>MDTG01358420.1_pt1 | contig 10182 bp, 7 predicted proteins | sample 811421 | NCBI WGS metagenome assembly MDTG01 (sample SAMN05326645, study PRJNA326480) | marine metagenome | isolation source: seawater | place: Pacific Ocean: South East | collected 2011 | reverse complement strand
ACAGTTTGGAATACAGCTACTAAATAATAAAATTGAAAATATATTAAATATTTTTTAATGTATTATTATAAGATGAGTGCTTTAGAAGAAGTTGATGTCGAACAGCAGTTAGAGGATCAAGATGATTCTGATAGTCCAGTTATAAAAATAAATACTGAAGTAAGCGATGAAAAGAAAGAACCTAAATTTAAAGTAGGACAATTAGTTAAAGATACTATTAATTTTGTTCCAGGTCAAGAAGTTGAACCCATTTATCAGGTAATGGAAGTTACAGATGATGGAAAATATTTAATAGAACAAGCTAATGTAAAAGAAGGAGAACAAGCTGAACCTCCACGTGAAATGGACGGGGACGATTTAACACCATTTACACCACCATCTAGTGAGTTTGCTAATAATACACCAACTTTTGAGTCCACAACTGAAGAGAAAGAGGTAGTGAAACAAGGAATTAAAGAAGAAGAGGATAAAGAGGAAGCCGCTGAAAATTTAAATGAAATTACAAGTGATGAAACTGATAGCGAAGATGATAGTGATGAGGATGAAGATGATCTAAAAAAATTAGAAAATGATATTTCAAGGGATTATTTGATGAGCTATCATCCTGAATTAAAACAAATAAATTTTAATGAATTAATTGCTTTATCAAAAATTACAAGAAATAAAAATGGAATTATTGTTGATCCATTACATAAAACCTTTCCATATTTAACTAAATTTGAAAGAGCTAAAATTTTAGGGCAAAGAGCAAAACAAATAAATAATGGGTCTCCTATATTTGTAAAAGTAACTCCTAATATTATTGATGGACATACTATTGCACTTATGGAGTTACAGCAAAAAAAAATTCCATTTATTATTAAAAGACCATTACCAAATGGATCTAATGAGTATTGGAAAGTTAGTGATCTAAATCAATTAGATTAAGTTTCAAAATATGTTATGCATGTAAAATTTTTTCATAATAGATATTTTACAAAATATTTAAATATCATTTATAATTTATTTTATAAATGATAATACTTTTTTTTCTTTACATTTTAACTTTTTTTGTAATTTATTTATGGTATAGAGCTGTTCGTTATGATTTACGTGGTTATTAAAATTTAACGAAATGGTCTATATTGTTGTTTAGATAATAAAACGTAGGTTTGTTTCTTTGTTAATTGATTTGAAGTATTAGCATAAATATTTTGAGATGAACTAACACGTGCAGATCCTGTAAAAATGTTTCCCAAACACAAACCTCCTGCTTTTTTCACCCCATATTCATCTTCTTGTCCTTCTTTTTTATTTATTAACAAGGGTCTATATAATTTCAAATTTGTAGCAGTTGTATTATATCTACCATATTCGAATTTATTATTTTTACAAACTATCAGTTCTTCTGTAGTAAAAGCACCAACTGGTAATGATAAGCTATATAAATTTTGATCGGCAATAGTCCTCTTAAAACTATAAACAAATATTCCTGAAACCGTATATTTATATTTATCATAGATTCTTATTGTCTTATCAAAATATGTGTAAGTAGAAAGATTATATCCATTAGCATTTTCACCTCCGTCTGGAGTAAGAGTGCCTTCAAAAATAACTTTTTTAATTTCTAATTGTGTCTGAAGACGTTCTATTTTCCATACTATATTTCCTATATTTCCAAATTGACTTCGTGCATTTCCAGATGAATAATCAAAATTATACCCTTTCCATACTAATTTAACAAAAGTATTATCACTCGCAAGCATATCGTTAAAATTATTAACCTGAACCGGTGGAGGTAATTCTACACAATTAACTATTATCGTTTCAGGAAATATTGATCGATCGCGAAAATTTATATTATTATAATTAGCTGGATCACCCTTTATATTTAATGCATACAAGTTATTATATCTTTTATGTCCTTTGTAATTCTCAAAAGTAACAACAGAAGTAGTTTCATCACTATTGTTATACACCGTTGTATTACCAGGTGGGAAGTTTGGGACATCAAGTTGAGCTGGATCTAGTGGTGCTTCATTCAAATATTGTGATATGTTTTTATATGCAGTTACATCAAATGGATAACAAAATAGTAATTCTAATGGAAAGGCTTGTTGATCTTTTCTAAATCCACCGTCTTGTGGATAATCAGATGTTGTTATATCAATAAATGTTGGTTCTTGATTTAACGCATTTGCACTAAAATCTATAGTTTTATAATTCCAGATTTGTGCGGAGTGTCTCAAGGAAAATTCTCCGGACGCGAGTAAATTTTCATAACTAGCAGGATAAAATATATCCGTACGAAGTGGATTAGGACCATCTAGAAAGTCCATAGTGTAGTTTGACTCAAGTGTAGTATATGCAAACCACCCTTGTGGAGGATATTTAATATCACCAACATCGTTAAAATTACCCCCGAAAGGATTTTCTAATTTTAAAAAGTGTTCATGACTAAAAAATATTTCGAATTTTGATTGCGGACTAATTCCTGGAGTGAGTGGATTATTATACATTCCATATCCAGTCCAAAGTGGTGCGGTTGATAACTCATTAGGAGTTGTTGTAGATCCATCTTTATCTGAAGCAAAATTAAATTGTGCTGTTGGAGTTATGCTTAGGTAAACTGGACTATCTTGTATAGTTGGAGATATACTTGATCCACCAGATATTATTAACTTTGGACTACCATTAATAGTATAAAATTCACCTGATTCATTTGGAAATGAAGATAGACCAACTACAGCGGTGGGATCTAATGTTTTATTACTTGTTAAATTACCAGCCCATGTATTAACTAATATATGACTAACATTAAAAGAAATAGTTGATACTTTTATACTAAATGCTATTAAACTCTGATTTTCATAAGCTCTTTGAGGATTATGAGTAGTAAAAAAAGCTGAATTATTGTAAATATCACTAGGAACACCTGTCACATTAACAATATCTTGTGTATAACTGTAAGGATTATAAACATTATATCTATTTCCTAGATTTCTATTTACTGATCCAAAAACTGGAGGTATATTTCCAAGAAATGGTGTGTGTGGTATAGGTAAATCTGATAATCCTTTTTTCCACTCCCAATAATCATTAATAAATAAATTTCTCTGACTAGCTACTTCTGATACTTTATAAAAATTTAAACAATTCAAAATTATACTTTGCTGACTCTGACCCGTTCCATCCAGTATAGTAAAACTCTCATTTAATTCAACACAAGGATCACCAATTTGATTTTCGTTACTTACAGAATCATATACTCTTTTATTTACATTAAACTTGCCTATTAAAGTGCTAGCAAAAAAATCCACACCGGTAGCTTTTATAAGAAATCTAATATTAGAACTTGATTGTATATTAAATTCTTTAATATCACTAGTTGATATTTTAGTAATTTCAATACCATGATTTGCTCTATTATTTTCTCTCCATGCTGGTTTAGTAGGACCTATTGTTTTATCAAAAAATAACAAATCTGTATCTTTATTGTAGTTTTCATTTGCATTTATTGCTCCAAATACATTAGACAGGGAAAAATTTGTTGTTCCATAAAAAAGATTACTATTGAAGTATATTTGACCTATTTGAGAATAATTGATATTAAATTTACTTGTATCTGATAATTCAAAATAAGGTGATCCTTTTATAGCCTGTCGTGCATTTCCTTGCACGTTGTTAAAAATCTTTATTAACCAAAAATTAATATTTGACTTAATTTCCGGACCGTTGGCTTGAAATGAATCTACGCCACCTAGAAATTCACTACTGGTTAATCCAAAAAAATTAAAATACCCAAAAAGTGGGTCTTTGTGATTAACAATTGTTCCATCATCGCTAACCGCCTCATAGTAATAAGGTTCGTTATATATACTTACTCCTAATGGATTTCCATCTAAAGAAAAATTAAGAGATTCATCCGACTCACGACTTACAACACCTATTTCAGATGAAGGATTTATTTTAATTTGATATACATTTGCCTGAAAATATACAACTGATTTATGATCTTCAAAGTTGCCGGGAAGAAAAGCATCTAAAGATGACCCATTCTCGTCATTTTTGCTTGCAAAAATATTAATATTATCCTTAGACACTAAATATGAACCTGCAGCTATGTCTATAACATATGCATGTTTTTTTGTATTTGCTTGAGAACCATCATACCATTTTATTCTAAATCCGTCTTCATCTATTCTGTTCACACTCCTTTGATCCGCAGTCAAACTATATTTTGAAAGAACAGAATTATTTCCTAATGTAACACTATTTTTCCAAGTAATTGCACTCGAAGAATTACTATAAATATCATTTCCTGAAATAACAAATGAAATATTTTTTTTATTACGAGACTTGTAATTATCAGAAGTGTTATTTAATGAAATATCAATATTTAATTCTGTATTGGGAAGAAAATTTACCAAATTTCTATATTCTATAACATAACAGTTACCTACATCTACATTACCAGTAAACCCATCCACTCCTTGATTACCTGGGTTATAATCATTCCATCCATTAGGCTGAGACCAGTTAAATGCATATTTGCTCCATTCATCTTCATTTGCATAATTTGGAGAATAATAAGGTGTAAGAGTTTTTCTAGGCATATTAATTATGTTTGATCCGCTAATATCTTCTGAATCGTCATTTTTTCGAACCGTTTCAATATATCCACAAGCTTTAAATCCATTAGAATTTTTAATAGGCATATAATCTGCATTTGAATTATTGAAAACTCTTTGAGAACCGTTGTAGTCTACTTCTACTTCATTTACATTTAAATAATTTCCTATAAAAAATCGTGAATCTGTATCACCACTATTGTTTGACTTGGTATTACTAGTGTATTGTGTATGTCTAGGAGATGTAAGACTGCTCCATATTAATTTTTCAATATAGTATGTGTTATTAATACCTGGTTCTGGATATAAATCTACTAAAGAATTATTAATGATATCAAATCTTTCACTAGTAGGATCAATTGGTTTAACTGCCTTAAAATCTAAGGGTGATGGATAAAGAAAAAAATTATGATAATATGGTGTTTTTATTAAACTATAATTATTTTTTCTATCACTCCATCCGTCTTTTAAATTAGCTGTTTCACTAAAAAATTTACTATTAATTTGAATTGTATTAGTTGACCCATCATCTGGATCATTAACATAAACTGGAGCGTTAGTGCCAGAGTTAATATTGAATGTAAATCCTCTTATATAATCAGTCGTAAAGGCCGCCATAAAATCATACGGTGAAATTACATATCCATGGTAAACATAATTATATACTTTAAACTGTCTAGGAGCGCTTACACTAACACTATAAGCTTGTAACTGTGATAAGTTACTTCCATAATTTCCATTCATGGTTAGAGTATTTACAAAATTCTGCACATTACCTACATTTGGATCAGGATGTGTCCATGTATTTAAGTTTGAACTTACTATACCTTTTGGTCCATTAGCATGATTGAATGCAAAAGCAGTTTCTTCTACTGCGCTATCAATTCTTATAACTAAATATTGTGGACGGTTTTTACCATTATATTCTTTAGTAACTGGTTCACCTGTTGAACCAGTAGGAAATTTTCTTCTTAAACCGGATTTTCCTTTTAGTTTAAAGTCAGTATCATCTAAAGCAATAACTATTAAATTTCTCTTATCATACATATCAGTTATAACTTTTGAATCTCCATTCATAAGATTCAGCCAATTATTTGAAATATCTGAATAAGGTGCTTGTAAATTACCAGAGAAATCTTCATTACTAGTTGATTTGTAAAAATTCCAATTGTTTTCCCATGCCCACGAAGGAATTGTATAATTAGGGTCATTTAATTGTGATGATGAGCTCTGTAACATTAGAGGAAATCCTTTAATAAATGTAGCTTCATATTTATCTGCATCGGCCTGAACACCTTTGTATATCCCTGTTCCAGGAGGATCTTCTATATATCCGTGATCTTTTTCTACGTATCCGATTGTTGTAACTAATCTTACTTGAAGTAAATCATCATGTGTTTTATATAATGTTAGCCAAGGTAATTGTTTCTCAAAATTAGGATCATTAGGAGTAGCATAATCATTATTATCACCATCATATAAATACCTCCATTTTGATTTATTTAAAGAACTATCATTATAATTATTTTTTATATTAAATTTGGGAACACTAATAAATTGATCCATATTATAATATATTGATAAAATTAATATATTATATCTACTTAATTTTAGTTTGAACTTTGACTTGGTAATATCACGACATTAGATTTTTTATAACAATTATTTTTACCAACTCTTATACTTAAATTAATATTTTTCCATTCGTTTACTTTTCTACAATTGTTGAAATTAAAACCTAAAGCTCCATTAGAATTTGAAACAGCATTAGAATATCTTTTATTGGTAGATATATTTTGCTGGATAACTTTTGTTCTATTTTTATTTATAATTTTTTTATTTTTGCAGTAAATATCTGCTGGTGGACAGAAACAAAAGGTTTTAGATTCTCCCATGCTATATGTTCCATCGTTGAAATAAAATCTAGTTTCTAGTGTGATACAAACTTCTTTTATTTTAGTAATACCAGTTGTTTTGTCTATTTCAGAAACTCCATAACTAATAGGTAATGTATAATTAGTATCAGTAGTAAAAAATGTTGAACCTTCATATATTAAAAAATATTTAACAGTTGTATTGTTTGTAGCTGGTGTGCCGGTCCAGTTTAAATTCAAAAAATAATTATTAACATTATCTTTAAAAATCTTTCCTGTTAAATTTGATGCTGATCCCCATCCTAAAATAATAACTTCGGTATTACCTTCTCCTACATGATTAGCCATATGTATTAATTATATATAATTATATCGAGCCTATAGGAATCGATCCGATTATTCCACCCTCGCCTCCTAAACCACCACTACCGACAGGAACAAATAATTTATCATAAGACTGTCCTGATTGTCCTAGATAATCTTCTGCTAATGCATCGTCGCTATTTTCTGGACTTTCTCCTTCACCGTATACATAAGTAGTATAAGACATCTGTATTTCAAATTGACTTTTTGAATTTTTAAAATTCCATTTTAAACTAATAGTATCCTTATCACCAGGTTCACTATAAGTCAACGTATTTTGAAGAATTTGATTTTCATCATATTCTTTAATTAAAATTTTATAATAAGTAGCATAGCTTAATTTATTCCAATTTATTATTATTCCTTCAACACCATTTTTTAAATTTGTTGTTTCTACACCATACAAATCTACTAATTTATATGTAAAATCTATGTTTGTAACAGGTATATTAAATGTTAAAACATTAGAATTATTACTTTTTATTGTATTACTGTCTATTGCATATTCTTTATAAATTGCGATCAAAGATATAGAGTAATTTCCTGGTTCATATCCATTATTTTCTAAGTCCGTATTATCTAGTGTAAAAGTATTTACACTTCCATCAATATTGAATTCATCTGAAGTATTTCCCGTTAAAGTTAATTTATATTTACTTGGTGTTATTGAATTATGTTTCCATGAAAAACTTATTTTACCGTCATAAGGCGATGTAATTTTAAAATCACTAGGCACTTCAGGGACGATATTTAAAGTAAATTGAGGAGGAGCAACTACATTATTTTGTTGATTTTGAAAATCTGAACTATCATAGCCCCTTACTACTGGTCCATCCAAGTCACCTGGATTTGTTGCAAAATTTGGAGTTACATAAAAGTAATAACTCCCTTTTTGAATATTAAATTGGGAACCATCAACCGACTGATCTCCACTTGTTACTATTATATTATTTGAAGAACTATTAAATTTTACTAAATTATTTAAATCTTTATAATATATCCATACGTCATAAGATAAAGTAGAATGCTCATATAAATCTGAAGTACCAAGTTTATTCCACGATATATTGAATGAATTATTATTATAATTATATAATGCTTTTACATCTTGAGGTATTTTGCTATAACTATATGCGTTTTCTACAAAATTATAACTGGAGTCAAAATTATCATTTTCATCATATTCATATATTTTTATTGAATATTTATATCCAGTTTTCATATGAATATTATAATCTATGTAATATGGTGCATTCGTATCGATCTGAATATTACTACCTAATGAAGTTAATTGATTTTGTATAGACAAGTCTCCACTAGTAATTAATGCTCTAGAAATATCATAATAACCATTAAATTCATTATCTAGTGGAGTTTTATCGAAATTTCTTAGTTCTAACATATTTGCTAGTCCTTTAATTTCAATATCTAGACCTCTAATTTCTTTTGTAGTATCTAAATTGGCTTGAACTTGGCCCATTTATATAAAAAATAAATATTTTATAATACTATTTATTTTTTAAAACTTCCAATTATTACCACAACTTAAACATGTTACAAATGTAGTCATAGGTTCATCTGCCGAACGGGTTTGTAACTGATAATAAGTGCATAAATTCTTTTTACACTTTCTACAGTGGAATTCATCGGTTGCAGCAGACATATCTACTTCTGTTAGATTTTTGTCTCTTTTAATTTTTGCCTCTATTAACTCTTTCCACATTTTTGGATTTAATTCTTGATGATTCATAAATGCTAACTCTTTTGCCTTTATTTTTTTCTTTTTAATTTTATTTAAAAGAGTTCTTGTTCCTGCTGTCGATTTTGGATTTATATTAAAATATATACTTTTAAATCTATCAATATATATCTGAACGAAATATTTATTATCCCATTTTCTCACTATATTTCTGCTTTTACACGTTTTAATTGTATAATTAAATATCCCCTTTTCAACATTTAAAGCTAGTTTTTCATTTTTTATAATTTTATTTAAATTATTTACTAAATTTGCTCTAAAGATCTCTGGTTCTTCTACTTTCATGATAATAATACTTCTATTTTAATATTTAAATTGTTTTCAATTTTTATCAAAATTACTGATCATCATCACTAACATAACTCTCCTCAGATAATTCAGAGTCTAGTAATTCTGCTTCATCACTTTCATACTCCTCTTCATCATCATCGTCATCTTCTTCATAGTCTTCATCGATAGCACTATCTTGTCCCATAGCCTCTTCATCAGTTTCTTCTGTGTCTTCGGCTTCACTTTCTTCGTCATCATCCTCATCATCAGGTAAATATTCCTCATCTTCATCTTCATCATCATCAACTACAAATCCATCTTTATGATATCCTTCTTTTGTTTTTTCACTATCAGAAATTTCATCCAGTTCATCTGTTTCGTCAGTATCATCATCGCCCAAACTTTCAAATCCACCAAATAATTTTTCATAACATTTTTCCCATTCTTCTAATGTTAAATTATCTAAATTTTCTTTTTTAAAATCCTCATTTGTAAATGTTTTTACAATAAGCAAAGTTCCATAATACAGCGCGCTATCGATTGGAGGAGGTAGATCATATTTATTTTCACTATTTGCCCGTCCCTTATCTTTTGCAAAAACTGTTATATAATAAATTTCACCTGATTCTTTAAACTGCCATGTATGTCTAGCATCAAAATTATTATTATTTCTGTAGTTACATTTTTTATAAAATTCTGATGCATCATAATTCAATACTGTTTCTTTTTTGTTACAATTCTTATCGATGACTACTACTTTTACCATTATGATAATCATTAAATAAATCGGTTTAAATAGTTTCTAAAATATATTATTTAAATGAGTAAGTGCTACATCCCAGAAATAAGTATAAAAACTATTAGAAGAAGTGAAAATATAACTAAATTAAAAGACAATTTTGAATATTCAAGTATTACTAAGAATTTAATATGTTGTAGTGATGGATTTTATGAAATATCAGATAAATATATTACTAAATATGTAACTATTGATAAAGAGGGGTTAATCTTTGAAAATTTTATTGATAAATATACTTTATTGATTAATAATAGTTATGATAAAAAGATTGGATTTGTCGATTTTATTCCTTTTGAATCAAAAGAAATAGAACTAACTGTATATTCTTTTACCATACCGGAATCGAATAATAAATTAATTTTGGAGAGCGTAAATGATCGTGTAACAGATTTTTATTTTCAAACTAAAGAAAAAATAACACAACGTAATATATTTTTAAATAATGATGTAAGTTTAATTTTAAAGACACTTAATGTATAACATATATATATGTTATTATGGATCGTT
>MDTG01347477.1_pt1 | contig 10182 bp, 11 predicted proteins | sample 811421 | NCBI WGS metagenome assembly MDTG01 (sample SAMN05326645, study PRJNA326480) | marine metagenome | isolation source: seawater | place: Pacific Ocean: South East | collected 2011 | reverse complement strand
TGAGAGCAATTGATGCAGATGCATCAGTTGGTCTTTTGCTACTGCAGGGTCTTTCAAGTAGGATTCTGCAAACAGAAACAATGATAGAGACTCTTACTCATCGAGATATGTCTTCTCGTTTAGTAAGTTTTTTGATGGTTCTCTGTAGGGATTTTGGAGTAGCAAGTGAAAAAGGTATAACAATTGATTTGAGGCTTTCGCATCAAGCTATTGCTGAAGCAATTGGTTCAACGAGAGTAACCATAACAAGATTATTGGGGGATCTAAAAGATTCTGGATTACTGACTATTGACAGAAAAATGATTACAGTTTTTGATCCAATAGCACTTGCGAAAAAATTTAATTGATAGTTAACCAATTAATTACTTATTATGTAAGTAATTGATTGAAATAATGTGTCTGGCTGGTTACTAATTATTTTTTTATTATTGCTTGGAGGCTTGATTTCAACATTAGGTGATTTGCTTGGCTCAAAAATTGGGAAAGCGAGATTTAGTATTTTAAAATTAAGGCCAAAGAAAACAGCTATCCTAATTACAATTTTGACAGGTAGCATTATCAGTGCATCATCGTTGTCATTGATGATTTTAGTTAATCGCCAACTAAGAGTTGGGCTTTTTAGATTAGGTGATTTGCAAAAAAAACTTCAGGATAGTAGACAAGTTTTGATACCTTTACAAGAAGAAAGGCAAAAACTTGAAGATAGAATTAAAAATAAAGAAAAAGAGTTAATACAATTAGAAAATAACATAATCGCATTAAGGAGTGGAAAGGTTGTAATTAGTAGTGGACAATCTTTATTTATTGCAGAGATTAACTCTACCAATGAAGATAATATTAAATCTCAGATAGACAACATTATTATTAATGCAAATAGATACGCCCTTAATGTAGTTAAACCACAACGAAAAGAAATAACCAATTTATTACTATTAAGGAAAAATCATATTGAAGAATTACAAAAAAAAGTTTTGAAAGGCGGAAATTGGGTAATAAATATTAAATCTGTTAGAAACGTTTTAAGTGGAGAAAATTTTGTTTATGCCTTCCCTGAAATAACTGAAAATAAAATAGTTGTAAGTAAAGGGGAAGTAATCACTAAAATTAATTTCCAACAAGAAGATTTAAATAAGAAAGCTTTTGGAGATAAAATTAATCTTCTATTGTCATCTAGCTTGGCAGAAATGAAGAGAAGGGGTTCACTGACAAAAGAGATAAAATTGAGAGGTGACTCAGTTAAAAAACTCAAAGATTTCGTAAATAAAAACCAAAAAATTAACTTTGAATTAGAGGTCGTTTCTTTAAGGAATAGTAAAACTGCTCAAGCAGTAGTCGTTGAATTAAATATCAATTATTTAAGTTCTTAGATGAATACAACGATTGCTATTGATCCAGGGATGTCTAAATGTGGTTTGATATTAGCTGATGTGAAGGATAAAAAAGTTTTTAAGGCTGAAGTAATTCATAGCAATTGTCTTATGACATATGTAAAAGAAATATATCAAAAAGATAATAGACTTCAATGTATAATTGGCGATGGAACAGGCAGCAAGAAATATATAGAGCGATTAAGAACCTTGATTCCTAATTTGATAGTTGCTCAAGAAAGAAATTCAACTTATCGGGCTAAGGAAAGATATTTCGAGATTTACCCTTTATTAGGATTAAAAAAATTTTTGCCTAGAGAAATTTTTATTTTAAATAAAAATCTTGATGCACTAGCTGCTTTGATTATTATTGAAGACTATCATAAATGTAAATTTGAAATAAGTAATAAAGTTAGTACTAAAACTTGGCTGAAATAGTGAATTTATATTCATTTCCAGCTTCTAATTCATAATCCTTCTTTAGTAAAAATCTTAATAAAGCATCTTGAATTAATGCTCTACCTAAAGGAGGCTTTACGTATAATAAACCTTTACCAAATGACCATGTAAATTGCCATTGAAACTGGCTTGCTTCAACAATTCCTTTAACTTGTTTTTTTGAAAAACAATATTCTTTTACACTTACATGTGCTGTCGTTTCTGGCTTGGGTCTCATCTATATAATCAGATCATTATTAAAAGAATTTAATTCATTCATAATATTCGATTCTTTTTTTGAATCTAGTTGTTCTAGAGATTCGATTACCCTCTTGTAAACTTTTTCTAAGATTAACTTTTCTCCTGAAGAAATATTTCCTAATACATAAGAAATAGTATTGAAATTATTTTTTTTTTCAATTGAGGTATACGGACCTATCCCAACTCTAATTCTATTGAAATTTTGAGTTTTCAATTTTTCAATGATACTTTTAAGTCCGTTATGTCCACCAGAACTGCCTTTTTTTCTAAATCTTATTTTTCCAATAGGAAGATCAAGATCATCAACGATTATATAAAGTTGATTTAGATCAATTTTGTACCAATCTACAATTGCTTTGACGGCGTCGCCACTGCTATTCATAAAAGTATTAGGTAAAAACAATTTATAGGTAAAATTATTAATTTTGAGTTCTGAGCACCAACTTTTTAGTTTGTTTTTTAGTGTAAATTTTGAACCGTATTTTTCTGAAAGATTATTAAGTAATAAAAATCCAATATTATGTCTACTATTTAAATATTCCTTACCAGGATTACCCAAACCAACTATGAATTTCTCATTCTCAAACATTTTGTATAAATTGTTTTAAGAAACATAAGGATTATAAATATAAAAAGCATTAAAATATTGATTTGTTTTGACTATAAAAAAAATGGGAATTTTATTTAACTATAAAATCCCATTATCATAAAATTATTTTCTCTATATTCTAATAAAGAAAATTAATATTAAGTATTGGTTTTAATTACCATTCCAATCCACAGAAAAACCTTGTAGAAGTAAAGATTGATTATAAATTTGTAGAAGTATCACAAGAAAAACTAATAGAAGTAAACCTATGATAGTCATAATAGGAACAGCCCCCCATCCAGGAACGACTTTACCTTGTCCTGAATTTCCAATAGCTTTTAAAAGACTTCCTAAAGCAGTTTTTTGACCCATGATGAATTCACTAAATCGAATATTATTTCGCTATTGTATAAGAACTTATACATAAATTGTTTACAAACTTATCAAAATTGATGCAAACTTTATCATCAGCCCCAGATCCTGCGGTTTCTATTGCGGTAACAATCTTGGCAATGCTTTTGGCTCTAACAGGTTTCGGCCTCTGGACGGCTTTTGGGCCTAAGGCTACAAAACTCACCGATCCTTGGGATGATCATGATGATTAATCTCTACTTTGGGCATTTCACCAAAGTATTTCAAAATTTACCAAAAATACAAAAAGTAAACCTTTTATCATAATTTAAATATATCTTTAATAGGATATAGTTCTGTCAGTTCACGTATTTCCATGCTTGCTTTAAAAATTTCAGTTTACACAATCGTTTTTTTCTTTGTCGGAATATTTCTTTTCGGGTTTTTAGCAAGTGATCCTACTAGAACTCCTAACAGAAAAGATTTGGAAAGTCCTCAAGATTAAAAATTTCTATATTGGATAGTCGATTTGAGTAAATTACAAAAAAGAAAATTTTTATATTTTAATTTATTTTTATTAAATGTAATCAACCCTATATTTTTACCTGCTTGGGGAAATTCTTTGTTTAAAGAAATATCGAAAACTGATATTCAAGGTCAATTTAATTTTAGAAAGAATGTACATTCTTCTTTCTCTTCTGAAAATGAAAGTTTAAACAAAACTCTACAAGTTATACCTAAACTGGCTTTAAAAGAATATTCAAGTCCAAAGAAACAGTTAGAAATTCAATCGGACACACAATATCAAGAGGAAAATGTTATTAACGCTCAGGGTAATGTACTAGTTACGTATAAAGGTAATTTCTTAAAAGCTGATAGGCTTATTTATGATGAGTTGAAAGAGATCATTAAAGCAGAAGGTAATATTAGGTTAATGCTTGGAGATCAAATCTTTAGCGCAGAAAAATTTCTTTATGACTTTAGAAATAAAAAGGGTTTCTTTTTGAAAGTAAAAGGTCTAATAAAAACTAAAAATTTTGTAGATAATCTTGATCTCACATCTTATGAATCTGATGAAACTAAATCCAGACTAAAAGAGATATCAAGGAAAAAATTATTGTATACCCCAGATGGTATTAATAATTGGATTTTTAATACTGAAAAATTAATAGTAGAAAATGATCAATGGTCTGCAAGAAAAGCTATCTTTACAAATGATTTACTTGAGACAAATCAAGTTAAGTTCGAAATAAATAATTTACAAATTATTCCAAAACAAAATGAAATAAAACTTAAGTCATCTATCAGCTATTTGATTTTTGAAGATAATTTACAAATACCCTTTTGGTTTGGTAATAGAACATTAAAGAAAACAAATGATGGGTCTTTTTTCGAATTTAGTTCTAAGTGGTACGTTGGTTCAGACAAGGTAGATAAAGATGGATATTTTTTAGGAAGAAAACTTAAGCCAATAAATATATCAGATGATTTTGTCTTAGATTTGGAACCCCAATTTTTGATTCAAAGATCTCTACAAGGGTATACAAAAAGCTTTGTAAATAAAGGTGATTCAGTAATTGCAGATAAATCTAGAAGGGATGTTTCATTTTCAGATTATTTTAGTTTAAGTTCTGATTTAAAAGGAAAAATTAATAGTTGGGATTTGAAAGTTGAGAAGCGATTATTTTCTTTTGATTTCGATAAGTTTTTGGATGCTACAAGATTTAAAGTAAATTTGAGTAAAGAAATTAACTTTTTAAAGTCTAAATGGGATAAAAGTTTTTTTGGCGTGTATAGAGATAGAATTTGGAATGGCTCAATCGGTGAATCAGAAATTTATATTGGTTATGGCTCAAAACTTGAAAAACTTAATACATGGGAAGTTGATGGGATTAAAAAAACAGAGAAACTTTCAATGGGTGTAGGAAAATTTAAGGGCGAGAGATTAAATAGCGAAAATCTAGTAAGTAGTTATAAAGGAAGTATTTTTTATTCATTAGACCAGAAGTTCCCCTTGATAGTTAAAGAATCCAAAAGTAAATTTGTTGATAAATCATTTAATTATGTTTTCCAGCCAGTAAAACAAGGAATTTATATCGATACGAAAGTAGCTGCTTTATATTCTCTTTATGAAGGTGGTAATCATCAAGAATATGTTGGATTTGGGGCTGGTCCTGAATTTGTTTTTGGAGAATTTAAAAGCAAATTTCTAGATTACACACGATTAAGCTTATTTCCTTTTTATAGACTAAAAAGTGGAGATAGTATGTTTAAATTCGACCAAGTTTCGGATCAATTAACTCTAAATATAGCTTTAGATCAACAATTATACGGTCCTATTTTGATAAAGACTAACGCTACCTTAAATCTAGATAGCAATTCAAAAAACTATGGAGATTTTATTAATTCTAAAATATCACTTAATTGGAAGAAAAGATCATATCAACTAGGCATTTTCTATCAACCTCATAACCAATCGGGAGGAATAAATTTTAGTTTATATGGTTTTGAATAGCTATTTATTGTAGTTATTAAATCTTGTGTAAGGTAAGTCATTTATCTTTTTTTCAATCTGATTTATATTCTCAAGAAGAGTGGAGGTTGCGTCCCACTCTCCAGTTAAAAACATGTTTCTTGAAGATTGTTTGATTTCTAGATTTATTTTTAATGATTCAGATATTAAGGTTGATTGGTTGATATCTATCTCGAATAAAGCATCATTTTCATTATTTTGTATATTTTTTATTAAGTCTTTTGAAAGTGTAAAACAGGGAATTCCAATTGCAATACAGTTGCTATAAAAAATCTCTGCAAAGCTTTCTCCTATTATCGCTCTTATTCCCCACCTCAAAAGAGCTTGAGGAGCATGTTCTCTACTTGACCCACAGCCAAAATTACTATTCACAATAAGGATCGATGACCCTCTATTGGAATCTAAATCAAAAGGGTGCTCTCCTTGAAGATTTTTTCTGTCATCTTCAAAAACTGATTGTCCTAAATGATCAAAACTTACGCATTTTAGAAAACGAGCCGGAATTATCCTATCAGTATCAATGTCATCACCAATTAATACAATAATCTTACCTACTATTTTTGATATTTTCCCAATTGGAGCTTGAAATTTATGCTTCATTTTTCTAAAAAGTCTCTTACATCACTTACTTTTCCTGCTATTGCAGCAGCAGCTACCATAGCAGGACTCATTAATAATGTTCTACCACTAGGAGATCCTTGTCTACCTTTAAAATTACGGTTACTGGAACTGGCACTTATCTGATTACCTATCAATTTATCCGAATTCATTGCTAAACACATTGAGCAACCAGGTTCTCTCCACTGAAAACCAGCATCTAGAAAAATTTTATCAAGGCCCTCTTCTTTTGCTTCTTTAGCCACCTTCTCTGAGCCTGGAACGACAAAAGCCGTTACATTCTTAGCAACTTTATTATGTTTCACAATTTCGGCAGCCACTCTTAAATCACTTATTCTTCCATTTGTACAACTGCCAATAAAACAAACATCAATAGGGGTATTTTTAATTAATTGGCCTGGTTTAAAACCCATATATTCATAAGCTTCTTCCGCAATAAACTGATCATCTGGATGAAGGTCATTTTTTGAAGGTATTTTTTGATTTATTCCTATACTTTGACCCGGAGTAATACCCCAAGTAATAGTAGGTTCTACTGTTGAGGCATCTAACCTTATAACATCATCATAGATAGCATTGCTATCGCTTTTTAAAGACTGCCACCAATTAATTGCCTTATCCCAGTCTTCATGCTTTGGTGCAAATAACCTATCCCTTATATAGCTAAAGGTTTTATCATCAGGATTAACATATCCGCATCTAGCTCCTCCTTCAATAGACATATTACAAATAGTCATTCTTTCTTCTATCGATAGAGCACTTATTGCGGGTCCTGCAAATTCATATGCATAGCCGACTCCTGCTTTGACTCCAAGTTTGTGAATAATATGAAGTACTAAATCTTTAGCAAAAATGCCATCTGAAAGTTTATTCTCACACCAGATTTGCCTCACTTTTAGTTTGTTCATAGCTATTGTTTGACTTGCTAGAACATCTCTCACTTGACTTGTTCCAATACCAAAAGCAATTGAGCCAAAGGCACCATGTGTTGATGTGTGGGAATCTCCACAAGCAATGGTCATTCCTGGTTGCGTTAAACCAAGTTCTGGAGCTACGACATGTACTATCCCTTGATTACCACTTCCAATATTAAAAAATTTGATTTTATTCTCAATGCAATTTTTTTCTAAAGTATTAATCATTTGTTCTGCAAGGTTATCCTTGAAGGGCCTACTTTGATTATCTGTTGGCACTATGTGGTCAACAGTGGCAATTGTCCTTTCTGGAAACTTTACATTTAAATTTTTATCTTTTAAGGCTCCAAATGCTTGAGGACTAGTAACTTCATGTATGAGGTGTAAACCTATAAAAATCTGATCAGAGCCGCCAGGAAGATTTGCAACCTTATGTAAATCCCAGACTTTATCAAATAAGGTGTTTTGACTCAACTTGCGAAAATAGTTATTTACTCTTAGATAATAAGATTAATCTGAGACTGTTTAAACAGACATTTACACTTAGTCTTTGAATCTCAGTTCTAGTTCTCAAAGGGTTAAATATTTTTTTCAAATTTGAAATATAATGATTCGGCCCAGCAATTGATATATAAACTAATCCTACAGGTTTTTCTTTACTGCCCCCTTTTGGCCCAGCAATTCCACTAATTGAGATTGCCCAATCAGCACTTAGTTTTTCTTTAACATTTATTGCCATAGTTTCAGCTACCTCTTTAGAAACAGCTCCATATTTATTTAGTTGAGCATCTGAAATATTTAATAATGACTTTTTAAGGACATTGCTATAGGAAATAATACTTCCTTTAAAAACTTGAGATGAGCCTGATATTGAGGTGATAGAGCTAGATAGTAGCCCTCCTGTGCAGGACTCTGCAAAAACAACAGACTCTTCTCTCTTCTTTAATTCCTGTATTAATACACTTGGTAAACTATCATCATTTTCTCCAAATAAATATTTTGGGAACTCTTGTGATAATTTCTCTTTTAATGGTTTGATTAATTTTATGGCCTCAGATTTATTCTTCGCTTTTGCAGTTATTCTAAGCTTGACTTCTCCTAAGTTCGCATAAGGTGCGATCGTTGGGTTTTGAAGTGATAAGAGATTGTCAATTTTCTCTGCAATTGTAGACTCTCCTATGCCTGAAAATTTAAGAGTATTTGAAAAAAAAATATAATCATCTGAAAAATTTTTTTTAATAAAATCTTCTGCACTTTCTTTCCACATTTCTTTCAATTCACTTGGCACGCCAGGAAAGCTAAGAATTGTAAATCCTCTGATTGGTTCCCAAATCATCCCAGGGGCAGTACCTCTAGGATTGTTAATTATTTGAGCATCTTTTGGGAAAAAACATTGTTTTCTTAAACAAGAATCATCATCTAATACTGAATTTGAAAGTTTTTGTTTTAGTTTCTCCCACAAACTTTCTCTCTCAAAAAGAGGAACATTAAAAGATTTAGCAATAGCTTCAGTAGTTAAGTCATCTGGAGTCGGACCCAAACCACCTGTAGTAATAAGAAGATTGCTTCTATAGGCTATTTCCTGGACTATATTTATTATCCTTTCGGTGTTATCTCCAACAGTGGATTGTCTGAAGTGATTAAGCCCCAATGAAGATAACTGTTCAGAAATCCACTGGGCATTAGTATTTACAATATTACCTAAAAGTAATTCAGTTCCGATAGAGAGAATTTCAACTCCTTTTCTATCGGAATTATTTAATGGACGGTTCAAGCTTGACTTCATATAGAGGAAAACGACGACATAGATTTAATACTCTTTCTTTACATTTTTTTTCTATTAGTAAATCATCAGGATTCAATAATCTGTCTGCAATAATTTCACCCACCTCAGTGAAAGCACCTTGATCAAAGCCTCTAGTAGTTAATGCCGCTGTACCTAATCTTAAGCCACTTGTTACAAAAGGGGATTCCGGATCAAAGGGTACTGTATTTTTATTTGCTGTAATATTTACTTCACTTACGAGTGCGTCAGCAACTTTACCAGTCATATTTATACTTCTTAGATCAAGTAAAACAATATGATTATCAGTGCCCCCACTTACAATATCAATCCCTTTATTTATTAAAGTTGAAGCTAAAACTTTTGCGTTGCTTATTACTTGTGTTGAATAATTAATAAAATTTGAATCTAAAGCTTCTCCAAATGCAACTGCTTTTGCAGCAATTATGTGTTCCAGAGGACCACCCTGAGTTCCAGGGAAAACAGCTTTATCAAACCTTTTCCCAAATTCTTTGTCTTTGCATAAAATAAGACCCCCTCTTGGTCCTCTTAATGTTTTATGAGTTGTTGTAGTTACCACATCACAATAAGGAATTGGATTAGGGTGAAGTTTACTTGCAACAAGTCCAGCTATGTGAGCAATATCAGCCATAAGGAATGCTCCAATTTCATCAGCAACTTTTCGGAATGATTCAAAGTCAATTATTCTGGGGTAAGCAGAAAAACCACAAATAATTAGTTTTGGTTTCGTGGCTAAAGCAATATCTCTTATCTCATCAAAATTTAATTTGTTCGTTACTTTATCAACTCCATAGTGAACTGCATTAAACCATTTGCCACTCATATTGACCGGTGATCCATGAGTAAGTTGTCCACCATGAGATAAGTCCATTCCTAAAATTGTGTCACCAGGTTTAAGTAGGCTTAAAAAAACGGCAGCATTAGCTTGAGCTCCGCTATGCGGTTGAACATTCGCCCAATCTGCGTCAAATAATTTTTTTGCTCTTTTAATGGCTAATTCCTCTATCTCATCAACGAATTCACAACCACCATAATATCTTTTTTGAGGAAGTCCTTCTGCATATTTATTTGTGAGAACTGAACCTTGAGCTTGCATAACTGCCGTTGATGCGAAATTTTCGCTAGCTATTAATTCAAGATGAGTTTCTTGTCTTTTTTTTTCATAACCTATTAAATTAGATATTGTCGGATCGCAATCTTTGAGATCTTTAAGAATATTCATAGAATAACGTTTATTTTCTTTCAAATATAGACGATATTTTTGATAATAATATAAAAAAAATGTTTCATAATTTTAAACGCGCCTG
>MDTG01059832.1_pt1 | contig 10182 bp, 8 predicted proteins | sample 811421 | NCBI WGS metagenome assembly MDTG01 (sample SAMN05326645, study PRJNA326480) | marine metagenome | isolation source: seawater | place: Pacific Ocean: South East | collected 2011 | reverse complement strand
TCAAATTCCCTCTGAATGGGGAACAGCAGTAAATGTACAATCAATGGTTTTTGGAAATATGGGAAATGATTGTGCTACAGGAGTTGTTTTTACAAGAAATCCGTCTGATGGATCAAATGATATTTATGGAGAGTATTTAATAAATGCACAGGGTGAAGATGTTGTCGCCGGAACCAGAACCCCTCAGTACATAACTAAAAAAGCAAAAAAAGAAGCAAAGGTAAAAGATCCTTCCATGGAAGAATCGATGCCCAAGGTCTATGAAGAATTATATAAAATTCTTAAAAAATTGGAAAAACACTACAAAGATATGCAAGATGTTGAGTTTACAGTTGAAAGCAACAAGCTTTGGATATTACAAACTCGTTCAGGAAAAAGAACATCTAAATCAGCAGTGAAAATTGCTGTAGATATGGTTAAAGAAAAGCTAATTTCAAAAAAAGCTGCTATTTTAAGAATTGATCCCAACTCATTGGATACTTTGTTACACCCAACTCTTGATGAAAAAAGTTCTATTAACGTGATAGCTAACGGCCTTCCTGCTTCTCCAGGTGCAGCTAGTGGTAAAGTGGTTTTTACATCAGAAGAAGCTGAAAGATTAAACGATATGATGCAAGATACAATATTAGTGAGAGTAGAAACATCTCCTGAAGATATTCAAGGTATGCATGCTGCAAAAGGAATTTTAACGGCTAGAGGAGGCATGACCAGTCATGCAGCAGTAGTTGCTAGAGGAATGGGCAGACCTTGTGTTTCAGGCTCTAGCGAAATCGATATTAGTTATGATCAAAAAATTTTTAAAACTTCATCAGTTGAAGTTAAGGAAGGTGATATAATTACAATAGATGGCTCAAGTGGAAGGATTATTTTAGGAGAAGTGCCAACTGTGAAACCAGAAATTTCTGGGGATTTTTCAAAACTAATGAGTTGGGCCGACAATGTGAGAAAATTAAAAGTTAGAACTAACTCTGAAACCCCACTAGACACAAAAACAGCTAGAGAATTTGGAGCAGAGGGCATCGGACTTTGTAGGACAGAACATATGTTTTTTGATGAAGAGAGGATTTTATCAGTTCGAGAGATGATTTTATCAAAAACTCAAGAGGATAGAACAAAAGCATTAGAAAAGTTATTACCTCACCAGAAAAAAGATTTTATGGAAATATTTAAGATAATGCAGGGCCTGCCAGTTACTGTTAGGTTATTGGATCCACCATTACATGAATTTTTACCAAAATCTAAAAAAGAAATATTAGAGGTTGCAAAAGTTGTGGGAGCCGATCAAAAAGAAATAGAATCAAGAATTGACGAATTACACGAACAAAATCCTATGCTTGGACATAGAGGTTGCCGATTGGGTATATCTTTTCCTGATATTTACGAAATGCAGTGCAGAGCAATATTTGAGGCTTTGTCTGATCTAAAAAAAAATAAATTAAAATCAGCTTTTCCTGAGATTATGATCCCTTTAGTTTCCACAGAAGCAGAGATCAAAATTTTGAAAAATCTCGTAATAAACACTGCAAAGAAAGTTCAAAATGAAAAAAAAATTAGAATTAATTTTTTGGTTGGCACAATGATTGAATTACCAAGGGCTGCGATCAAAGCAAGAGATATCGCAAAACATGCTGAATTTTTTAGTTTTGGTACGAATGATTTAACTCAAACCACTTTTGGAATTAGTAGAGATGATAGTGGAAAATTTTTGAATGATTATATTGATAATAAAATTTTTACAATAGACCCATTTGTATCAATAGACGATGGTGTTAAAGATCTTATTGAGATAGCAGTTTTAAATGGAAAAAAACAAAATAAAAAAATTAAATTAGGAATTTGTGGAGAACATGGAGGAGATCCAAAGAGTATTAATTTTTGTTCAAAAGTAGGTCTTAATTATGTGTCGTGTTCACCCTATAGAGTTCCAATAGCTAGATTATCTGCTGCACAAGCTGAATTAAATAAAGATAATAATTAAAATATGAAACGTGGCGATTTTACAAACCTTGCGAACAATTATACAAAGTACAGACCATCTTATAATTCTTCCGTTGTGAGGACTATTCTAAATTCGGTTGGTAAAGAATTCCATTCGATAAAAGCCGCGGATGTAGGTGCAGGCACTGGAATTTTCACAAAGTGTCTTATAGATGCTGGTGTAAAAAACTTGGTGGCTGTAGAGCCTAATGATGATATGCGCGAACGGGGAATTGAATTTTTAGGTGAAAATTTGGAGTTCTTAGGTGGATCCGCAGAGAAAACTGGGCTCGAATCAAACAGCTTCGACTTAATTACTATGGCCTCATCTTTTCATTGGCCTGATACACAACTAGCACTGAAAGAATTCGATCGCGCCTTATCCTATAAGGGAGTATTTTGTGCACTTTGGAATCCTCGGTTAACTGAAAAATCAGACTCTGAGAACGAGATCCAGGAGTTGCTTACAACTAAATTTAAAGTAGCTTCGAGAGTTTCATCTGGACTTAGCGGTATCACAAAAGAATTAAGAGAGATATTGATAAGTAGTGGGATTTTTAATTCTGTTAAGTATGTCGATGCTGTTGATGTAGTTCAAAGGACGCACGAAGAATACATTGGTGCGTGGCGCTCTGTAAATGATGTTCAAGCTCAGCTTGGTAAGGAAAAATTTGAAGAATTTATTGGTGATGTTAAAAAAATTATCTCAAAGCGAGAGTTTGTAGAGGTACACTACCTTACTCGAGCTTGGATCGCTTCCAAATAACTGATTTGCAGAAAAGCTTTGAGTGAATGGCACGACAATCAAACGAAATCGAGCAATAATTTTCGCAATTCCATATACTACAATTATTTATAAGGTAAAATTTAAGATTAAATAAATTTATTAATTTAGTATTTGCTTGTATCTTAATTATTAAATATTTTTAAATTTTAAATACTTAAAATTTTTCAATTCGTTTAATGTATCAAATTCATACCAATAATTATCGTAATGAACAGACTTGATAGTAATTTTTTTATTTACTAAATAATTCAAGTATTTTGTAATTTGTTTTCTTTTCCAGTAGTTGTGTTCATAATATTTTAAAAATATATCTATTTCATTTTTGGGAATGTATAACAGCCCCATATATTGACCCATTACATCATTTAGATTTGTCACTTTTTCACCAATTTCAATTAAATTATTTCTTTTGTTAATTTTTAAGGTTTCAAGATCTGCCTGATAGTTTTTTAACCTTTTACTCCAAATTTTTTTCCAATTATTTAAAATTGGTATACTAATTTTTTTTTGTTTTTTTAGCAAAGATGGTATCAGTTTGTAATTATAAAATATGTCTGAGTAAGTAACTAAAACATCATCATTTTTAATTTTTTTTAGAGCAAGAACTAGTGAGTATAACATTTCAGTTGTATTGAATTTTTTATTAACTAAAAAATTTGTATTTTTATAGTTTTTCAATTTATTTTTTATTTTTAAATGATTATAACCTAAAACAATAATTTTTTCATAAATTGAAAATCCAGACAAAATATGTTCAATTAAAGTTTTACCATTAACTTTAATAAAAGATTTATGAATAATCTTTTTTGAATTAAATCTTGATCCCTTGCCTGCAGCCAAAATAATTATTTTCATCTTATTTAAAAATATTTTTAATTAATTTATCAATTTTTGTCTGATCAAAATTATATCTTTCAGGATGAAACATCATTAAATATAATTTTGCTTTTTTTTTCTTTGCAATTTCTATTGTTCCATCAAGATGATATCCAATGATATCAAATTTTTCATTAAGTTTTTTTACACCATAATTATGAAATGAATTTGTTCTAATTTTAGAATAATTTGAATTTAAATAATTTTTTTTAAGAAAAATTAAATGTTCAGATCTAACATGTTTTTTTATCTTAAATAATTTAATTCTATTTTGTGAGCAAATAAGTTGAAATCCTCTACAAACAGCTAAAATTGGTAATTTCTTTTTTTGAAAAAAATTTAGAATTCTTTTTTCACTTATGTCTCTTAACAGGTTTGTTTTTGTTTTTTTTATTTTATAAATATCTCCACCACCACTTATTATGAGTCCAGATGGCTTGTATTTCAAAAAGTAATTTTTTAATACAGTTGAACTTGGAATTAATATTAAATTAAAGCCTAATTTTTTTAAGTATTTATACCAATTCTGTTCTAAGGAATAAATTATTGAACTATTTTTATCGAGAGAAATTTTTGGAGTTACGAAAATATTCATTTAATTAATAATAATACATTTTTTTAAGTAAGTATCTATTTGCACAATATTGGATTTTGCAATTTTATAATATTCGTTTTCACCAACACCAATTATTGCAGGAATTTCTAATTCATTACATCTAATTGCCATATGAGAGTTTGGACCACCATACATTGTTATCAGACCTTTAATTTGATAATTGAATAAAAAATCATAACCCGGATCTGCATTTTTAATTAAAATTATTTTATTTTTTAGATTGGTGGAACTAACTTTTAAGTCATCTAATCTTATGATTTGTCCAGTAAAAGCTTTGTTGCCTATATAGTTTGCAATAGTTTTTTGAATATGATGAAAAAATGCATCGTTTGGATCAGTAATTATATCTGGCAATAGTATTTTTTTTGAAATCAAGTATTCTTTTTTATTTATATCAATATCTTTTTTTATTAATGAAGTTAATTCTTGTAAATTCAGAGTCGAAAAAGAATTTAATAAAATATTAACATCTAAATGCTTTATATCGTCTCTTTTTATCCCTATTTTTTTCATGAAAGGGATAATAATTAAAAAAATCTTATCTATAATTTTTGTAAATTCAAATTTAGCATTTTCCCTCCAGTATACAGATGTCTTTGTAAAAAAAATCAATTGTTCAAAATTAAAATTTAGCTTATTTTTTTTAAGCCATTTATTAGCTTGATTTTTTTCTTTTAATGAAAAATTAAATTTTTTATTGTCAGTTTTATTTTTTGTTATCATTTTTAGATTAAAATATTTTTTAAAATCTTCTCGATATGAAAGATTTGTTATTGAATAAGAAGAAGGTCGTAGATGACCATATTTTTTTAAAAATTTTTTTTTACTAAATTTGTTATGCTTTAGCTTTATTAAATCTAAATTCATTTTATTTGTAATGGTTTTTATTGATTTAAAAAAATGATCAACTTTTATTCTATCTAAAACATTATCTTCAACTAAATTATTAAAAATTGCTTTAGCTATAAATGCGCACCTTGCTATTCCCGCAAAAGGAAGAGTACCAAATTTTTGACAAATTTTAACTAAATAAAAAATTTTCTGTAACTTACTTAACTTAGATAAACTTATTTCTTTTTGTTTTGACTCAATATTTCTAACTAATTCTATTTCTTTTTTTAATATATTTAAATTTGGATTTATTATATTAGATGTTAGCTCACTTAAATGTGTCTTATAAATTTTTATCTCTTTTTTAGTTAGTATTTTTTTATAAATATGATTTAGTTTGCTATTAAAACATGTAGGTATTATTTCAAATTCAATTTTATCATGTAAATATTTTTTTTTTTTTAATTTTTCTAATGATGCTGAAATAACCTTTTTTGAAATCGAGGAATTTAGTTTTGCTGGTAGAAAGGAATTTAAATCTGCCCTGATATCTATATAGTTATGATTTGCAATATTTATAAGTAAAGGGTTGGGCCAAACATTTTTGTACCCATAGTTTTTTCTCTGTTGAGACCATATGCTATCAGTAATTAAAGTTTTGTATAAACTAGAACTAAACTTTGTAGATATTGAACCTATCATTTCAGCTGGATTCCAATCAGCCATGTTACTTAACACTGAAGTATCACCATATAAAGTAGGATTTTTTAAAAAAATTTTCTTAATTTTTTTTTTTATACCCAGAAGTTCATTATCATAATTATTTGAAAGATTTTTTTTTATATTTAATTTTCTGCACTGAAAAATATAAAGTGATTTATTTTTTTTAGCAAATTCAATATCCAGTGAATTATTTGGAAATAATTTTTCTATTTTCTTAGTTGCAGATATTAGTTGAAAAAATTTATTATTAATTTTTAAATATTTATTATAAATATTTAGAATATTCATTGTAGGGTTGTTTTCACCAGATGTAATTAAATTCGTTTTTTTTGAGTAATCATAATTGATTACATAATATGGAGATCCATTTTTGGGTTCTTTTGTAAATAATACTCCTGCAAAATTTACGTTGTTAATAAATTTTTGAATAAAAATTTGATCTTTAGGATTTGAAAAATCTTTAATAATATTTTGTATATATTTATCTAAATTTTTATCTTGGGATGATAAATTTAAATAAGACTTATATTTTCCAGCTAAAGTAACATTATTATCTTCATCCAATGCTGAAGATCTAATTATAATTTTTTTTTTCCTAAATTTTTTTTTTATAGATAATAATATTTTTTGACTATTTTTATAATATTCAGTTTTTGTAAAACTAATTTGATCTAAAATTAATATATTTTTAGACTTAATTTCTTTTTTTAAGTATAAAAGAGTTTCGGCTTTACTTAATTGTTTCATTTTTATCATAAATAATACTATTATAATTACTATTACAATATTATAAAAATTTGTATGAAAATTTTATATGATTTAATAAATTTGTATAAAGCTTTATCAAAAAACTATGATGTTATTTTATTTTCTGAAAATAGTATTTTATATAAAAAAATTTTTAGAAATTTTGAAATTTTTTTAAAAGAAAATAAAGTAAAATACTTATTAATTACATTAAATGATAATTTAAAAATTAAATATAATTTAATTGATAACCACAGTTTCTATATAAATTTTAATAATCTGGATTTTTTAAAAATTTTTTTTAAAAATATTAAAAAAAAATTAATTATATCTTCAACACCAAAGTTTAATAAAAAAATATCTCATAAAAGTAATTATTTAATATATCTTCAGCACTCATTAGGCAGACTAACTAACAAATACCTTTCAAACAACTTGCGGCATTTTGACAAAGTAACTATTGTAAATAAAGATCAGTTATATGATTGCATCAATCAGTTAAAGATAAATAAAAAGAAACTTTTAAACTATAAATATCATAACCATAATTTTCTAATACAAAAAAAAAAAAAATTAAATAAATTAAGAAAAACTATACTAATAGCGTCATCCTTTTATGGTAATCATTTGCTTAGCTTAATAGATTCAATTTTTATTGAAAAATTATTAACAAAATATAAAATTATATTAAGACCTCATCCTGAAATAACTAAAAATTTTGAAATGTTGCAAAAGTTAGAAATTCTCAAAAAAAAGTTTACTAAAAATGATTTTTCAATTTCTTGGTCACCTTCAAATGAAAAAGATATTTTGGAAGCAGATTATCTCGTAACAGATTTTTCTGGAATTGGTATTACATTCTCTTTATCTAAAGCTACACCAACAATTTTTTTACTAAAATCAAGATTAGATTATAAAAACCTTGAAGAGTCATATAGCACGCAATATATAAAAAATATTGCTATAGTTGATTCTTTTTCATTTGAGAACTTGATAAAATCTATTGAAATTATAAATAAAAAAAAAAAATATTTTAGAGAGAAAATTAATAAATTTCAATTTAATCAATTTAATTTTTTTCACGAAAACTTAGATATTAAAAAATTCGTTATTCAATATTTAGGAAAAAGTCTCTAAAATTTCTTCTACACTTTTGTTTATTGAATGATTAAAAATTATTTTTTTTGTTGTTTTTGGCAAGTAGTAATTAATTTTAGTTTCATATAATTTTTTTATTTTTTTTTTAATTTTATTTTTTTTTTTAAATTTTTTAATTATCAAAAAAGTATTGATTTTATCTCTTTTTTTATTGTAATTTTCAATTTCTCTATAGAGTGAAACAGTTGTAAGTATAATAATATCTGTGTCATTGATTAATTTTTCAGCAAGTTTTAGGTAAATGAAAGACAATTTTATTCGCTCTTTTTTAGAATATTTAAAATTACTAAGTATTAATCTCAACTCATCACCATCTAAATGAATAGAATTTATTTTTTTTTTTTCTAAAATTTTTTTTAATTTCTTTCCAATAGAAGTTTTGCCGCTACCCGGCAAACCAGTTATGAATAATATTTTGCCTATAATTTTTTTTCTATTTAATTTTATTTTTTTTTGCATTGCAGGTCAAAAATTTTTTTAGAACCTCGATATTAGATATATATGCAAAGTTTTCATTTTTACAATTGTTTATTGTGGTTAGTAGACTAAAATTATTTACTTTTGAATCTTTATAATAATCACCAAAATATCCCGTCGCTGGTGTGCTTCCAAAATAATATTCTGTTATTTCACTATTAGTTAACATGTCTCCTTGAATAATGACAATGGAGTTAGGTTCGTATTTTTTTATATATTTTAAAAGTGAATGAATTTTTTTTAATGTACAGATATATGCTAATTTATATCCTTCCTTATAATCTTGTTCTATGGACCAATTTACATCCAAAATTTTATTTCTAAAACTACAATCACTATTAAAAAAATGTGGATCATGTGGTGAATAATGATGTACAAGATAAAAAGTTTTTCCTTCTTTTTTTTCAATTGATTTAAATTTTAATAATCTGCCAATAGCATCATTGTGTTGAAATAATTCTTTATATCTTGTATTTAAATAATTAAATTTATTGTTTTCTTTTACTTTATTTTTTAAATATTTTCTAAAAATAATAAAAGGTGTTGCTTTTAGGAAATTATCTATAACATAAAAATTTATAAAACTGATTTTTTTTTCATTTAAGCAATATTCATCATTAAAAAAATAGCAATCTATAAAAGAGCTACCAACAAATTTAAAATCATATTGATTATTTTTCAAATGATTTAAAAGTAGAGATTTTTGTGGATTATTCATCAAATAGTTTAAATTTTTAAAACGAAATTTAAATTGCTGTATATTATAATTAATTTCATTTAAATTTAAAATATTTGAGATATTTTCAGTTGTTCCATTTGAACTTAAATAGGTACCATTAATATATTTTGAATTTAATAATTCAAATTCATTAACTTCTTCATTTAAATCAACAGAATAAATTTTTTCAAAATCCTTTATTGAGATCATGTCATCAACAATAACAACATATAAATTATGATTAGTTGGAAGGCTTATATCTCTAATTTCTTGTTTATTACTTATTAAATTAGTTGATTTAAAAGTAGTATAGAAAAAATGAATAGATGTGAATAATATGTTAAATGATAAAAAAAAAATAAAAAATCTTTCAAAATAAATTTTTTTCAAAGAAAATATAATTAAAAAAAATAATATTAAAATAACTACAAAACTAAGACTATCATTCAGATATAAATTGATGTTTTTAAATTGAAATATTAAAAAAAATAAAATTGATAGATATAAAAAAATATGATTTTTTTTATAAAAAAAAAATATTATTAGAAATGCAGGTAGTAAAATTAAAACATATAATTTAATTATATCAATATAATAGAATGTTAATTCAGTTACATTAGTATGTATAAATTGAATGAATGGTGTCGTTATTAATAAAAAACTTAGTAAAAAAGTTTTACTATTTTTCTTTAACATTTTTTTTATTATTTTTTTTTATTATTTTTTTAAAAAGTTGTTTTATTTGTGCTTTTATGTGATTAAAAAAAATAAAAAATGAGCCCGCAATAGCTGCAATTATTTGAATTATTATACTTCCTGATCCAGGGTCTAGATATGCGTATGCATTAGTATTGAATGCTAAATAAAGTGATATAATTAAAATAATTTTATTTTTCATAAATAATCATAAAAAATGGAATAATAAAAAAGTATATTAATTTCAAATATTAAACAATTAAATTAACAAACGAGAAGGGGCGTTCTGTTTCGCCCTCAATTTTAATTAATAACATAATATATGACTTTTTTGAAAGACTTCATTGAAGATTGGGGTAATGCTCGTTTATCATAACCCAAAACTCTAAATCTGTTTCTTGTCCATTCATCTGAATAATTAAGATAGTTTGATTTCACTATTTCAGGACTTCTATTTAATGCTTGAGCGATCGAATTAACATCTTTTAAATCTTCATACAGTTTCATGGCATTCATATGTCTTATTGAGTACATTGGTCTTGTTTTACCATTGAACTCGTAAAGACCTAATTCACT
>MDTG01035096.1_pt1 | contig 10182 bp, 11 predicted proteins | sample 811421 | NCBI WGS metagenome assembly MDTG01 (sample SAMN05326645, study PRJNA326480) | marine metagenome | isolation source: seawater | place: Pacific Ocean: South East | collected 2011 | reverse complement strand
GTACCAGCATTAACATTTTGACCATAAACAACAAAACAAATTAACCTTGGATTTGATTTTTCAATTCTTTCTAAAATTTTTTGCTTTTGTAATTTCTCTGCATTACAATCCATTATCTCAGGTTTAAATCCTTGCGATTGACAACTTTTTGCTAAAAGTAATGACCAAGTAGGAGGTTCAATAGCAGAATATTTTTTGGCGAGATCTTGGTATATTTGATCAGGGTTACCAGGATTTATCAATAGTACATCAGTCATTTAATTTAGATTTAACAAAATTATAAAAAGAAATTGGTGATATATAAGTTTTGTAAATTTTTCTACCGTAATTTAGTTTGTTAATAATATACGATATCTTTAAATTTTTAACTTTTATTAAGGCATCATCTACATCATTAACGACCTCAATACCATTTTTAAGATTTTTATTCATATTATCATAGGGTAAACTTGCCGAGTTACCTTTAGTACCCCAATGTGAAGGTATAATTTTTTTTCTTGAGAACAAAATTTTTTTTTTAATGGGTGTAAAAAAAGAATTATCAACCTTCGGTTGCCAATATAGTGGTATACAGCCACAAATGATTGCTTCACTTACTCTATTTGCAAACCTGCCTTCTCTATAGTCTATGTTAAATATACTTTCAGAGTAGTTTTCGTACAATGAAGCACGTGTACAAAAATAAAATTTACATTTAGATATTTCTTTTAAATAAGACTCTGTGGTTTTGAAATTTTTAAGTCTATTATCAGAGCTTACTATTAATAATTTTATATCAATTTTTGTTTTCTTTTTGAGTTCACTAAGAAACTTTGATCTAAATTTTTTATCTGACCCAATGTAACCAATGTCATAAGGTCTTTTAAAAAAATTATTTAGATTTTTCCTTACATAAAGTTTAAGTGGAAGGCTAGGGTAAAACTTAAATTTTTTTGTCTTATAAAATTTATTTGCCCAATCAACCGCATTTTTTGAAAAACCGATAATAAGATCAGACAATTTAACCCATTTTTCAAATTTCAGTTGTTTAATTAGATCTGGGACAAAACAAACAATTTTACTTTTACTATTTTTTAACAAATGAAATAATTCTAATGGATAAATTGTATTATCTTCAATAGAAATATTTCCATCAATAAATACGACTGAATTTTTATCAATTTTTTTTTTTAAAAATTTTAAATCTATTTCCAAATAACCCTTTATGTTTTTTTTAAATTTTGCAACTGTTACTTTATTATCAATTTCTTTTAATGCATTTTTAAAATGGAAATAAACATCTGATTGTGCATCAGAAACAATGCCGTTAAAGTGGTATCTACTTGGAGAAATAAAAACAATATTTTCCATATTATCTTTTTAGAAATAAATCGAATTCTTCATTATTATTAATTTTTTTTTCTATTTGATTGATCTTTAAATTTTTTAAATTTTTATCATTTTTTATTCTAAAAGATTGTATCTTAGAATAAAATTTTTTTTTATTTTGATTTATAAATTTGTGATTACTAATTTCAATTATTGCAATGTTAATGTTATTAAAATATTTTTCCTTGAGTCCAGTAAAAATTTCTTCATCCATACCTTGTGTATCGGATTTATAAATTAGTTTTTTGCCACTTAAGATCATGTTGTTATGTTCAAAAAAGGAATTAATATTTTTAATTTTGCATATCTCAAAATTTCCTTTTTTTTTTATGAATGAGCTATCCCCTGAGTTCATTTTATCTTTATAAAGCTTTAAATTTTGATTGTTTAAACCTAAACCAAAATTATATAAATTAACCTCTTTATTTAATGATAAATTAAGTTTAAGACATTCAAAGCTATTCTTGTTTGGTTCAAAACATAAAAATTTATTAATTTTAACATTAGACTTAATTAACTGTTTTGAAATTAGACCTATATTTGAACCTATGTCTAAAAAAACATTATTTTCTTTAATTTTGTATTTTTTAATGAACTTGATTATTTCATAATCCCAATGTTTATTTTTTAGAACAAAAGGAGTCATTATTTCGTCGGGTATCAAGTAAATCTTTTCTGTATTTTTTCCTAATCTGCAATTTTTTTTTAACTCTATTTCTAGTTTATTTATTGATAAGTATTTTGACTCAGATTCTACCAATGACTTAAAAATAGTTTTGTAATGATTTTTTATAAATTTTGATAAATATTTCTTCATTTATAATGTTTTAATTTATTGCTTTCAATATACACAACTTATTGTATACATTAACAACAATTTTATCCATATGAACAAATCAAAACTGATTCAATTTGAAAATAATATTGCTCAACTTTTTAATAATGCCAAGATAAAAGCTCCAATCCATCTTTATAGTAACAACGAGGATGATTTAATAAAAATTTTCAAAAAAATAAAAAAGAATGATTGGGTTTTTTGTTCTTGGAGATCTCACTATCAATGTTTGCTTAAAGGAGTTCCACCAAAAATTGTTAAAAAAGAGATATTAAATGGCAAATCTATTTCTTTATGTTTCCCAGAATACAATATTTATTCTTCTGCTATAGTTGGTGGAGTAATTCCAATTGCTACTGGAGTAGCTTTATCAAATAAACTTAAAAAAAAGAAATCTAAAGTTTATTGCTTTGTTGGTGAGATGACCGCTGAAACTGGAATTATGCATGAATGTCTAAAGTTTTCTATAAACAAAAATCTTCCTATTCACTTCATTGTTGAGGATAATGGTAAATCAGTTTGTACCGATACCAGAAAAGTATGGTCTAAAAAAAAATTAACATTTGATGGTATAAAAACTAAATTTGTCAGTTATTACAAATATAAACTTAAATATCCTCATGCTGGCGCTGGAAAGAGAGTACAGTTTTAATGAAATATTTTAATGAACTTAAAAAATCGATGGAATTTTTGGACAAAAGTAAGAAGACATTATTTATTGGTCAAGCTGTTGAAGTTCCTGGAACAGCTATGTCAAATACACTTAAGAATGTTAAAAAAAGTAAAAGAATTGAATTACCAGTTGCTGAGGAAATGCAAATGGGAATGACTGTTGGAATGTTGATGTCCGGATATGTTCCAATTAGTATCTATCCAAGATGGAATTTCTTATTATTAGCGATGAATCAATTGGTTAATCATTTAGATAAACTATCAACAATGACTGATAATAAATATAAGTCTAAAGCAATTATAAGAACAAGCATAGGATCCGAAAGACCTCTACACCCACAGTACCAACATATAGGAGATTACAGTTCTCAAATAAAAAAAATGTGCAAAAATATAAATGTCGTAAAGCTCTCAAATCCTAATCAGATTATGAAAGAATATAAAAAAGCTTTTAATAGAAAAGATGGAGTGAGTACTATCTTGGTAGAGTATGGTGATTATTACAACGAAAAATAAAGTATGATAATAACTAAAACACCTTATCGTATCTCATTCTTTGGCGGTGGCTCTGATTATCCTGAATGGTTTAATAAGTATTATGGTGAGGTTATTTCAACTACAATAAACAAATATTTATATATATCTTGTAGAGAATTGCCTCATTTTTTTAAACATAAATTTAGAATTGTTTATTCCAAAATTGAAAATGTTAAAACAATAAACAAAATAAAACATAATGGTGTGAAGCAACTGCTTAATTATTTAAAAGTAAAAAATGGATTAGAAATTCATTATGATGGTGACCTACCATCAAGAAGTGGCATGGGATCTAGTTCTTGTTTTATTGTTGGTTTGCTGAACGCATTAACAAAAGATCAAAACATAAACTTAAATAAAAAAAAACTTGCAAATATGAGTATAGAAATTGAGAGAAATATAATGAGAGAAAATGTAGGATTACAGGATCAAATAGCTGCAAGTTATGGAGGATTTAATAGAATTAGATTTGAAAAGAATAATTATACTGTAAATAAAATAATATGTAAAAAATCATTCAGAGATGATTTAAATAAAAAACTATTTTTGCTATACACAGGAAAATCTAGAACAGCAGAAAAAATTACAAGATCATATACTAATAAACTTAGCCAAAATAAAAAAAAAAATATCAAAAAAATTCTAGATTTTGTTGATCAAGCAAAAAAAATCATTAAACAAAATAATTCAGATGATTTTGGATGTTTACTAAATGAGACCTGGCATCAAAAAAGAGAACTAAGTAAATTAGTTTCAAATAATAAAATTGACTATTTATACAAAAAAGGCATATCCAGTGGTGCTCTAGGAGGAAAATTATTGGGCGCTGGAGGTGGAGGTTTTTTATTGTTTTATGTTAATTCGAATAAAAAAAAAAATTTTTTAAAATCTTTCAAAAATAATGTTATTATTCCAATTCAGTTGTCAAATGTAGGATCAGAAATTATATTTTATGAAAAGTAGATTTAATCATCCGTTAATGTATGACAATATTACTATCGAGGATAGAAAAATTGCTGCAAAATACATTAGAAATAGCAATATTTTTACTCAATCAAAAAAAGTAAAAGAGTTCGAACAAAAATGGTCTAAATGGCTTGGAGTAAAATATAGTATTTTTGTAAACTCTGGTTCATCTGCAAATTATCTAACTTTTTTAGCAATTAAAATAATATATGGGACAGGTGAAGTAATTGTACCACCTTTAACTTGGAATTCAGATATAAACGCAGTTATTCAAAATAATTTTAAAGCAAAGTTTGTTGATATAAATCTCAATACTTTATCAATGGATCCAAATAAGATTCTAAAAAATCTTAACAAAAATACAAAAGCAGTTTTTCTCACACATGCCCAAGGTTTTAATGGACTTACTGATGAACTTATTAAATCTTTAAATAAAAAAAAAATATTATTAATTGAAGATGTTTGTGAATCTCATGGCGCAACTTTTAAAAATAAAAAATTAGGATCATTTGGAAAGATTTCAAATTTTTCTTTTTATTACGCTCATCATCTCTCTACAATTGAGGGAGGTATGATTTGCACAAATGATAAAAAAATTTATGAAACAATAAGAATTTTAAGAGGTCATGGGCTTCTAAGAGAATCAGGTAATAAGAAATTTGAGAATAAAGTAAAAAAAAAATATAATAAACTTTCTCCAAACTTTATTTTTTTATATCCAGGTTTCAATATGAGAAATAATGAAATTCAGGCAATAATAGGCATAAATCAACTCAAAAGACTTGATGCCAATAACAAACTACGGGCTAAAAATTTTCAATTTTTTTTAAGTAAGTTGAATAAAAATAGATTTTTTACAGACTATCTGGTCAAAGGTAATTCAAATTATGCATTTCCTTTAATACTAAAAACAAAATCTTTTAGGAATAGAGATAGATTTGAAAAACACTTAACAAAAAATAGAGTTGAATTTAGAAGAGGTAATGCAGGTGGTGGTAATCAGATGAGACAGCCATATTTAAAAAAAGTTATTAAAATAAAAAATTTTAATAATTTCCAAAACGTAGAGCATGTCCATCATTTTGGATACTACATAGGTAACTTCCCTCAATTGTCCAAGAAAAATATTATAAAATTAGTAAATATAATAAATGATTATTAATGTATGTTAAAAGTAAAAACTTTTAGATCTACAATATTTAAAGATCACAGAGGTCTTTATTGGACATCTTGGGAGAGGAAAAAAAATAGTTTAAATTTTAATCACGATAAATTCTCTGTATCTAAAAAAAATACTTTAAGAGGTTTACATGGCGACACAAAGACTTGGAAACTTGTGAGCTGTGTTTTTGGAAAAGTATTTTTTGTTATTGTTAATTATGATAAAAAATCTCCAGATTATCTTAAGTTTAAAACAATGATACTTAAACAAGGTGTAAATATGCAGATACTAATCCCACCTTTGCATTTAAATGGTTTCTTGTGTTTATCAAAAAGTTGCGTTTTTCATTATAAGTTATTTTATAGGGGCAAATATTTTGATGTTGGTAAACAGATTTCATTAAAATGGAATGATAAATCACTAAAAATTAAGTGGCCAAAGAAAAAAAAATTAATATTAAGCAAACGAGATAGATGAAAAATTATAAAATTTTAATTACAGGTGGCGCAGGATATATAGGTTCAATGTTATCTACAAAGCTTATTAATCTTGGCAATCAAGTTACAGTTATAGATATTTTAGAGTATGACACTCGTTCGTTAAGTCACTTATATTTGAATAAAAATTTTACCTTTTATAAAAAAGATGTAAGGGACAAAAAATTTCTCAAAAAAATAATAAATAAATTTGATTGTGTGATCCCATTAGCAGGCTTGGTAGGTGCTCCATTATGTGAAAAAAGAAAAAAGGATGCAATCGAAATAAATTTAGATGCAGTGAAAGATTTAGTTTCAATGTTATCAAAGAAACAAAAAATTATATTCACGAACTCAAATTCAGGTTATGGTATTGGAAGTAAACAAAAATTTTGTGATGAAAATTCTCCATTAAATCCAATTTCACTTTATGGCAGAACAAAAGTGGATGCCGAAAAAATCGTGATGAAATTTAAAAATGCAATAAGTTTTAGGCTTGCAACCGTTTTTGGTTATTCTTATAGAATGCGAACAGACTTATTATTAAATAATTTAGTTCTTCTTTCCATGAGAGATAAAAAACTAGATATATTTGAATCCAATTTTAGAAGAAATTTTATTCATGTGAGAGATGTTTGTGACGGAATAATTTATGCAATCTATAATTTTAATAAATTAAAATCTAATATTTACAATTTAGGTATGTCAAAAGCAAACATAACAAAATTTGAAATGGTAAAAAAAATAAAGAAGCATATTGGAATATTAAAAATAAAAAAAATTCATAATGTTAAAGATCCAGACAAAAGAGATTATTTCGTAAGTAATAAAAAAATTGAAAAAAAAGGATTTAAAGCAAAAATTGATATTGATAAAGGAATTAAAGAACTTATTGAAGTTTACAAAGCACATAAAGATTTCATCAATAACTATTAATTTAATATTTTGTTTAACTTTTTTAAATTTATATTATTAATATTCATGAATTTAACACCTGTTTTGTTTGCACAAATCTCGTCAGATATTTGATCTCCTATCATAATAGATTTTTCTTTAATTAAAGACCAATTTTGAAAAAGATTTAATAACATTCCATTTCCTGGTTTACGTAAATTTGTCTTTTTCCTATAAATTTTTAACTTTGCTTCTTCGTGGAATGGACAAAATTGAACATCGTCTACAAAAATGTTTAATGAAGATAATCTCTTTTTCAACTCTAGTTGAAATTTAAAAAATTGTTTTTCAGTAAAAATTCCTCTTCCTATACCTGATTGATTTGTGACTATAAATATATAAATGTATTTCTTATTTATGTATCTTAAAGTATTAATAAAGCTTTTTTTAATTTTTAACTCATTAATATTATGTATATAGCCTTTGTCATTTATAATTGTGTTATCTCTATCAAGGAATAATGCGGGTCTAGTTAAATAATTAACGAGATTTTTTTTAGCAATATGTAAATTTTTTGGGGTACCAATATCTATAAAAAAATCATCAAAAACTATTCCTTTTACTTTTTTTGTTTCAATCAATTTGGGTATAATATCATTTTCTAAAGAATAATTTTTTCTTTTAATTCGTTTTAAAAAAAATTTGTTAAACTTATAAATACCACCGTTAATTAAAATAGACTTTTGATTATAAGAAATTTGATTATATTTATTTATCTTTAAAAAAGTTAACTTCTTATTTGATTTATAATTATGATTTTTTACTAAAGATAGAAAAATTTCATTTTTCTTTAGTTTAAAATTTATGACCTCTGATAAATCTATATCAAAAAAAGTATCGCCATTAATAACAATAAATTCATTGTTTATTTTATTATGAAGCTGAGAAAGTGATCCTGCAGTACCAAGAGCTTTTTTTTCAATTATCACCTCCGTTCTAACAAAATTAAAACTTTTTTTATGATATTTTTTCTTTATTTGTGAACCTCTGTAGCCGGCAAGAATATATAATTTATTAAAGTTATATTTACATATCTTTTTTATTAATAAATCTAAAAATATAAAATTATTAATTTTAATTAATGGCTTTGGTTTTTTATTCAAATAATTCTTAATTCTTGTGCCTCTGCCCCCAGCCAAAATAATTATATCTGTCTTATTCAATTTTTTTGCTTTTTAAACTTATTAATCAAAATTTTTAAAATTATAAAAGGAAATTTAACTAAATTTTCCAAAACAATTGGTATTTGAAATAATTTATTTTTATTAAGATTAAGCAATAATGCTTCACAAATTTCTTTAACATAAACCATCAAATTTGATCTTTTTGAAATATTTCTAATTTTCTGGTTAAAAAAAACCCTAATATACCAATAAGGCATACTATAAGTTATGTTATTTTTATGAACAATTTTTTTAATTATTGTTTGTAAAATATTTCTAAAATACTCATGATCTTCATATTTAAAACATTTTTTAACAAATATATTTTTTTTCGTCTTGTATTGGTCGTTATTATTTAAAAAAAATTTACATAGTTTTAAAAGTTCTTCTTTGTTATTAAAAGTTGGTAGATCTTGATTAAATAGAATTTGATTTGCAGGTGAAAATTCTGACAAGCACAATGTATCACATAAACCAACCATTATTGGTCTACCTTTAAATGAAAAAAAATTATGAGGGATTGTTTGGTGTGAGTAAAATTTGTTTTTATTACCTGTATTTGAGAAATTTAGTACAATTTTTGACTGAGATATAAATTTGCTTAGATTATCCCAATTATAATCAGGTAGATTGTTATAGCCCATAAGATTTACATTTATATTATTTTCAGTCAGATATTTTAGATATTCATCTCTTGTTGACTTTTTTGCACCGAAAAAAGAAATATCGTATTTTTTATTTATATCGATTTTTTTAAATAGGTTTTTATTTGCTTCCAGTGGAACAAAATAACTATCAAATCCTTTTTCCAAATATCTAAAATTAGAAATTGGACACGCTGTAAAAATAAAATTAAATGCTTTAGCAGAAATAAAATTGACTTCGTGCATATCATAATCATCTGTTAGAAACAAAATTTTTTTATTGCAATTAATTTTAGAGATAAAATCATAATTTATTAATGATAAGTAGTCACCTTCTGCAACTAAATAATTTATTTTATATTTAAATATTAAATTATTTATTTCTTTAATAATATTTTTTTCTGACTTATTTAAATTTTCATTTAAATAAAAGTTAATTACCTCGAATTCAATTTTAAACTTAAAATTAAGAACCTCTGAGTAGAAACCATTTGTTTTGTTGATTATAATTATTTTTTCCATAAAACTATTTAGATGCAAAAGTCTCTAAATAATTACAAAGTATTTGCCCCAAAAATATTTCAATTACTTGAATTTGCGAAGTCGTTTTAGATGGTATCAATATTAAATTCTTAGTATATCTCTTTAATTTCCCACCATTGTTCCCAGAAAAAGCATGAAAATTTATACCCATTTTTTTTGAAAGTTTAGCAGCTTCAATTAAATTTTGACTGTTTCCTGAAGTAGTGATTGCCAAACACAAATCTCCCTTATTTCCTAAAGCTTCAAGCTGTCTTGAAAATATATACTTGAAACCAAAATCATTTCCAATTGCAGTGAGTGCAGATGTATCTGTTGTTAGAGAAATTGCTGGTATTGCTTTTCTTTTTTTTTTATATCTTACTATAAGTTCAGTAGCTAAATGTTGAGCATCAGATGCACTACCCCCATTCCCAAAAAAAATAATTTTTTTTCTATTTTTAATTGCCTTTTGAGCTTGATCACATAAATTCAAAAAAGAGGATAAATTAATCAAATTTAGTTTATGCAATAAGTTTAAAACTCCTTTTTTCTCGTCATTGTAAATTTTGTAAAGTTTTGTATTTTTTGGCATTGAATTATTTCAATTAGACATTGCTTAACATACATTTTTATACTTATTTATTTATTTTTGTAGATAAATTTATTCATCTAATTAATTTGATTTATCAACGATTATAATGTACTAAACAAGCTTTTTGGGGCGGTTAGCTCAGTTGGTAGAGCATCTCGTTTACACCGAGGGGGCCAAAGGTTCGAGTCCTTTACTGCCCACCAAAATAAATGATAAGTGGGGGTGTAGCTCAGTTGGTTAGAGCGATCGCCTGTCACGCGATAGGTCGAGGGTTCGAGTCCCTTCACTCCC
>MDTG01023181.1_pt1 | contig 10182 bp, 9 predicted proteins | sample 811421 | NCBI WGS metagenome assembly MDTG01 (sample SAMN05326645, study PRJNA326480) | marine metagenome | isolation source: seawater | place: Pacific Ocean: South East | collected 2011 | reverse complement strand
GCTGAGGGCGGGTGCTGCGACTGCAATCGAACCGATGGCAAGGGCTAATTTTGACAGTGTTAAGAGTGGCTGTTTCATCATGCGCTCCTAATAGTAAAACGCTAAGTGTTGATTCAAGACGGATTCTGTATAGATAACAATGGTCCGGTTTATTTTTTTAAGCTGCTCTGCGAGCAACCTCTTTCGTGCATCAGCTTTCGCAGGTTGTTTTAGGCTTAGACTTTTAAGCGTTAGTGCCAGCCTATAGTTTTAAGCTTAAAATGTACACATTAGATCTTCTGCTTTTTAAAAACCCACTTTTTGCAGTTGCTGGGAGCATCCGATTACGGGTGCCTACCGCAGGGCGGTCACTTCAACTTCTACGAGAGCTTGGTCCTCGATTAATGCAGTCACCTCCACCACACTCATCGCAGGATAGTTTTTCCCCATCACTTCCCGATAAATAGAGCCCACCTCTCTTAGGTTGAGAAGATAAGCTTGTTTGTCGGTGACATACCACGTCATGCGGGTCATATGCTCAGGACCTGCTTGTGCCGCTTTTAATACGGCCAAGACGTTTTGCAGCGCCTGACGCAGCTGCCCGGCGAACTCTTGGCTTTCAAAAACCTCTTCTGAGTTCCAACCAATTTGGCCGCCGCAAAAAATGTGGTGATTGCCCTGGGCCATTACGCCATTGGCATAGCCTTTGGGCCTGGGCCATCCATCGGGGAGTAGAGTGGTATGCATGTGCTATTCCATTTGCAATGAGTTGCGAGAAGGGTATATTTTATACCTAAAGTATCATTGGGGGTGGCAAAAAAACTACCCCAACTTTGCATCACTATCGGAATTAGATTCAGTATGTGCTCAACGGCGCGAGAGGGAGCGAAATGAATAATGCTGTGAGGGACGTCTCAGTAGGCCTGTCTCGAGTGCAGTCACGGTTGATGATCTTAGCGTGACACTCAAGTCTGAAACACCCATATCGCAGTTACCTGAAGCGGTTGGATGGAAAAATACCTGGCCTTTTAGTGAGGAAGAAGTATCGCGTTACGAAGACCGTGGACCGTCTTGGTACTGCAACGACACTAAATGTGCAGAGCATCCCGGTACCGATTTTGATGCGCCTATGTATTGCGTTGCCGAGCAGCATCATGAAAATCATGCGGTGGATACCCCTCCGCCCAGCCCTTTGTTGGATCCTGCTGAGCTTGTTCAAGCGACCGCTGAGAATGATATCGATGACGGCTTGCTCTTGAGCGAAGACTTTTTTAGAAATTGGGAACCAGAGCAGGAGCAGATCCTTAAACGGGCGTGGGATCTTCGCAGCACTGAGTGGTGTGAGCGCGCAACGCCTGAGGAATTCCTCAACAAGTGTGCGGCTGGAAATCATAGTCCAAGGTGGGATCCTGCTACCATTACGATTCCCGTCGAGGAGCGGAATTTTTTAGGCGTAGGCATAAAAACAGTAGGAACCGAAGCGGGACAGGCCGCTGCGCAAGACCCCATATTGCCTTGTCACAATCTGATGGACGGAGCCAATCAATTTGTCCAGGCCAGTTTGTGCAGCCTCAATGAGTTGTTTGCTACGGGCGCGTTTTTAGTCACGGCGCCGTTTAAAATAGAAAATGGCCCTGGTAGCCCCTGCGGAGTCATTGCGCTAGTGCCTGCCTAGGCGCGAGCATTGTACTAACCCCTAGATCAGTAGGAATTGAAGGTATGGCTGAACGCTCATTCTTGGAAGAGGTAAAAAAGTTGCGAGCCGGTGCAGGCGATATCTTCGAAGGTGAAGGTATTTTGGCTATTACCAAGGCGTTGCTGCAGTCTGGGGTGTCCTATGTTGGTGGGTACCAGGGGTCTCCTATCTCGCACCTTATGGATGTTCTCAATGACGCTCAGGAAATTTTGAGCGAATTGGGAGTGCATTTTGAGGCAAATGGTTCCGAGGCAACAGCCGCAGCGATGCTGTCGGCATCGATTAATTACCCATTGAGGGGAGCGGTCACTTGGAAGTCTACTGTTGGGACTAACGTGGCCTCAGATGCGCTGTCTAATCTCGCATCCGCTGGGGTAACGGGTGGTGCGTTGGTTATTGTCGGCGAGGACTACGGCGAGGGCTCTAGCATCATGCAAGAGCGCAGCTATGCCTTCGCGATGAAGGCCCAAATGTGGTTGATGGACCCTAGGCCGAATCTCACTAGCATTACTGACATGGTGGAGAAGGGCTTTGAGCTGTCAGAGGCTTCCAATACGCCGGTGTTTTATATGATGCGTATCCGTGGGTGTCATGTGACGGGTGAATTCGTTGCCAAAGATAATGTAGCACCAGCTTTCAATAATCAGGTTCCCGTGACACCTCAGCGCGAACCCGAAAAAATAATTTTACCGCCCTATGTGTACGAGCAAGAGCGGGAAAAAATTGCTCAACGCTTACCAGCCGCGATTAAATTTATTCGCGAGCAAAAGCTTAACGAGCACTTCCCTGGCCGGTATGGGTCTCTTGGAATCATTACATGCGGTGGCTCATACAACACGGTGATTCGAGCGTTACAGCGGCAAGGATTGGCTGATGTATATGGCAACGCCGAGGTCCCTATTTACTGTATGAACGTGGCGTACCCCTTGGTACCTGACGAACTGGTTGAATTTTGTGTTGGCAAAGAGCAAGTGCTGGTGCTTGAAGAGGGACAGCCCGAGTATATCGAGCAGGGAATACAAACCATTTTGCGGCGCCGGGACATTCAGACCCGAGTGTATGGAAAAGATATAATGCCGATGGCCGGCGAGTATACGGGTCAAGTCATGTTGGAGGGCGTCACTCGATTCCTATTGGCAGCTCCGGGTGCGACTATCCCTTTGAAATTGGATATGGCGTCGGTGCTGGCCCTGCAAACTCCTGTGAGCGATGAGGATATTGCGGCACTCATGAAGAATTTACCCCCCAGACCTGCGGGACTGTGTACGGGGTGTCCAGAACGGCCCCTGTTTTCTGCGATCAAGCAGCTACAGGAAGAGATCGGGCCGTTTCATATCTCATCGGACATTGGCTGCCACTCATTTGCGACGGCAGCCCCTTTTAACCTAGGCAATACCATCATGGGCTATGGCTTGTCCCTGGCAAGTTCCTCTGGCATGCGTCATGCGCTACCCCATAAAGCCATCAGTATCATGGGGGACGGCGGGTTTTGGCACAACGGATTGACCAGCGGTGTAACCAGCGCGGTATTTAATGGTCATGACGGTCTGCTCATCATTATTGACAATGGCTATTCCGCCGCCACCGGTGGGCAAGATATTCCCTCTCTGGTCGAGCCGAATTTAATTGCTTCGACAATCGATGCGCCGCGCCCCCAACGTGAGCAGTGGCAGAGCATTGAGGGTGCATGTCGAGGCGCGGGGGTTGACTGGTTGCAGACGGTCAGCACCTACAATATCGAGGCGATGAAGGGTGCGTTGCGTGAAGCATTAACGACAGATGCGGCCGGCCTGAAAGTGGTGATTGCTGAGGGCGAATGTATGCTCAATCGTCAGCGACGGATCAAGCCGCTGCTGAAGAAAGCGATCGATACGGGGCAACGCATAGATCGAGCCCGCTTTTATATTGATGCAGAGACTTGCACGGGCGATCACGGATGCATTCGTCTATCGGGGTGCCCTTCGTTAACGATTAAGGACAACCCAGACCCGTTACGTATCGATCCGGTCTCTTATGTCGATAACAGTTGTGTGGGCTGCGGGGTTTGCGGCACTAATGCACACAGCGCAGTACTGTGTCCGTCATTCTCCCAAATTGACCTTGTTTACAACCCCACACGCATTGAGCGCCTTAGTCATGGTTTTCGAGCGCGTATCCGCAAGCGGTGGCGAGACCGTGATCTTCGTAAAAGGGCGTTGGTACGGCTGTGACTTCGTCTTTGAAAACGATCAATATGATCGTCGCTGCGCTCGGTGGGGAGGGTGGTGGCGTGCTCACTACGTGGCTGATTGAGGTCGCCAAACGCTCAGGCTGGTACTGTCAAAGTACGTCTTTAGCCGGTGTTGCTCAGCGTACCGGGGCTACGATCTATTATCTCGAGTTTATACCGAGATCATCAAATCAACCCGAGCCCGTAATGAGCTTGTTCCCGGCTCAGGGAGATATTGATATCGCAGTGACTTCAGAGATTGCTGAGGCGGGTCGAATGATCAGTCGTGGCTTTATATCACCCGAGCGAACAACCCTTATTTCTTCAGATCACAGGGTTTACGGCATTACCGAAAAAAGCGATACCACAGACGGCACGGCCGATACCGCGTTTATTCTTAATTTATCGACGCGCTACGCAAATCGCTTTGTACATTTTGATTTGTTGGAGTTAGTGCAGCGTCATGGAACGGTCATTTCTGCTGGTTTATTCGGCGCGATCGCCGGCGCAGGAGTACTGCCCTTTCAGCGCGAGATATTTACTCAGGTCCTAGCGGCAGGAAAAGGCGCAGTCGCAAATCGGGCGGCTTTCGATGAGAGTTTTGATCGAGCGCAATCGGGTGCTGTTGCGCTGTATGACCCCGATCCCCCGGTTATGTTTACTTTACCGGAGGCCACAACGGCTCTTGGCTTAAGATTTTTACCACTGATCTCGGCATTGCCTGCTGAGGTCCATGAGATTGTGTATCACGCGGTATCGCGTTTGGTGGATTATCAGGATGAAGCTTACGCTGCAGATTTTATCGGGCGAGTCCGGCAGGTGGCTGCCGCGGATATCGGGCGTGGAGGATATGAGCTCACACAAGAGACAGCTCGCTGGTTAGCACTTTGGATGGCTTTTGAGGATATTCCGAGAGTTGCTCAGCTTAAGTGTCGACCTGCTCGAGAGGCAGAAATTCGGGAGGAGGTCCGTGCAGCGCCGGAGCAGTTTATTCAAGTTACCGAATTTTTCCATCCTCGAGTTGAGGAGGTCGCTTCGCTACTACCGAAAAAGTGGGGTGAGCGACTACTGAGTTCCGATCTGTTGTCAAAGCTACTGCAGTCAATGCTGGGCGCCAGAAAACTGCGGACAGACAAGGTGGTCACCCAATGGACAATGCGGCGACTGGCGGCTTTGAAAAAGCGCCGTCGTAATAGTCTGGGTTTTAGTCAGGAGTGGAGCATGATTGAGCGGTGGTTCTCCGCGGTGTTAGAGGCACGGTCATATGAGGTTGCAAAAGCTATCGCTGATTGCGGTGGAATGGTTAAGGGCTATGGTGCTACGCGACATCGCACTACCTCGAGGTTGCTGCTTATTTTAGACGCCGTCGAGATGACGGAGGTGGTGGAGGCAGATTTCATTCGACGAGCATTTAAGGCCGCCATGTCCGGAGAAGACGCTACTGAGTTTGATGATGTGATTCGCAATGCACTCGGCAGCACCGCCGAACCCGCTGTGCAATGATTGAGCAAAATTAGCAACCGCTTGGGCCCGATATTTTCCGGGCAGTGCCGTAGCGAGTGCCGCAGTAATTGCGGCGATCATTGGCGTTTTTCTAAATTGAGTGGGTAGCGAACGGCAGAAAACTTCGCAGGATTACAGATCTCGCTCTGCCAGAATGTCAATTTCAAAGCTCATGACCTTGTTGCCGTACTGATTAAAGGCTTCATTACGACTGCGGATAATGCCCCAGCGATTTCGAACAATCTTATCCGACTTACTGATTATTTCATAAGTGTAGGTCAGCGTATGCCCTGGGCGAACAGGCTCCAGCCAATCGAGGTTTAGGATGGCAACCCCGGCGCCGTTTCTACGACCATCGTTAACGCCCTGCGCGTAAACCTCCATGTAGTCGACCATTTTGCGCATCCACATCGCACAAAGGTGCCAGGGTGTAGCGACTAATCCCCCCCAGCGTAATTGGCGCGCAGCTTCCGGGTCTAAAAATTCTGGTGTGGGTGCATAGCGCTTTGCAAATTCGACCATCTCTAGTTCACTAAAGGTATGGCTACCGAATACATGAAACTCACCAATAGGAATATCTTCAAACCATCGATTGCGTAAGTAAAGCGCAGTCATGTACTGGCGTCCTTAGCGACAGCGACGCGACAGGTCATTTCAGCAACCGCTTGGCCGTTGCTGTCTTTTAGGATGACGGAAACATCAAGGGAGTCACAGTCTGGTACCGGGCTGCCGCGTCGTATATCACCGAATACAATGTGAGCGATTAGTTGATCATCAACGAAGGTGGGGCGCATCCAGCGAAGCTGGTTGACTTGCGTTGTCGTAACGTAGGCAATGCCTGCACTCACCAGTGCCTCACCGGTCAGGCGTGAAGCTAATGCCCCCACTTGCCAGCCACTGGCGCATAGTCCTTCAAAAATTGAGGCGTCTGCGGCGTCACGGTCAAGGTGATAAGGCTGAGGATCAAAGCTTTGCGCAAAATCAATAATGCTTTGCTCATCGAGCGTAATAGCGGGGCTGTGACCGGTTCGTGTTTCTGGCATGACTCAAGGGCTTCCCAATCTGAAAAATCGACAGGGCGCGGTTTTTTCAGCCGATGTCATCGGCGCTATTGTAACCTGAAGTTTCTGAGCTTGAGGCCTAAGTGAGGTCTCCGCAAGAAAACATTGTCGCTCAGTGTTTTGGTGGCCTTGTGCCTGAATTGCTGATTGTGAAATGCATGCTTCGGGCATTCTGACTACAAAACCGCCACTGGCCGACTGTTTTATTAGAATATTTAAGTTTTACATCCGTCACAACTGAGAGGCTCAGTTGTCCCATTCCATAGGGATCGTCAGCCACTGAAGATCTGTGAAACAGCTTAGGGTTTCGCATGTTTTTGTTGTCAGGTTTGGTGATGTTTGTTGCGAATGTTTCTAGCCTAAAAATACTCCCCAAATTGACATGAGCCAATGCCTAACTCGGCTGGTTTAAAGACCGAGCCGAAGCTAAATGGTCAACGCATTTTTTGAGAGCGCCAACAGGGAGGCGACTTTTACCAACACCATGGCTCGACCGAAGTATCTAAGTCGACAGCGCCACGCGGTACATATGGAGCTAAATGTATGCCCCCGAGCGCCGCCCTATTGTTTCGGTCTGAGGTTCATGGTCGGTGGCGCCATCAGCTTAGTGAAAGATATAACCGAGTAAATGACGAGTCCCTTTTATACCGCGTCAGGAGTTTGGATCTACCGGCGCAAAAGTGGGTATGCCCACCCTGAATCTGCTGCCGCCACTTCCTGCCTAGTGTGGCTGTAGACATCCTCCAATAGCGCCGAGCGCCTAGCCACAACGGCGCAATCGGCATGTGGCAAAGCCACTATGCCGAGTTTGGCAGTAACTGCCGTGCGCGGTGCTTCGTCTAATCCGTCACTAGAGCAAGGACTCTTAGCGGGCTGCCCGAGCCTCCTTCGATTTTAAGAGGCGGACATAAAATGACAGCGCCTGTAGGAGGGAGCAGATCTAGATTAGTCATGCATTGCAGACCGTATTTACCGGCGCCATGCATGAAGTAATGGCAAGGTAAGGGTGGATCAAAACTCATGGCGATACCCGCGTCAGTCCCGACGCATTCTGTGCCAAAACCCAGTACATCGCGCTCTTCGATCATCCAATGCACGCATTCGTTGTCTGGCCCCGGATGGTGGGCGCCATCTTCTTTGATATTGGCGTAGTTATCAGGGCTAACGACCTTCCGCCAATCAGAGCGCATAAATACCCAGCTTTGAGCGGGTATCCTCCCGTGCTCTTTTTCCCACGAAATCAAATGCTCTTTTGTGAGCAGGAAATCCTGATCTTCCGCCACCTCTTTACTGCAGTCCACCACGCAAACGGGAGCAATAAAGTCTTTGGCTGGTATCGAGTCAACCGTATTGTTCGGCAAATCTTTACCTGATACCCAATGAATTGGTGCGTCAAAGTGGGTGCCCGTGTGCTCATTTAGGGAGATGTTATGCCAGAACCACATCGGGCCGTCCTCGTTATATTGAGAGACCACCTCTTTTTTAAAAGACCATGCTGGCTTAAAATCGGGGGGGAGAGAGATCACCGGGTAGTCTTCCCGCAGCGTTTCGGTCAGATCGACCACCTTGATCCCACCAGTCGCGAGATCCTGAACTAAATTTACTAACGTACTCATGCGCATCTCCTTACTTTGTTATTGCCGTGTTCGTAGCCATCGGACATTATTGTCCATGGTCACCGAAAGAATGACTCGCTCACCATAATTTAACCTATCACATCGCTGTCATCGGTAAGTTGGGTGCCCTGTATGGAGTCCAGCCCAAGTTCTATCCGTTAGCCACATTGAGCTAAGCGTGATTAGCAATGGTCTGCCTCGCGATGATAGTGGTCTGTACTTCACTGGCGCCCTCGTAAATTCGCAGGGCCCGAATGTCGCGATACAGTGATTCTACGATGTAACCCTTGGTGACACCTTTGCCGCCATGCAGTTGCACGGCGGCGTCAATGACTTGCTGAGCGGTCTCTGTTGCGTGGTATTTCGCCATGGCAGCTTCTCGGGTGACACGGTCTGCCGCACAATCTTTTGTCCAGGCCGCGCGGTATACGAGCAGCGCACTGGAATCAACGCCCAGCGCCATTTCGCCAACTTTCCCCTGCACCAGCTGTAGGTCTCCCAATTTGCCCCCAAAAATGTCACGGTCTGCTGTGTAGTCGAGGGTTTCATCGAGTGCGCGACGCGCCATGCCCAGCGCCGCAGCCGCGACCGTTGAACGAAAAACGTCTAGCGTAGCCATGGCAATGCCAAACCCTCTACCTTCTTCCCCCACCAAATTTTGTGCAGGAATGCGGCAGTTCGAAAATTGCAGCGTGCCCAGCGGATGGGGCGCAATTAAATCAATACGCTCAGTGACTTCAAAGCCAGGTGTTCCTGCTTCAACAATAAAGCAGCTAATGCCTTTGGCACCGCCAGCGTCACTGGAACGTGCAAAAACAGTATAGAAATCAGCGATACCAGCATTAGAAATCCAGGTCTTAGTGCCGTTTAAAACCCATTCATCACCGTCACGCTCTGCCGCGCAGGTCATGGCAGCGACATCGGAGCCAGCATTGGGTTCGGACAAAGAGAAGGCGCTGATCTTTTGGCCTTTAGCCACGGCATTGAGGTAGTTGGTCTGCTGCTGTTCGGAGCCGTAAAGTGAGATTGGGCCGCTTCCTAATCCTTGCATAGCGAAGGCAAAATCGGCGAGAGCACTATGGCGAGCCAAGGTTTCTCGAATAATACAAAGCGTCCGAACATCGAGCTTCTCGTGGTTTCCACCACCACTGGCTGGCACCGCGTAGCCGGTAAATCCGGCGTCACCTAAGGCGCGCACTAGGGCAACGCAAGTGCCGTCTAGATCTTCATGCTCATTAATGGTGAGTGCCGTCATGTGTTGCTCGGCCCAGGCGTCTAATGTGCTCGCTAGGGTCCGATGATGCTCTTCAAAAAAAGGCCAACCCAAATAGCTTGTGTCACTCATATTCGTTTCCTTGAGCCGTTAGGATTTGCTTAATCACCTGAAAAAACCGGCTTTTCCTTGCTGACAAAGGCGCGATAGGCCCGCTTAAAATCTTCGGTCTGCATACAGATTGCCTGAGCTTGGGCCTCACATTCAATGGCCTGATCGACCGACATGTTCCACTGTTGGTGTAACTGGGTTTTAGTAATGCCATTGGCAAAGGTTGGGCCTGAGGTAATTCGCTGAGCTGCATTCTGCGCGTCTACTTCTGGGGTGTCACTGAGGCCATTAAAGAACCCCCAACGCTCGCCTTCTTCAGCGCTCATCGCTCGGCCAAAATAGAGCAATTCGCTGGCACGTCCTTGGCCAATGATGCGCGGCAGTATCGAGCATGCGCCCATATCACACCCAGCTAACCCCACGCGGTTAAACAAAAATGCGACCTTTGTCGATGGACCTGCGTAGCGCAGATCACTCGCCATAGCGATAATGGCTCCAGCGCCCGCGCAGATACCGTCAATGGCGCTTACAATAGGCTGTCTACAGGCGCGCATGGCTTTGACCAGATCGCCGGTCATTCTTGTAAACGCGACGAGATCCTTCATATCCATTTCGGTCAGGGGACCGATGATCTCGTGAACATCACCGCCGGAACAAAAGTTACCCCCGGCGCCCCGAATAACTACCGCATCCACATCGGCGGCGTAAACCAGCGATCGAAACAAGTCGCGCAATTCGGCATAGGATTCAAAAGTGAGGGGGTTTTTACGCTCTGGGCGGTTCAGCGTGATGGT
>MDTG01253964.1_pt1 | contig 10183 bp, 5 predicted proteins | sample 811421 | NCBI WGS metagenome assembly MDTG01 (sample SAMN05326645, study PRJNA326480) | marine metagenome | isolation source: seawater | place: Pacific Ocean: South East | collected 2011 | reverse complement strand
TCTCCCTGCTCTTCTCCCTGCTCTTCTCCCTGCTCTTCTCCCTGCTCTTCTCCCTGCTCTTCTCCCTGCTCTTCTCCCTGCTCCCCTCCCTTGAGCGGATGCGGGAACCTCCCCGATCGCCGCAGGCACTCGTCGACGGCGCGCATCTTGTGGTCGCCCTCCCCGATCGGGCGCTGCATGGCGCCGGTGCAACAAAGCGAATCGAACTTCTTCTCTTCTGCGGTCAGGGGGTGCGTCGCGCAGTAGTCGGTGATCGGGACCCCGGAAGTCTTGGACTTTGCGACGAACACGGGGTTGCGCTCCTCGTCAAAGGGTCGGCTGGCGCCCCGCGGATCGATGCCGTCGACGACGATTTCGCTGCCGTTGGCTTCCTCGCTGATGGAGGCGATGAGCTGCACCCCCAGCTCGTCCACGAAGCGATCTCGGCACGGGCGGTGCCTGACAATGTCGTGGCAATCCACGGCGGTCTTGAGTGTCTCGAGATTGTAGACGTCGCTGCTCGTCCAGATATCCTTGGGCCACGCCCAATCAGGCTTGTAAAGCGCAGGAAAGTTCCCTGAGAGGGGATGCTCCTTCAGCGACCTGAAGCCCGGAGTCTTGCCGGCTTTTGCGTGCGCGATGCGCTTGGCTTCATCGCGCTTGTCTTGCTCTCGCTTCTTCATGAGCGGCACGTGCGTGGCCTCGTCGAAGACGACGACGACATGCTCAAACGACTCGGCATACCTGAGGACGAGGCTCTTGAAGTAGGCAAGGTATTCATCGAACGTGCGTATCTCGGATGAGACCCCGTTGAGGATGATGTTTCCATCGATGACGGCCGCCGCGTTCCTTTTGGAAACGGAGCCATTACACTTTACAAGGTCGCCGGGGTCGTCTTCACGAAGAATCGACCTCGCGATGTGCTTCTCGATGTACGCGCGTATTCCACGGGGACCGCTAGTGGGTCCCATTCGGCGAGGGCTGCGCGGTGCGTGCGGTGCGGGCGGTGCGTGTGGTTCCTGCGCCGAGTGTGGTTCCTGCGCCGAGTCGAGAGCACCTCCCTTAGCGACAAAAGCAAGCGGAGGCGTGCCCCTTCCACGTGTGCTTGCGTTTATAAAGGTGGTCGCGTGACTAACGTACCTTGTACTGTTTGGATACCCCGTTTGCGTACCTTTTGCGTACCTTTTGCGTGCTCGGGAGGTGGCAAGGTGGCATGGAACCTGAGATGAATGATACAACAAGGAGCTCCTCCTCCTCCTCCTTTTCCGACGTTTTCACCTTCCCGTTTCCGGTCCCTGGCACAAACGACGACGGGTCGGCCGCGCCGATCGACGACCTCAATGTCGTCGTCGACGTTGCTGCCTTGAATCTGCAGCTTGCACAGTTAAGGGAGGAGACGAGGCAGGCACGCGTCGCCATACGGCAACTCCGCACCGAGAACACCACCACCGTCACCATGTTGGGCGCCGTCACCTCTCTCGCCACGAATACCAACAACTGGGTCCAGGAGCACGACGCGTTCCTTCGTGCGTTCATTTCGACATGCATGGTGCTGTGGACGTTCCTCAATTCGCTGCGTCAGTTCGTCGCCAGCCTGCCGGTATCCCTTGTGCCTCCACCCACTCTCGATCGATGCCCTGTTCTCCAATTATACGAGCAAACGATGCAACGGGCGCCGACACACCGTTGTCAGCAACGGGCGCCGACACACGGTCGTCAGCAGTAGCTAGTGCAACCTTACAACCTCACAACCTCACAACCTCACAAACCTTACAACCTTACAAGACGATGGGCTCCACAATTCGACGTGCCAGTTCGTGTCTCACCGTGTCTCACCGTGTGTAAGTGTGTGTACGTGTGTGTACGTGTGTGTACGTGTGTGTACGGGTGTTAAAACTTTTTACATCGGCCCGATCCAGACGCCCGTCGGCACCTCCTTCTTCTTCTTCAGCGCTTCCTCCAGCATGACGGTGTAGCTCGCAAGCACCTGGCCAGCCACGACTGGCACCAGCACTGGCATCTCGTTTGGCTTCTCGTTCTTCTTCTGTGGCATGCCAGTGTGCCCATCGATCAGCATGGCGTAAGCGCACACGTCGCCCGCGACGGAGTGCTGCGGCAGGTCGTTGGTGACGCGCTTTGCTTTTTCATCATTGGCTTCGCGTTTCAGGATACCCGAGCTCTCGACGGGCGACAGCCCGAGCCATCGATGGGGAATGAGGACCAGCAGGTCCTCGTCCAACCGGCCCCCGGCGTCGCGGAATCCCGTTCCCTCGTCGTTGATCGGAACGGATAGCCGCTCTCTGAGGGCGGCAGCCGAGCTGTCCCGAAATTCGACGATCGTGTCGACTCCCGCCGCGCCAGCCAGCTGCCTGAGCAGCTGCAGCAGACCGGTCGGACTGAAGAGCATGTGAAGCGTGCCGGACTCCGGCAGAGCATTCGGCTCCTGGGTTTTGACCGTCGCCATGCGAGCTATGCGGTCGGAGTACCGTTTCCAGCTGGACATGGCTTCGAAGAAGTCGCCGCCGGATGGGAGGGTGGTGGTGCTGGTGGTGGTGCTGGTGGTGGTCGACGGCGTCCAAAACGCCAGGCGTTTGACGACGTCGGCGTCGATCGCGTCCTCGCGGCTGAAAATGCGGGCGCTCTCTTCGATTCGATACTGTAGCACCGCCCGCAGCTGAATCCCTATCGCGTGCGCGCAGCTTCGCACGGCATTCGCCGCGGCGTCCTCGTCGTCGTCCTCGTGAGGATCGTCGCCCCTCTTCTTCGCCTCCTCTTCGATCTGCCGGCACGCGCCTACGACCTCCACGGGGATGGGCAGGGAATCGCTCTCCGTTGTTTTATTCCGGATGAATCTGCTTTGTTTCTGTTTTTGTCGCATGGCGATCGCTTCTGATGGCCGTTGTTGGTAGCCGTCAAACCACATGCGCACGTGCAGGTGGAGCTCGTCGGTCGTATCTTTCGTATCGCGCGTCCGCCGGACGGGTAGCATCAGGACCGCCTCTTGGTGAACTGCGTGCGCGTGGAAGATGGCGGAGCATGCTCGCGTGCGAGTTTCTGGGTCCATCGCCCTTCCGTGCCCTGTGCCGTAAGGTGCCCCTCTTATGCATGCCGCCTGTCAATAAGACCGGCCAGCCTCTCCCCTGCTACGAGAAGGAAGCCACCATCCATGGCGCCGCTGCCTTCGCTGCCGCCGCTCGACGGCCTACCCATCGGCGTATACTTTCCCAATGGAAAAGCGGCCTACTACTTGGGGTTTAAACGAGAATTGGAGAATTGGCTCACGAGAAACCCATTTAAGAGCGTTAAAGGATACGAATACGCAGCCACTCTGGAGAATGGAACGATCCAATATGTTGACGGACGTCTTCCTGTTGGAAACTACAGTGAATTCCAACTCGCTTGGGAGTCATACCTGAAGTTAAAGCCTCACATTTTTGACAGAGCCGGAAGTACCACCCAACCAAAGAACTACTTCCTTGCAATCATCATCGAGGTTAGGAAATCAACGGATAAATCTTATGACCGTACTGCCGGTAAAATATTTGAACTTTGGTGGAACAGTGTGAAACAACTCAAAGAATATGAGAGTTCGGAAAGCTACGAGATGAGGCTGGGGGTATGCACTTGCGCGGACTTGTTGGGTTTTAACGATATTGTGCGTGCCGACATCGACAAAGGAGCTTCCCAATTGTTCAAATGGTCTGGAGAGATTCATTATGGTATGAAAGCGAACGAAAAGATAGATCGGATGTACGCCTCGATGATCTTTCATGTCATGTCAGACACACGCTAAATTGTATGCCCTCGTAAAGGAATGGTAGGATCGGTTAGATCGGTAGGATCGGTAGGATTGGTAAAACTGGTAAGATTGGAAAGACAGATAGCATACCCTTCAGGAGGTTCACGAGGCCACGTGCGCGCTTTCTGACGTTCTGACAAGAGGGGTGCACTCCTGCTGCTCCCCGCCAGCCCCCGCCAGCTCCCCGCCTCTGCGCACTAGGATGGCCTTGATACCGCCCGACCAGCGAGCGAACGTGCTCAAAGAGCTGCGCGAGGAGCGCGTCAAAGGCGAGGACGATGAAAAGTGCATGATCTGCCAGGAGGAGTGGCCCGACGACCAGAACGACTACGACGATCGTGGGTGGCCCAGGAGGATGGTTTTGCCATGCGGCCACTTCTTCTGCACGCACGAGGATGACGGCAAGGGCACGTCGTGCCTGCACAAGCACCTGCACTACCGCGCCACGCTCAAGAATCCGCCCGATCCGAAGAACAAGCTTCGCTGCGAATGCGGGCACCCGATCCCGGTCGCCTACAGCAGCGTGACGAGGGCGACCAGGAACGAGGAGGACACCTTCTCGTTCCAATCCCTCGAGGAGAATCTCGATGTGTTTAACGCTCCGAGCATCAGGCCGTACAGCATGCTCTTGCGCGACCTCACTTTCAAGGCGAATGCCAGCTTCCTTCGGCCCATCTTTGATCGCTTCCACAAGCTGCTCGACGACAACCTGCAACAACTTCGCGCGAGCGGCTCGGACCGGGCCGTCATGGATCGTGCGCGCATCGTGCAGATGATATACGGCCTCCTTTGCGAGATCGTCGAGAGCATCTTCACCACGGAAAACCTGCGCAACCCGCACACTCCGTGGCACAAGCGTCGGCACGAGTGCGGCCCACTCGTCGTGCGTCAGCGCATCCTCGCCGTGATGTTTGCATTTGCGGACGAGCGCGTGGATGAGTTCAACAACGCGCCGGCCTGCGTGACCTACAATCAGAAGAGGGCGGCCAGCATTCTCCAAAAAGCTCACAGTGAGCTTATCTGGTCGCTACGGGCGGCAGAGGCCCAAGCGAACGATGCCCAGCAGAAGGAGGAGGACGCGATCGCAGCGGAGGCTCACGCCGCTCACGCCGCCCTCTTGGCGGCCATTGCAGCTGCGGCGCCACTCCCCGTCGATACGACCACGCCACGCGTGATGACCACCGACAAGGGTAGCAAGGTGCAGGCGATGGACTTTACGGGCAACTGGTACAATGCGACGATCGTCGATGTCAAATGGGTGCTGACGAAGAGCATCGGCAAAGGCAGCCGACACGAGCCGACGTTCGTGCGGGTGCTCACAGTCCACTTTCATGGATGGCACTCGAAATTCAACGAGGAGATCTTGGATCAGGACGGGACGAAGTTGCGGCACGAGGACGGCACGCCGATCCTCCCGCAGCCCCCGCCCTTGCCTCCCGACGACGTCGAGAAGGTCCTCGTGCTCACGGGTCAGGCGAGTGGGAGCGCCGCGGGGGAAGCGGCGGGGGAAGCAGCGGGGGAAGCAGCGGGGGAAGCAGCGCACATTGGCACGTCATCCTCCTCCTCGGAGCCGAATGAGGAGGACGGCGAGGAGCAGCAGACAGAAGAGGCGCCCGACGAGCCACCGATGAGTGAGATGAGCAAAAAACGGAAGGGCAAGCAACCCATGCCGCCGCCGCAACGGCAGAAGAAGTCCGGTGAAGACTCGCAACCCCCACAGCCCAAGCAGCCCAAGCAGCCCAAGCGTAAGAACCAACGGACTCAGCTTGAGATGGACCAGCAAAAGTTCATGCGAGAGAACGCCATCGGCGGTGGAAACGTCGATGCCGTTGCCATAGCAATGCGCATGTCGATGGAGACGCACAAGAAGGAGCTGGTTCGTATGGAGCAGCTTCGTATGGCTGCGGAGGAGGAGGAGGAGGAGAAGGAGAAGACGCGCCAGCAGAGGACCTTTGCCGCCGCCGCAGCCGCCTCTTCCGCCACCGTCGAGCTCGCAAACAAACTCAACGACCACGCGAAGGAAATAGCCGCACTCGAGGTATCAAACATCGAGATCGCAAAGCGCTTGCATGTCGCCAGCACTCGCCACGGCAACACCACCTGGTTTGCGGAGGCTGCCTCCGTCTTTGCCTCCTCCGCCAGCGGCATGACCGAACTCAAGAAGAGCGTCAACATGCTGTTTGCGGAGCTAGCAAGACTACATCAGGCCGCCTCCGCCTCCGCCTCCGCCTCCGCTTCCGCTTCTTTCTTTCAACAGCCCACTTACGACTGGCGCGCGGAACCGCCACCCGTTGAAGAGCAAAGCGATGCTGAGGTCTCTGCAATTCCGAAAGACCCGAATGAAGCAACCACGATGGAGAATCACCCATCCGAGCGGGCCGCCGTCCCGCCAAATCCGGTGATCTATCTTTACGACGAGGATGACGGGACGAAAGGGAACCCGATTTCGCTCTCCTCCAACGACGATGGCATGTGAGAGGTAACGTGTGACGTGTTGAGGTGTTGAGGAGGTGTTGAGGAGGTGTTGAGGAGGTGTTGAGGAGGTGTTGACGAGATGTTCAGTAGAATTTAATAATACGACCGAAACCTGCCGTTCTGCCACTGCAGCTGCGTGTGCCTCCATCCACGACCCATCGGCGCGTCCTCGCCCACCCGCACACGCTTTCCGCTCCGTTCGGCTTCCCATTCGCCGACTGTCATCTGCCTGTCCGAACCGCCAAGGTACTGCGCGACGCTTGTGACCAGCCGGTCCAGCTGCTGGCGCACTTGGATCACGTTGGCCTTGGCCGCGGTGATGCTCAGGTACGCGCTCGCAGAGCTGGAGTGCATTCTCGACTGCGAGTGCATGTAGGCGCAGAGCGTCGCAAAGTCGTCGCACACAGTGCGGTTCTCGCCCTCCATGAGCACGTATGCACTCGGTGGACGGTAGTCGGGCCCGTAGATCGACCGCCACTGGCGCTCAAATGTGTCGTACGCCGTGCGGATCGAGGCAAAGGCTTCGTTCCGCATGCGTATCAGGTACGCGACCCGTGGCTGCATCAGGTATTCCATGTTCACTTCGGAGCTGTCGCCGAAGCCGCCCTCGCCGCCGACGGCTTCGGCGAGGCGGCGTTTGGAGCTCTCGCCCAGCACGGACCGCACCTCCTGCAGCAGCGTTCCGAGCGTTGTGGGGTTCGAGCGGGCCTTTTCCAGCGCGCTCTCCAGCTCCTGGTTCGCCTGGAAAAACGGCAGCCCGCTCTGTCCCTGCGCCAGCTCGCGGACGCGTGCGACGGTCTCCGAGTTGACGACGACCGTCTGGCTGGTGATGCTGCTCGCCGAGCCAGTCGGATCGCGCACGTCGAGGCGGAGCTTGGTGTCCTTCACGACGGCGCTCATCACGTCGGCCAACACCCGGTTGTGGAACGTGGTCTCGGCGCGCAAGGCCTCTCGCTGCTGCTCCCGCCGTCGCCGAGTGCTCTGGTCCATCGAGCGGTCCTCGAGGCGCACGATGGCGTTGACGTCGTCGTGAAGCTGGCCGGCCATGTGGCGCACAAAGGAGTAGAGCGGGTCACCGGTGATGGACAGTTCGCGCATCGCATCGGACCACACGGCCATCCTCCGCTCCCGGCCATCGCCGTCCATGGTCCGCACCGTCGGCCCTTCTGCCTGGTGGCCCTGCTGGTCGTTCTGAAAGGCGACGTCGTGCATGCGCTCGAGCGCTGCGAGCTCGTTGGCCGTCCGTTGCACGGCATTTACGAGCGTGCAGGTGCGCCTAAGCATGTCCTTGAGGGCTTCGGGCGTTAGCCACGTGAGCGGAGCCATGAGCGCCGGCTTCTCGCTCGATGGAGTCACACGGACGAAGGCACTGGGCGTCTCATCTGCGACATCATCTGCGACGCCGTCTGCTAGTTTCGCATTGGCAGCGACCTCCTCGATAGCAGTCAGTGAGGGTGCTGTGTCTTGACCCTCTACCAAAGCGTCAATCTTCCATCGTGGAAAGTAGCGTCGCTCCGCATCAGTGTACTCTGGCCTCCCGTCGTTGCCCACTCTCCCGATGTATCCGTATATCAGACTTTGAACCGCCGACCCTCCGTACAGTCCATCATATTCATAGCTCCTGTTGCGAGTAATGAACTTGCTGTATGGCGCCACGCCGGCGAAACCGGGACGGCATCTTTGATCTCCTTGTTCATCTTCTTTTAGCAGGTCACGGGGCCAAACGATCGAGTCTTCCTTCTTGCCCAAAAGATCGGCTTTAACCAACCCAAAGTCTTTGGCCATGGCCATGCCAGCCAGTGAGTGCATGCGCACGATAGAGAGTGCTGCTCGCTGGCAGATGTGCGCAGTTTTCGCACCAGTCGCAGCAGCCTCAGCAGCCGCAGTATCTGTCTCGTAGTATGGCGTATACTTTTCGATGAGTGCACCGCAGAGGGCGGTTCGAACAGCTGCGGCCGCGGCCGGCGTCAGTATGCTCTCGTTGGATTCTGGCATCCACGTAACCTTCCTGAGCACTTGATCGGGTCGATTGGGTGCACCGTTTTCAGGACTAACACGCACAGGGTCGAGGTCGTGCGTTTTCTGGCGATGGTCAAACAGGGTGTTCTGGATCTGTTCATTCCCAAACTCTACTTCCAAAAACCGCGTATCCTCGTCCTCATGGCAGGAGTCGCTGGGTTCGAAGAGATTGGCAGGGGGGGCGTCGATCTGTTGGAGCTTCCAATTCGATCCTTCTTCCATCGACGGAAAGATGCTTTGAGTGCTGCCAACAGGGGCGGTCTGCGGAAAGCCTGGCATCGTCGTTCGGCAGTACAGGCCCATACGGCCACACGCGAGCGCGACGAATTCGTCGCCGTCGACCCCGTGGAGGTCGCAGTGCACATGCCCCCTTATGATGTCAAGTGAATACACGTCGTCGCCGTCGCCGTTGCGGTTCTCTCTATCCATCTTTTGGATCTGTTGGAACGTTGTGCCACGTTTCTCAAAGGGGAAGAAGATGGGAAGCTCCGCCGTCACGTTCTTGTTTTCCTCGCTCCACTTGTACAGCCCTGAGAGCGACTTCATTGATGGCGGATCAACGTAGTTCTGAACAACGTTGAAAGTATCTCCGCCTCTGCATTCAAAATTTTGGAGAAGTTCATCCAAGTCTCCGCGGGGCTCCTGGCCGCAGTGCTCACTCGTGTGCCGGCGAAGCTGTTGTACGGCGAACTCTTCCACGAACTTCTCTTCGTAGAGTTGCAGCAGCGCATTGCTCATCCAGCCGAGGCGCTTGAGTGTCTCTGGGGGCACGGTCTTGCCCACCTTCAGCATGTCCCTGATTTTGCTGGGCGTCTGGGGACCCCTCCGGCGGGTCCTGCCGAAGAGATCATCAATGCTCGCTTCCTTGGACTGGCCCGGGTCTTTTGTGTATATCTTCCAGGCTTCGCAAAGGTACGCGTCGACGTGCGGGTCGCTGATGAGCACGGCGAGCACATGCGCGCTGTGCTGGAGCGCATCCTTGAGCTGATTGTGCCGCTGCCGCGTTTGACGGAGCATGTCGCCGGCCACGACGCGAGCGACGCTGCGCTGCCAAGCGGTGCCCATCGTCAGGCTGGACGAGAGCGAGGCGGGAAAGAACGGGTTGGCGATGTCGGAGTCCGCGCCGTCGGCGTTGTCGCAGTCAGAGGCCCACAGCAGCATGACGCCGGTCTGCAGGTACATGTTGTTGTCTCGGCCGAGCACTCTTCGCGCGGCACTGACGCGCTCGGACGAACGTATGCCGTTGGGGTTGCTCCGCGAAGCCGGCTTCGCGGCCGCGACGGCGTGAAGATCTCGGCCGAGCCTCTGCTTCCATTCGCCTCGAAGCGTCGGCACCTCTTCGAGGCCGTGGTCCTGGTTCACATCGAAGCGTCGCACGGAGAGGCTGTTCCCCAGGGTGGCGACGAATGCCTGCACGAATTCCGAGTGTTCGCGCTGGCCGGTGATCACTTCGAGCCGCCTCTCCGGATTGGCGAAGATGTCGTTTGGGTTGGACGAGTTGGTGGCCATTGGACCTCGCTATTGGCCGCTGTTGGTGGTGCTCGACGCAGGTGTACTTATACGGCGGCAGCAGCGACTAAGGCTGTCGCGGGATGTCCTCGCCGCAGACCCCACAGGGGTTCTTTCGATGGAAGCAGATGCCGGGGTTGGATGCTTCTTCTTCGTTTCCATCGTCTCCTTCCTCTCTCCCCCTCACCCACTCCTGCCAGTGCCGCCGGGCGTTTCCGATGATGAATGCCCACCCACACCCTCACCACCCTCACCACCCTCACCACCCTCACCACCCTCACCACCCTCACCACCCGCACACTAAGACCTCGTTGGGCGATGAGATCAAGTGGAGATTCAAAGCGCTCAAACACCTCGTGACCATCCAGTACAATCTCGGCAACCACGAGGAGGTGACTGGAT
>MDTG01122899.1_pt1 | contig 10183 bp, 9 predicted proteins | sample 811421 | NCBI WGS metagenome assembly MDTG01 (sample SAMN05326645, study PRJNA326480) | marine metagenome | isolation source: seawater | place: Pacific Ocean: South East | collected 2011 | reverse complement strand
CCGGTATCCGGGCTTACAACTCAAATCCTAAGATTCATGATTTAACGCCTTCCCAAGCGAGCTCAGTGGCGGTGTGTTAAATCTAAGTTGCTTACCGTTGCGGGGGCAGCACTGGAATGTCTGTAGGGTCTACAGGGACACCAGTTTCCCGTTTAACTTTGACCTAAGAAAACAGTCAAAGCACCTAAAAGTTGGGCGCATACTACGAAAGCATGGCCTAAAGGTCAAGATAGTTATGGTGGGGTGATCTAGCTAGTTACTTCGGGGGTGCTACCTGAAAGTGGCAGCATGATGGTAAAACGAGTTCCGCTTCCTATGTTACTTTGCACACGCATCTGGCCTTGGTGGTGGTTAGTGATAATAAAAAAAGACACGGATAAGCCTAAGCCCGTTCCCATGCCCACTTCTTTGGTGGTGAAAAATGGCTCAAAGATATGGCGAGTGGTATCTTCATCCATGCCAGGGCCGTTATCTTCAATGATCAGCTCTGCCATTTGATTGTTTTTTCGTGTGCTGATTTGTATTTGGCTATACCAATCTAAATCAAACTCTTTTGTTTGCTTGTATTCTTGTAAAGCCTGGGCGGCGTTTTTTAGTAAATTCAGTATCACTTGCTCAATTTCTGATGGGATACAAGGTATGTCATCAAGTGTTAGGTCGAAGTCTTTGATCAGATCAATGGCTTTGAAATCATAACCCTTACTTAAGCTGTATTCATTTTTAGCGATACTGATTGATCGATCAATGATGTGATGTAAATTTTGAGGTTGTAATTTCTTCGGACTTTGGCGGCTAAACTGTAGCATGTTATTAACTATTGTAGATGCACGCTCGCCTGCTTGTGAAATATTATCAAGAAAGGAAAATATTCCCCTGTGTTCAATGTAGGCACAGATATTTTCCATGTTGTCGCCAACTTCTTCGGCGCTGGATATATTTTTTGCAATAGCAGGGTTTAACCGGCGTTTAATATTTTGCACGGTTTGTACAATAGCCCCTAATGGATTATTGATTTCATGTGCCATGCCTGCAGCTAACCCACCTAATGACATTATTTTTTCTGATTGCACCATCATATCTTCCATTTGGGTGCGCTGGGTAACTTCATCAATTCGAATAACTGCGCCTGAGTGTGTTGTGTCATCTAGAGGGTAGATGGTTAAATCTAAAATGCTTTTTTGTCCGTTGGTATTAAAGGCAATTCGCTCCACTTTGTTGACGACTTTCTTTTCAAGTGAATTAGTGATCAGTGTAAGGTAGGTAAAAAGAAATCCACAGGACTCTTCAAGGGGCTGGTATATGGCATCGTCACGCTTAATGTGGGTGATCTGAGATGCACCTTTATTCCACTGTGTGACTTTTAATTCATGATCAATGGCAATAATCGCACTTGGCATGGAGTCGATAATATTATTGAGATAGTGCTGAAAGTCAGTGAGTTTATGTTCAACTCGTGCTCTAACTTTTACTTCAAAACCAAGCCTTGCATTGGTGTCGTGCATTTTCTTTGACAGCTCGAGTGCCCGTTGCCTTGCTTGCTCCGCCTTTTCTTTTTCTTGACGAAGCATCATGTCATCCTGCTCAATTCGATTAAGCATGAAGTTAAAGTTTTCAGCCAGTGTGCCAATTTCATCCGGATAAAAACGCCTAGCCCGTAAGCCATAATTTTGTTCCATGGCTATCTCATTGGTTGTATCGGTCAATGAGAAAATTGGGCGAAGAATCAATCGATTGATGAAATACAAAATCACGTAAATCAATATGAAACCACATATTAAAATCATCAAGCTGATGATCACCACTTCCAACAAGAATATCTCGGTTACATGGGCAGTTACCTTAGCCATTAAGGTAAACTTAGGGCCGGGTAGTAAGACAGTATCATGATCAAGTTGAGTTAAATGGATTTGACTTAAATGCAAAGGGAAGTCATCACTTGTACCGTCTTGTCGTTTTCCGTTTGCGTTATAGATTGCAATATCGGTGATTGTAAATGCCGACTGCTCTTGGTTTAGGAAGTGTTTCCATTTTTCACTATCAAAATATTTTTTATTTGACCCGTGTAATAAAGGTGTGAGTACAGAGAGATGTTGCTGAATAGGGTTCTGCGTTGCTAGCCAAAAATTACTACCGACATTGAGTAATGAAATGCCCACCATGGCAATAGCGAGCAACATAAAGACTTTTTGGCGTACTTTTAGCTGGCGAAAAAAATCACGCATAATTGTTATTGGCATCAGCAGGGTGAAAGTCGCCTCAGGTTACCTTAGTTTCTGATGCCAGCCAAGGTTATGCGCAGGTCAGTTTTTGATAAAGGGCTTGGTTTTCTGGGCAAGATAAGCCAAGCGCTTCTGCCTGTTGAAGCAGATAACCGGTCATGAATTGGATTTCAGTTGGCTGTTGTTTGCGATGGTCTTGAAGCATGGAGCTAAAATTATTGGCTGTGCTTTTGCAAACGTTTTGGGCTAATTCAAATGCGTTGTCTAAAGAATAATTGAGTTTTTCTGTTATCTTGTCGATCTCTTCACAGATTCTCTGCATATGAGACAAATAATCATCATTTTCAACCAATATACCGTTTTGACAGTTATATAACACTGTCAGTGGATTAATCGCGCAATTGATCATGAATTTTCGCCACATCACTTGTTGAATATTGTCATGCCACTCAAAGTATGTATCAGGTAGCCACTGCTTTAATTCATCTTTTTGCTCATGACCATTAAGAGCGCCAATACTATTTACCCCTATTCCTGCGTGCATAAGAGTATGGGGATCTTTTTTGTATGCTCCCTCTGTTGAGCTGCAGGCGTAGAGTTTAATATCAGGAAAGGCTTCACTGATACGTTGCTGCGAACCGAGTCCATTTTGTAACAGAATAACCTGACTTTCGTCATTAAGATGCGGCTTTACACTGTTGATGGCGTCAAATGCATCGTACGCCTTTGTTGCAATGACTAAGTACTGAATAGGGTTGCAGATGTCTTGTGCCAAAATGCTTTGGCCTGTTACCTGCTTTGCATACGGCAAAACATCAAATGAATAAAGGTTGTTGTTGGTATGTCGTTGAATAAAGTGTAATGAGTGCTGGGGATAAAAGTAACTCGCCCATAGGCTGCCCATGGCACCTGAACCCAATATATAAATATCATGCATAGTTAAATTAAACGGTGGCGGTTTTCCAAGAACGCTCAATATACCGTAAATATTTGGCTGGGTGGTGTAGGTGGATAGAATTTATTTTAAGTGTCAGTGTCGTCTCATCTATATTTAGCTGCTTAGCTGCAATGTAAAGCGGTCCTTTAGCAATTTGCGTAAACATCCAAGCGAGTAAGAAGTGGGCATCAGGTAAGCTGTGATGACGTTGTCGCCCTAACCAGTTTTCTGTGTCTAAGCCATTGTTTTCAACCAAGCATTGAATACAACGCTGCCAAGTAAGTAGGTGCTCGCTTTCCGGGGTTTCATTTAATTTTGATTGATAGTTGGAGCGCGCCTGCATTAAGTAATGGGCATCGGCGTAGGCTAAATAATAATCATGATTACCGCTACAAAATACCGACTGAGCTTCAGTATTAGCAATGGCCATATAATCGTAAAACCGACGTAAGCGTTGGCCGTAATGTGGGGACAAGGTGGCCAAAATCGTTTCGGTATTCACACCTGTTTGTTGTGTGCCTATGTAATCATGGTATGAGCTATACAAAAATTGCTCAGGTGAACTGCATTTTTTTTGCTCTACGGGTAAATAATGAATATGGCGCAGAGTTTTACATAGGTGTTTAGGCTGGATTAAAACCTGATGAATATGATCATCATCAAATAAGTAGCCCGTTTCACCGGTCGTATCTTGATGCCACTGGTTGTAGTGCATCAACCAAGATTCTAACCAGTAACTTGGTGGTTTATGGCTCAACACGAGAAGGTGTATCCCATCTGGAAACAGACAATAACCATACAAATCAATATCGGTGTGGGTTTCAAGCGAGCTTAAGAGGGCGTCATAAGCGAAGACACTGCTGAACAGTGACTGTTGCTGAGCGCTGGATATGTGCAGGTAATAATGCTGCTGGGCCAAGTCTAGGCTGATTTTTTTGTCCATAGTTAAAAAATAGACTAACTGGTGTGTTTTACCAATATTCGCAATTTACGTCCGTGAATTTGACCGTTTTTGCCTAGTTTACAAATAACACATGAATTTTTCCCTTAGCCCGTTAGAATTGGCGTTTATTGATTGTTTTATTCCTAGGAGATGAAGATGCCATCGTTTGACGTAGTTTCTGAGATTGATCATCACGAAGCCAGTAATGCTGTGGACCAGGCAAACCGTGAATTAGAGCGTCGTTATGATTTAAAAGGTAAAAATGCATCGTTTGAACTTAACGAAAGCGTGATTACCATGACGGCCAATGAAGAGTTTCACATTGATCAAATGAAACCCATTCTAGAGGCCAGTCTTATTAAGCGCAGCATTAAAGTGAGCTGCCTTGAATATGGCAAGTTAACCGGTGCCGGTAAACTAGTTAAAATGACCGCTACTTTGCAACAGGGTATTGATAAAGACCTGAGTAAAAAAATGGTGAAGATGGTCAAAGAAAATAAATTAAAGGTGCAAGCGGCTATTCAAGGTGAAACCATTCGTGTAACAGGTAAAAAGCGCGATGATTTGCAAGAAGCCATGGCACTTTGGAAAAATGATGAGTCCATTATCATGCCGTTACAGTTCAAGAACTTTAAAGATTAATGGATATTAAATCCCTTCAAGCCCAGCACAGCTGGAGCGAAAGCTTTAAGGCGCTTTTTCAGCGCCAGGTTTTTTTTATGCTTCTGCTGGGCTTTTCAGCCGGCCTACCATTGATGCTGATCTTTTCATCTTTGTCTTTGTGGTTGGGTGAGGCGGGGATTAGTAAGTCCACGGTAACGTATTTTAGTTGGGCTGCCTTGGGTTACAGCTTTAAATTTGTTTGGGCGCCGCTCGTCGATTGTCTGCCACTGCCTGTTTTAACCAAAGTATTGGGCCTGCGTCGCTCTTGGTTGTTGCTTGCTCAGGTGGGCATCATCAGTGCGATTTGTATCATGGCATCTTCCAATCCCATTATTGATGCAGATTTAACATGGATGGCTATTGGCGCTGTTTTGTTGGGGTTTTCGGCTGCCACCCAAGATATTTCCATTGATGCTTATCGCATAGAAGTGGCATCCGCCGATATGCAGGGCTTATTAAGTGCCGCTTATATTGCAGGCTATCGTATTGCAATGATTGTCGCGGGTGCCGGTGCCTTGTATTTAGCCAGCTATCTTGGTTCTACCACTGAGTTATATGTTTACCAGGCGTGGCAATATACCTATTACGCCATGGCGTTATTTGGGCTGGTGGGGGTCGTGGCGACATTTTTAATTTCAGAACCGATCAAGCGCGAGTCGCAATTCACTCATTCATCTAATGAATATTTAGGCTTATTGTTGGCTTTTTTGGTGTGTGTAGTGGGCTTTGTGGTGTGTTTCTATTTAAGCCGCGATATATCTGACCAATTAAAGGTACTGCTGACAGATGCTTTAAATAATAAGGCGTTATCGGGTTTTGCCATTGAGTTATTACGTTTGGCATGTGCGCTGGTTGTTGCGGTGGTACTTGGTAGGCTGTGTATTTTAATGGGTGTCGCTAATCGACAAATGTTGGCTCACAGCTATGTGTCCCCGGTTAAACAATTCTTCGATGATTATGGCGTTAAAACCGCTTGGTTGTTATTGGCGCTGATTGGTTTGTATCGCATCAGCGATATTGTGCTAGGCGTTATGAGTAACCTGTTTTATCAAGATTTAGGTTTTACCAAGGTCGATATTGCTAATGCTGTGAAGTTTTTTGGTTTAGCTATGACCATTATTGGCGGGTTCTTAGGCGGCATCTGGGTGATGCGTCATGGTGTGATGCGAGTATTGTTTATTAGTGCATTATTGGTTGTGGTGACCAATATGATGTTCATCGCATTGTATTTCTCAGGTAAGAATGTGGCTGTGTTATACGCAGTGGTGTCTGCTGACAACCTGGTTGCCGGTATTGCAACGGCGGCTTTTGTAGCGTTTTTATCCAGCTTAGTGAATGTGCAATTTACCGCAATGCAATACGCAATCTTCTCCTCCCTTATGACCTTGATACCTAAGATATTAGCGGGTTATTCGGGCAGTATTGTGGAGAGTATTAGCTACCCTGGTTTTTTCATTTTTACAGGCTTTATCGGCCTGCCTATATTGCTCTTAGTTGTGTTAACTCAGAGATCGTTGCAAGTACACGAACAGGCTGTCAGCCAAGAAAATAGGGCTTCTTGACTGTATCATTAGTGATGGGAACTCCCTCACTGAGAAGTCGAGCGCGTTGTTCGGTGTAGGCGTCAGATTGTTTTGGTAAGCTGATTTTTCCTTGGCTATTTATAACTCTATGCCAAGGAAGTTGTGTATCTTTTGGTAGGTTCTTTAGCGTTCGCGCCACTTGTCTGGCGTGATTCGCATAACCTATTTGGCGAGCCAGCTGGCCATAACTGATGGTATGGCCAAATGGTATGTGGCTTAGCTCAGCAAAAATTAAGTCGTCAAAATTCATCCCTGAATCTTAACACAGGCATCTTTTAGCTGGCTTTTAATTTACGAATTTGCACGCGTAAGGTATCCGACATGCCCTTGAGTTGCTCGCTTAATTCAAGGGTTTCTTTTGCATGCTTGGAGCTGTCTTCGGCAATGCTGGTGATTTCGTTGACGTTTTGAGAGATGTCATCCGAGACACTGCTTTGCTCTTGAGCTGCTTGTGCGATTTGTTCGTTGGTGCCTAGTATTTGTTGAATATCATGGCTGATTTGCTCGATGGTTTCGCCAGCCTGATTCACTTGCGTGACACTCTCTTCTGTTCTGGTTTGGCCAGACTCGATTGCCGTTACCGCATTCAGAGCGCCGTTTTGAACGTTCTCAATAATGGTATGGATTTCTGCGGTACTTTCTTGTGTGCGCTGGGCAAGGGTACGTACCTCGTCGGCTACCACCGCAAACCCTCGGCCTTGTTCGCCAGCCCGGGCCGCTTCAATGGCCGCGTTTAAGGCCAGTAGGTTAGTTTGTTCGGCAATGCCCTTAATGACGTCGAGCACGGTACCCACATTTTTAGTGTCCATTTCTAAATTACGCACCACTTCTGCGGTACTGGATATTTGTTCACTGGTGGTATTAATGCTGGCAATAGCATGGCGCATGATTCCCACGCCCGTAGATGCGGATTTTTCAACATCGTTTGCTACACCGGCAGCGTCTTGCGCGTGTCTCGCCACCTCAGCCGAAGCAGCTGACATCTCTGTAATGGCCGTAGCCATCTGGTCGGTGCGCTGGTATTGATCATGTGTGCCATTTTGAATGGTGCTAGCAATGGCGTGTAGTGATTGAGCACCCTCACTTAATTGGGTAATAGAGTCGCTAATCGCAGACGCGCCTTCGTTCAAGTTTGCTTGAAGCTGAGACACAGCGGTATACATTTGAGCGATTTCATCATTGCCTTGGCGTGCATCAACTTTGAAGTCTAGCTGGCCAAGGGCCAAGTCAGTTATGTATTTTCTGGCTTGGGTTATGGGTGTGCAAATCCAATTATTAATGAGCACAGATGCTAAAAAGAAGATGCCAATCATAGCCACTAAAATAACACTCATACCAGTGATGACGGTTGAGTTTGCTGCCGTTGTTGCTTCTTCGCTGTGTACTTTAGCTTGATTAAATGCCGACTCTGTAACCGCCGTGGCCATTTTTGTGGGGGCGCGATCAATCCCAGAAACGGCTTTATCGCCGGCAAAATGGTCATACCCGGCAGCTGAAAAAGCCTCGTAACCGGTTTTATATTGACCTAAAAGGGTTTTGTGCGCGCTCAGAAAGGTATTGGTTAGTTTTTTGGTGTCAGGGCTTGCCGTCAGAGTAATGACTTTCTGCCCTAACTCTTGAACCTTATCATGTTGTTTTTGGAATTTACCCCAGTACTTTTCGCGTTTAGCATCATCTTTACCACGCAATAATACGTTTTTCCATTCCTGTACTTGAATCTTAAATTCAAGCGCCATGGCATCGGCAGCCAATGCTGCAGCGACATCATGGTCTAAGACCTCTTCAAATTGATGGACCTTGTCAGACAAAGATAAAAAGGAGACGCCACTGATGATGCCCATGCCTATAATGCCGGAACCAATAATGGCGAGTAATTTACCGCGTAAGCCTAGTGACATAATAGATGTCTCCGTTTAGAACGACCTTAATAAATTAAGTCTAGTACTAAAATGCAGATATGCAGGCTTAGTTTTATGGCGTTAATTTATAGTCTCAAGCCACCATCGAGCTCAATAATCCGGCCGTTCATGTAGTCGTTTTCCAGTAAAAATGCCACGCTGTGGGCGATCTCGTCCGCCTCGCCCATGCGTTTAGCTGGAATCATAGCCGTCATTTTAGCGAGTACGTCTTCTCGAATACTGGCCGTCATGTCGGTGCGGATAAACCCAGGTGCGATGGCGTTACTGCGAATACCGTAACCCGATAGCTCTTTTGCCCATGCGACGGTTAATGAGGCAACACCGGCTTTGGCGGCGCTGTAGTTACTTTGCCCCATGTTCCCCGCACGGGAGATGCTTGAAATGTTGATAATACAACCGGCTTGCTGCATTTGAGCGCTTTGATAAGCAAATTCGCGTCCGCACAAGAATACACCGGTTAAATTAACGTCAATCACGCTTTGCCAATGAGATAAGGGCAGCTTAGTCAATTGGCCATCCTTTTGTTTGATCAAGAGGCCGTCGCGCAGAATGCCTGCATTGTTTACCAGTGCGTTGAGGGCGCCAAAGTCAGTGCCAATCGTTTGAAATGTTTCCTCAACATCGGCCTCTTTGGCCACATTACACAGGTAATACTGAACTTTTGGGCTGCCAGCTTGTTCGCATAAAGTCTGAGTAGTGGCCAATTTATCGGCATCTAGATCGATTAAGGCTAACTTCGCATGTTTTTGAGCGAGGTAGAGGGCCATAGATTGCCCTAAGCCTTGAGCCGCACCGGTAATCACAATGACGCTATTTTCAATTTGCATAAGTGACCTTTCTAGAGAGTGGTTAAAAAAGAAGGGTTTCACCTTAGCGTGTTCTTTGCGATTCGCCAATACGTGCCAAGTGCGTTTTATTAGCTTGGCCAAAAGCCGGTGATGATTCCCATGATGATAAACAGGCTGGCCGCTAATATGCGGGTGGCATTGAGCGGCAGTCGTTTCATCAGAGCCTCGCCAAAATAAATAACAGGGATGTTGGCCAGTAACATGCCGATGGTGGTACCCAGTGTCACCCATAATAGGTTTTGGTATTGAGCGCCTAACACCACAGTAGCCACTTGTGTTTTGTCGCCAATTTCCGCTAGGAAAAATAAAATAAGGGTGGCGAAGAACGGCCCAAGATTGGCCATCAGGTTGGTTTCTTCGTCCATTTTGTCAGGAATAAGAATCCACAAACCAATGGCGATAAAACTGCCCGATAAAATGTACTGCACCCAGTCGCTGCTGAGCCATTGAATAGAATACTGCCCTAGCCACGCGCTTAAACCATGGTTAATAATCGTGGCCAGCAAAATACCGGCAATAATGGCCCGTTTGTTTGAAAATCGTGCAGCAAGCAAAAGAGACAGAAGTTGAGTCTTATCGCCAATTTCAGCCAGGGCGACAGTAAGAGTTGAAGTGAATAATGCTTCCATGAAGGGCTCCGGCGGGATTCGAACCAAAGGTAAACGACAACCTCCCGCCATTGGGGTTGCTATTTACCTTAAGTCTTGCCGATGCGCGAGTATAAAACTCATCACACGATGCCACCATAAGCCATGAGGGCTCAATTATGTTGACAGCATCACCAATAATATTGGCAGGCTACTCCCCTAAGATGGCGCGCATTATAAGCTGCAGCTGTGGGTTGTCAATCGAGGGGCATGATCTTAAAAAATGGAGGGTTTGGCTAGCAATCAAATGTGCTCGTTGTTTTCCATGGCACCGCGTCATACTGTGTATCCTGTACATATACGCTTTTTGCCAAAGCTGGCCCCATGAACGCAGTGAGTGTATTGGGTCTCCATGGCACCGCGTTATACTGTGTATCCTGAACATATACGCTTTTTGCCATCCATGGCACCGCGTTATACTGTG
>MDTG01098623.1_pt1 | contig 10183 bp, 14 predicted proteins | sample 811421 | NCBI WGS metagenome assembly MDTG01 (sample SAMN05326645, study PRJNA326480) | marine metagenome | isolation source: seawater | place: Pacific Ocean: South East | collected 2011 | reverse complement strand
GGCATTAGATATTCCTCCTGCGTGTGCGTACGCTATATTGCCTATTCTTGACGTGCTGTTTCCAGCAGTCTTATCAGTTGAAGTTGATTTAGTAGATAAGTTTATAGACTTTACGAGTCTATATACAGGTGTCAAAGTATCGTCTGCACTAAAATGCCTGTACACATTAGCACCAGTAATTCTTGGGTTATAATCGTCTGTATCTACAGTAATAGAAAACTCTATTGAGTCATCGTTTCCAGATACAGCTTGTTTTATAAATTGATCTTGGAGTTGAACTTCCTGATTTCCGTCAAACACAGGAACAACTTTATAATAGTATGTACCTGTGGCTAAAGAACCTGTAGCAGTACCTTCTTTATTTAGCGACCAAGTTGTTGGATATGAAGGACTTGCAGAATCATACTTTAAAGCATCGTGCGTATATCCACCAAAAAAGAATTCTCTATCAATGTACTGCAAAAAGCCAACATTTTGGTCATGTCCGTTTGCAAAACGTAAGCTATTAGCCATAGGTATTATTTGTATGTCTGAAGGTGGGTTAGATGAAAAAGTGTGCAATACAGCTTTATTAGAAAAATCTTTATTAAACTTTATGATTTCATTGCTTTGGTCTTCAAAGCCAATCCAATTAGCACCTCCAGTTAAATTACTGTCTACCCAATAAAATAATTGAGTAAGGTGCGTACCATTTAAAGTTCCTTTAGACTCCAGACCTTTTCTTTTGATTAATTTCCCTAAGACATCTACATCAAAATTTTCAGTCTCAGATGTGGCGTTTGGTGGTATATCTTCAGGGTCGACGTTTGTTAATAGTCCACCATCGAATATTGGTATCTCTATTATCATAAAACATCTTGGACTTGACCAGAGCCATAACTCTGTCGACTTTGATATTGACCCTTAACAATGTCTCTGTTCCGATTATACCTACTCATATGCCTATCAGATAAATCATATCTACCTATGTCTTCATATAGCATTGCTTTTATATAATCTATAAGCATAGGATGGTATGCTTGTAAAATTGATGGACTGTCTCCAGCCTTAGCAAAACTATATGCTAATCCACTGGTTGTTGCTCTTGCACCTAGACCTATTGTGTCCCAATTTGATAATAAATTATTCCAAGTATTTTGTTCTTGTAGATTCATAGCCTGTTCTTCGTCAAGTTGAACAATTTGCTCATTGGCTTGGAACGTGCCAGATACATTGGAAACAACTAAAGTACCAGTTTTATTATCATTTATATCTTCTTCTATAGTTGCTGTAGCATTTGAGGTCATGCCTTGCACTTCCTTGCCAACTTGCCAATATCCAGATAATAGATTAGTATAATTTATTCGTTTATAAGCAGTAGCACTATCTTCCAGATTATTTACAGTCGCTACGTAATTAAAAAGCAACCTACCTACAGTTTGTGGGGAAGGGTACAAACAAAGGTTGTTGCCTTTTATTTCATAATATTCTGGTGTACCGACTCTGTATGTGCCATCTGAATTTCTTCTGGCAAACATTTTGTGTTCAGGATAAATCCTAACAACACGATTGCGAAACTCAATGTAACTAGCAAGTTCAATAAAGTCATCAGGTAGCTCAATTTCTCTATCATCTTTATCTATATATACGCCACGAGTCCTCTCGTACGATTTTGTATGATAAGCAAAGTCTTGTTGAGCTTCTTCGCCATATTTTTTGGCTTTAACTTTTGTTTCATCGCTAGGCTCAAAAGGAACACTAGCTCGGTCTACGATCTGTGACCAAAGCATTATGCTCTACCCTGCGTACCAATTCCTTTTGGTTTTTCTACCTGATACCTATCATTTAGTGCTTTTATTAAATTAATTGCATTTGTATAAGCTACTCCAGCTCTGTCAGGTTTATTATCCATTTTCCATAGCTGTGATTCTGCAAAGTCTAATATTACTTCGTGCAAAGATACATTCATCTCACATTCAGTAGAAAGCGTTCCACTTGTATATTCCGTTGGATTTTTTACATACCAAACATCTAACGCTTTTACTGCATCTGTGCCAGTTAAAGGTTCGACATAAATTGCATCTTGAAATACGTAGGCTACAGGATTACTTCCTGAACCAGCTAAATATGAATTTTCTAATCTTTTAACGTCTTGTGGTTCAATCATATTTGCAAAACCTAAAGACACTAAAGCGAAGTCAGACCCACCAGTTGTACCAGTAGATTTGTACGCCTTCACAGCAACCACTCCACCACGTATAGGATCAATATTTAAATCACTAGCACTGCTACCTGTAAAGTTAGATTTACCTGACGCTACTCCGTTAGCAGTTACGCCTCCACCAGCCGTAGAAGTTGCTAAATCAATGCTTTGTAATTCTGTTAAATATGCGTTATCTATAAGACTTACGACAGTACGCTGTGCAATATTAATTGCTTTAATTTTTGTCGCTTGGGTAAATGATGCTTGATCAGGGTCTTCCAACCTTAGTCCGAGCATATCTACCATTTCAGTTCCAGTCATTTTTTCCCTTTATTGTGTAAAGTGGGGCGTAATTAAACACCCCACATTTACGGTTTAACTAACTAGCTCTAGTTACTTTTTTCCATGTACCAGTTGCTACAGTACAAACATACATGTCTGCACCATTAACATCAACACAGATAGAGCCTTTAACTGCTGAGTGAGCAGGTACTCCACTGCCAGTGTAGATATCTACACCACCAATAGAAGTCTTAACGAACCCACCAGCGTCTTTTTCTGTTACCATTCCGACAGTTTTCTTGTCAGAACTTGCTTGTGTTATTGCCATTATTTTCTCCTATTAATAAGCAGATGGAAGCCCTGTTATCTTACCCATATAGCGAGGAGCAGAACAGGTTAATGCTCCAAGCCATAGAATCTTCGCTACCCTAGCATCTTGATTAAGAGGCTTTTGATAAGGTTCAAAGCTGAAGTTTCTCTTTCTGTGATGTCTAAACTGCAAATAGTTCTCGTTTAAGAAGAACATCATACCAGCAGGACAATGGTCGTCAGCAAACACAGGAATATCACGGAATGTTAAATTCCTAAATCCAGCGTCAGCTTCAGAACCAGCAGATGCACCAAAACGCTTTTGAGCAACCAATGATTCCTCATAAGCATCTAAAATAACTGGAGTTGTTACAATCATTGTAGGTCTTTGACCATCAATGGTTAATGAACTCACAGCTTTTCTTAGGTGATCTTGAATAAAGTTAGCGTTACCATCCGTTACAATATTTGCATAGGTTGGTGTACCAGAAACAGCATCAATGTACCCACCTTGAAACCAAGAGTAAGTACCCCTGTCTATTCCACCAAGCGTTCCACTAGCTTTAATAATATGCTGTAAACCCACAAATTCGTCACCAGAACCAGTTTGTGTGCCATACAGCGTTGTGCCAAACGTATCTTTCATAGATTTTTCAGCGTTCTTAACTTTTGCCTCTAGCAAGTCAATTACTCTTTCTGCACCATCATTTAAAGCTTCTTCACGACCAGATATAGAAATGGTAGCATACATTTGCTTCCAATCATAACTTGCATCTGTGAATACTTCAGTTGGAGCAGTATCCATAACGTCATAGCCGTTATAGAATCCAGCACTTGTGCTTTTGCCATATTCAACAGGTTGTAAAACCTTGTTACCACTGGCACTAGCTTTTGACTTCCTCAAGAGGCGATGTGTCAAGACATTACTTTCAAAGATATTATCTACCATTAAAGGAATGTATTTATCCTTCGTCAAAGCAGATAAATTATCATAGTTTAAAGACATTTGTCTTTCCCCCTATTAGATTATTTATTCAAATAGCTGATAATCACTTAAAGCAACATTCCTTGCATGGTCATAATCAGGAGATTTTTCTACAGTTGGACTGTGGTCTCCTTTTTTATTACTATCCACTTCAGGTATAGCCTTTAGTTCATCAGCTTCTTTTAACTTCTTCATCGCCTTCATCATTGCAGATTCTTCAGTAGCTCTAGCTTGAGCAAGAGTAAAAGCGTCTTCTAAGTCGGCAATATTCCGATCTACGGCAATATCTAACACCTCTGATATTGCATCGCTATCATCTTTAAGCTCTGGGTGTGTAAGTACAAGTTGATTTATCTCTTGTGCAACTTGCTCTTTAAGTTGCATATTTTGTACCTGAGCTTCTAGTTCACTGACCCTACTATCATCCTGATTTTCCACAGGTGGTGTTGGCTCAGCTTCTTGACTTTCTTCTGCATATTCTGAAAACTTTACATCCGACTCTTTAAAAAACTCATGGTCTTCACCAAGTAAGTCTTTCATAGTTTCTACAACTTCATCATCCTTCATCACACCATTGATTCGGTCGAACTCAGCTTTTAAAGCCTTTTCTTGACTAGCAATTTCTTGAGCTTTTTGAGTATTGCTCTTTTGCCAATCGGCTTTATTACTAGAGTCTTTTATAAACTCTTGTAGCTGTTCAGTTGTATAGGTTTGTCCATCTATTTCGATTTCAGTAAAATCAATTACTTCAGGACTACCATCATCTGTAGGTACAGTTTCTTGAGAATTTTCAAGTTGCTCAGTTTCCTGAGTCTTTACTGGTTCTTCAGTCGTTGCCTCACTGCTGGTTTCACTTTCCGTTTCAGTTAGCTGTTGCTCCCCCTCATTGGGTGTAAACAGGGAGTCAGCTACTTCATTGTCTATTGAGACTCCGTAAGTGCCTCCTTCTATGTTCTCACTCATAGTTTTATTTTCTCCTAAATTGTAAGAACTGTACTAATTAAATTTCTTATTAAACATATCTTTAAAATAGTAAAAGCGTTTATCTTTGCACTTGGTCTACAAGTTCAGGGTTATTGATTAACGCTTCATACATTTCGTCTTCATTGCCACCTACTTGGTCTGGGGTCATAGGCTGGTCTTGTTCTTCCTTTTGTTTTCTAATATGCTCTAACAATCTTTCTTTAGACGGCATTTCCATATTATCAACAATATACTCAGGGTCAGTTATGATGCCAAGTTGGGCAAGTTGTAGTATTTTATTCTCTAAAAATGTTCTGTTCTCAGGTAACATGCTTCCAGTTTTAGCCCGTACCATCAAATCTACATCTTTAAACATTACTCCAATCATATCTCGAGCTTCTCGCAATCCATCATTACCTACAAAATTTACTCGTAGCACTTTGTTGCCTAAGTTTTTAAACATAGCGACCCACATAGTCCCTAAAGTTGTGATAGCTTGATCTAAGGTTCGTGATTTAAAATCTATTTTTGTTGTACTTGCTTGTCTGTATATCTGTGCTTGTACACCACTTGTTACATTAGATGCCTCTTTACCTTGTGTTGCTTTATTAACTCCACTTACTGTTTCAAAAACGTCAGCAAGAAGTTGATAAAAGTTGAACACATAAGATGGCATACTAGGAGGATTTTGCATTTGTACGTTACCAGCACCTTTTTTTCGTATAACTTGTGCAGGTTTATTCGTTATTTGGTTCTCTACTCCAGTAGATTCATCTACAATCCACATAGGATTAGCAGTTAAATGTATGTTATCCATTACTTGAGATGATATTCTGTCCATTGCAAGGTTTAAAGATTTTAATCTTTTTGGTTCTGGTTTTCCCCAAAAAGAATGAGGTGAGCCAGTATTTTTAATATTAATAAACGGAAAAGGGTGGGGACAGTGATTCTTTTTATTATAGAACGGGTACTTTGTTTTTCCGTCATAAAGTAATACTCCATTACTAATAATTACCTGCCTTACACCATTTGGGTATTTAAATTTTTTCTCTTCTTTGCCGTCTTCAGTATAGGTGTACTCTTTAGACGGGTCTCTCATATAGCACTCAATAACTAATGATCGAGGCTCTAGGTCTTCCATAGCTTTGCCATAGCTATCATAATAATTTGTTTCCTGACCTTTTGTATCTGTAACCTGTATTTTTTCATCACCAAAATTTGATGTTCCAATTTTAGTAGCTGAATATTTATCAAGGTTAGCCATAGGTTTTACATGCTCACCATTTTCGAAACGCTCTTTTATTTCATATATTGGCATAGCTGAAGCAAGGCATACCCATTCAGCGTTCTCTAGTTTAGTCGCAGAAGGATTTACGTAAAAATTAAAAGGGTCTATAATATCACAATCAGGCATATCGTCTATATTATTCCAGCTAGTTTTAAGAATACCAGTCCCATACACAAGATAATCCAATAAAAATTCTGGAATCATATTTTGCATATCTCGTATTTGCCACAATTCATCCATAAACGATTGTAAGGTATCTGCTACATTTGCTCCTTCATTACTTCCTGAAACTGACATAATGTCAATTTTAGGTGGTCGTGAAGTCAATATAGGAATCATGGTATCAATAGCTGAGGCAATTAGGTCTACTGTAATTTGATTTTTAAACTGGGGCATATTCATACCTTCCCAGTGATTGCCTTGATATAAACCTTCAGCCTCTCTCCATAGCTTAGTCACCTCTGCTCGAGCTGTTCTTGCCATCTGAAACATATTTTCTGTACGCTTGATTACTTCACTTTGTTGAGGTGTTGGATTGTATTTTTCTAACATTTTGTTCCTATTGGATAATAATTTGGGTCAGTTTTCATGTCTAAGAATTGTGTTGCTATACCTGCTACAGCCATTTCGTATTCTCTCATAGACGCATCATCTAGCTCTACTTCAGAAGCATCATTAGTAGGTAATGCTATTTCATATTGTCCGTCTTCATCAAACAAAACAATAGTAATCAATTCCTTACTCCGTCTATGTTGCTCTCCATTGCTAATAATTTTTCTAGCTCCCTTTGTAAGAACGGCTTGGTTGTTTCCTTACTTGGTCTACCTAAATACATTAAATTGTATCTAAGAGCATCAGCAAGGTGGTCTTCCTGAGTCGTATCTAAATCTTCTGGACGTTTTTCTGAATGAACTAACATTGGCAGAGTCCTAATAAGATTTTTACAATTAGAGAAAAATTTAATACGTGGCTCAGGTTTATCCGAATCATTCCATTCTAAATACTCCCTTACGACGTTCCAGCCGTTAACTCTGTCATTATTTGCTCTATTCACAGGTACACCATCCGTTGTCATAATTTCAGCTATACTCATGTGCGATGGCATAGCATTTGACCAGTTATTAGTATTTTGTGGGTTTCTTATCCACATAGCAGGGTCGGCTAATGTATTTTGATATTTCTCATCCCCACTTAACTCTAAAATCTTTGCTGTATGGTAAGACAGGGGTTGTTGTTTCTCATAATGCTCACGATATACATAAGCATTGCCATCAAAGTCTACAGCCGTCCAAATCGTTGCAAAATAATTTGCAAATCCGTAGTCTATTGATCTATAACGATACCAGTCTTTGGGTATCTTGAAGGGTTTACAAACGTGTTTTTCGTAGCGAAATTTGTTAAAATACTGTCCACTAAAGACATCCCAGTCGCCATCGAGCCAAGCTCTTCGCAATTCTTCTGGTAAACCTTCTAAATGCTTTACGTAATTAGGGTCAGCTTCCATTAGCGTAGGATTATCATATACTTGAGATGGAATAAAAATACGACTTTGGCTAGTAACGGGGTCTATATATTCTTTATTTCTAGCGACATCTACCCATCTTTGTTTTACCCATTGGTGACCTACACCACCGGGATTTGTTGTACAAAATACTTGTGGTTCGAGTTCTTTTATGGTGGAGCGACAAGTAGATATAAGTCGTAAATAATTTTCTTCAGTAGGTATAATAGTTAACTCTTCTATCAGTATCTTATGGTATTCGTGACCAAGATACTTATAAGTAGCATCACTATCGGCTAAGTGACCCGTTCTAATCTTAGCTCCACTAGGAAACCTAAATTCGGCTGGATTGCCTGTTACCTTAACACCCAAACTGGTATAAAATATTTTTGCTCTGTCAATCCAATCACGGAGGTCGTCATAATTTCTACGAATAACTAATCCTCTATAGCTAGGGTTATTTAAATAGGTGGGTTCTATCATCCAAGCTATACCAGCACTCGTTTTTCCACCACCTCTGCTACCTCCAAAGAGAATTTCTTTTGCTGTTTGCTGTAAAGCTCTAGTCTGTGCACCTTTATGGGGTTGCCATAGTATTTTTTCAGGCATTAACTACAGCGACATTTCCATTTGCGTAACGATTTATTTACCCTTGAGTTGGGGTCGTTAGCAGTTGCTCTTCCAGTGCGTTTCTTTTTCATACCACACATACGAGCACAAAAAGATTTTTTTCTGGATTTACGGTCACCAGTAGGATTGGATTCAGTAACGGGGGGCTTAAGTGTACCTTTTGTATAACTTGCCCTACCTTTAGCATTAAGTCCTCCAGAAGGAGACTTTCCTTCTTTTCTAGTCCAAGCCTGAGCCATTATACCATCTTAACTTTCTTTTTCTTTTTGACTGCAAAGCCACCCTTTTTCTTTCTCATTTTTTCATAAGTTTTAGGGTCTACGGTTGAATTAGTTTTTGAACGACTTGTTCCTGCTCTTCTTCTTTTGTTTATGTTTTCATATAAGCTCATTTATGCCTCTGCTAATATATCTTTTATTACCTCCTCGGCAACCTTATCAACTTCTGTAGGTGCTTGGGGGGTGGGTCGGTTAATCTTTTTCTCAGGCAATACAATAACGCCTTGAGATATTTCACCCTTCACATCCATTTCTACTGATTTAAGATGTGGGGCAATACGATCTATAAGTGTGGTAATAGCTTTAAACTGGTTGGGGTCACCATCAGTCATAGCTGTATCAAATATTTGTTGTAATAATGCTGGAGTTTGAGGGTGGTTGCGTATCCATTCTCCCCAAGACTTAGCTAGGTTTTTCTTTGTGTTTTTCATTTGCAATATTCCCTGTGGCAATTACTTAACTAAGCTGTCAAGACGACAAAGTACCCGACAACGGCTAGGGGGGTCAAACACAATAAAAATAAAAAAAAAGCAATTTTTACTGGGGTTTGCACTGACAAAATTAATTTTATAGAGGATAAAGCGAGGGTTTTTAACCCTCACACCCTTAATTTAATAGCCAACTTTCCACCCATCGACACTATTTTAATTTTTGAAATGAAAATAATGTGCCTTGATTGGGTGAATAATACCTTCATTAATACTTCAAAACTAGCACAATCATAAAACTTTTTTACCGACGACAAACACAATTTATTTTACATTATTTTAAAATATTACTTGCACATTTGTCACACTTGTGACTATACTCTAGAGCCAACAACGGCACACAAAACAAAAATAGAAAGAAGTTTATTATGAGCAAACGATTTTTAAATTTAGAAGAAATAACTTTTAAAGATGATGAGCTAAAATCATACATCAAAGGATCATTGGAAGAATGGAAAGAAAACGGAACTTTAACCGAGGAATTTATAGAAGATTTACACTTTCATTTATTTAATGAAGATTATTATATAATAGGAACTTACAAAGCAAAAGAATGGCTCAAAGGTTATACTTTTGACGTCATCGAGTATATAAAAGAATATGAGCAATTCAACTTCGGAGAGTGTAACACCAACCTAAGCTGTCCAGAAGCCGTTGTAAATATGTTCGCATATATCAGAGGTGAAGAGCTTCTTTCTACTTCTGTAAGGTACGAATTTGACCACCTTTTAGAGCCTACAGCTTAAAAATGGATAAACAATACGCAGTCTGTCAAGCGATGCCTTTCTTGATTATCAAGGAAGGCTTGACTTGGTTTGAAGCCTTCGAGCTTAAAAAGAAAATGAACGAAGAAAAAGAAGGTTTGCCAATATACCAAGTAACCAAGATACCAATTAAAGAACAACAACCACTATTCAAGGGAATTTATTAAATGTCTGCTCAAATTGTAATGGATGAACGAAAAAGAATCTACGACTCATCCTATGGTTCTTTTGGCGTGTTTGTAAGGGTTTTAGGTGGATATAAATACTATAACGCTTGGTTAAAAAATCTAATGATTAAAGCCCAATTAAGGAAGGCAGAAGACGTAGGAAGAAACGACCCTTGCCCCTGTGGAAGTGGCAAGAAGTTTAAAAAATGCTGTATGTAGACAATCAGCCTAAAAGGTTTCTGGGAGGTTCGATTCCTCCCGTAGGCTCTACGACAATTAAGTCGTAACACAAAAAGAACAGGAAATAATATGAAAAAGACTAAAGAAGTCGATTTGACGATGAATT
>MDTG01210754.1_pt1 | contig 10184 bp, 8 predicted proteins | sample 811421 | NCBI WGS metagenome assembly MDTG01 (sample SAMN05326645, study PRJNA326480) | marine metagenome | isolation source: seawater | place: Pacific Ocean: South East | collected 2011 | reverse complement strand
TGAATTAATTGTAATGCAGTGTACTTCTCAGTATCCTTGCGATATTAAAAGTGTGGGTTTAAACAATATACAAAAATTTAAAAAAGAGTTTAAACAACAAATCGGTTTCTCTGATCATTATTTAGGAATTGAAGCAGGTATAGCTGCAGCTGCTTTAGGAGCAACGGTTATTGAGAAACACATCACATTTTCAAGATCAATGTATGGAAGTGACGCAAAGTTTGCTTTAGAGCCTGAGGAATTTAAAGTTTATTGTATGTCGATTAAAAATGTATGGAAAATGCTTGATAATCCTGTAAATAAAAATAACCTAAATACTTTTAAAATTATGAGACAAACATTTCAAAAAAGTATTGTAATGGCAAGAGAGAAAAAAAAGGGAGAAGTAATCAATAAAGATGATCTTAAGTTTAAAAAACCTGGTGATGGAATTCCTCCTAAAAATTATCCAAAGATTATCGGTAGGATATTAAATAAAAATAAAAAAGCTGATAGTCAGGTTTTTTTTTCTGACCTAAAAAAATCATAAAAAAAATAATATAGCATGAAAGATGTAAACCTAATTCTTGTTAATATTGACAGATTGTATTCTGAACACTTATTAGAAGAAATAGAAAAGATAAAAAATATAAAGTATGTTCTAGTGTGTGATGTAAAAGAACCTAGAAGAAAATATAAATTTGATTATGATTTTATTGATATTGAAAATATTCATTACGCTGAATATGATATGAATCTTTCTGAAGCAGAAGTGGTAGAAGAAAAAATACAAAAGAATTTTTTAAAGCTTGAAACATTAATTTTTAAAATGATGGATAGAGGCGAAAAACCTTCAAAGTTAGTTGATTATCATATCAAACAAGATCAAAAATTTAGAGATAAAATTAGCTTTTCCAGGGCAGAGCTTGATTTTGGTTTTAGAAGAATTTTATTTAATAGACATTTAAGATTCTGGTCCAATATTTTAAAAAAAAAAAAAATTAATTTTTTCTATTCAACAACAGTTCCACATATTGTGTGGGATTTTATTGTTTTTGAGCTCTGTAAATTAAAAAAAATTCCGGCTATCTTTTGTCCAATATCAATGTATGAGGGATGCTTTATTCCCAGTGAAAATATTAGTAATAATTATGAAACAATAAAAAATGATTACACAAAAAATTTAAAATTTTTTAAAAATAAAAAAATTCATCTCACCCACTTTGCAAAAAAATATTTCTCAAAAATGACCTCTAAGAAAATATCCAAACCACATTGGACAGAGCAAAGTAAGGAAGCTTTTGTGTATAAAAAACAATACAATAAGTTAAACCTACTATTCAAATTAATCTTTTATTTTTTAACTGGAAATATAACTTTATTTAGAAAGCATTTGATTTCAAATTTTTATGAACAAAAGTTTTATAAAAAATTAAATTATCAAAATAAGTTTCTTAAAAGTAAGTTTAATTCACTTCCAAAAAAAAATAAAATTATTTTTTTTCCTCTACATTGCGAACCAGAGTCTGCAACTGTTCCTATGGGAGGTTATAAGTATTTTGATCAGTTAGAGGTCATAGATAACTTGGCTTTTTATGCAAAAAAAAATAACTTTACTCTGGTTATTAAAGAACATCCATTTCAAAAATCATTATCAAGATCTTATGAATATTACCAAGAAATTTTAAAAAATGAAAATATTTGTTTTGTTAATACAAATATTGATTCTTTTAAGATTATTAAACATTCAGATATTGTGGCTACTATAACTGGAAGCGCAGGGTGGGAGGCTCTTTTCTTTCGTAAGCAAGTGATTTGTTTTGGGGAAACAATTTTAAAAGTAGCACCCTCTGTTTTTTACCCAAAGTCTTATTATGATCTTGACAAATATTTGAGAGAATTTAAAGCACCAAAAATTTCTCATTTCCAACTAAAAGTTTTTTTGAAAACTATTGAAAAATATTCTATAGAGGCATTCAATGAACCATTTACTGGAATTTCTTTTTTTAATGAAAATAAAGTTACACCAAAAAGTGTATCAAGAGTATTTATTAAAAATATGCAATATTATTTAAAAAAATATAAAAAAATAACTTAAAGTTTGTAATGGATAAAAAATTTATTGAGATTGTCGTTTTGAAAAAATTATTTGATAAAAATATCAATTTAACCAAATTTCTACATAAAAAATATCATAATATATCTGAAGAACAAATAATTGAAACAATTTATGATGTTCAAACAGGATCATATATAAAATGGGCAAAGAAAAATCCACAAATACAGAGAAATTATTGTAAGGAAATCGTAGAAATAATTGATTCTATGAAAGAGAAGTCATTTGCAAATTATTTGGATGCTGGTGTTGGCGAATTAACAACTTTATGTGATATTACATCAAAACTTAAAAAGAATGTTTCCTCTATTTATGTTTGCGATTTAAGTTGGTCACGATTATTTGCAGGTTTAAAGTTTTCAAAAAAATATAAAAATATCAAAAATAAAATTAAACCTTTTTGCTCTGACATGAAATGTTTACCCTTACCTGATTCCAGTATTGATCTAGTTACAACTCACCATTCAATCGAACCAAATTTTATGAATGTTGATTTAGTTGTCAAAGAGCTTTTTAGAGTTGCAAAAAAAAAAATACTCTTTTTTGAACCCTGTTATGAATTTAATTCTGTTGCTGGAAAAAAAAGAATGAATAGCCATAGATTTGTAAAAGATTTAGAGCCATATATTACAAAAAATGGTGGATCTTTAATTAAAAAAATTAAAATACAAAATCCTTTTAACCCATTGAATGCAACAGCCTGTTATGTGATTGAATTAAAAAATAAAAGGAAAAGTAGAAGAATAAATTTTACGTTTCCAGGCAAGAATTATTCTTTAATAAAAAGAAATAATTTTTATTTAAGTAATCATTTTGGTGTTTCGTTTCCTATTTTAAAAGATATTCCAATTTTGAGAAAAGAGAACGTTATCTTATCCTCAATTATATGTTAAACATCTAAACAAATAATGGACTTAGAATTACACATGTATTTATTTGTGTTAGATTTTTGCAATTGACTAAAATATGATAAATGTTTTAATAAAGTTTAATAGATTTTCTTTTAAACCACCAAAATTTAGACTTAAGGTATTTTTTTATATTTGTTTAAGTTTACTCAGAATTTTATTTCAAAAAATCAATAAAATTTTTAAAAATAACAAATGATAGGATTTAATAAAAAAATAATAAAAAAAAAAATTTGTTTTGTTCTTGGTTCTAGAGCTAACTATAGTTCAATAAAAACAGTTATGACAGAATTTAAAAAAAATTTGAATTTTAATATACAGATTATTTTATTTAACTCCTCAATTTTAGATAGATACGGAGATATCTCTGAATTATTAAAAAATGATAAATTTTTAATTAAAGATAAAATTTTTACGCTTGTGGAGGGAGAGAAACCGTTAACAATGGCTAAATCAACTGGTCTTGGATTAATTGAAATTTCTACATGTCTCAATAGAATTTCCCCAGATTTAGTCTTTGTAGTAGGTGATAGATTTGAAACTATGGCAACGGCCATTTCTTCAACTTACATGAATATTCCCTTAGCTCATACAATGGGTGGAGAGGTGACTGGAACCATAGATGAATCTATTCGACATGCTTTAACAAAGTTATCTCATTTACATTTTGTTGCTACTAAGAATTCTAAAATTAGAGTAAAAAAAATGGGTGAAAATCCATCGAATATTTTTCAAGTAGGTTGTCCAAGAATAGATTTTGTAAAAGAAACCTTAGAATTAACAAAACTGAATAAAGATGATATTAAAGATGGTGTAGGGTATCAGATTGATTATGATAAGCCCTTTATAATATTTAGTTACCATCCTGTTACTACTGAATATGTTGATATAAAAAATCAAATAGACCTTTTGCTTTCCTGTATAAACGATCTTGATATTCAATCAATTATTATTTGGCCAAATGCTGATGCCGGTTCAGGAGAAATTGCAAAAATGATTAGAATTTATAGAGAAAGAGGTTGCTTAAAAAAAACTAAACTCTTTAAAAATATACCAACACAAACATATATTCATCTTCTTAATAAAACTAAATGTATAGTAGGTAACTCTTCAAGTGGAATAAGAGAAGGTAATTATATTGGTGTACCTTGCGTGAATATTGGCTCACGACAGCATTTAAGAGAAAGAGGTAAGAATGTTAAAGATGTTGGATATAATAAAAAAAAAATAATTAATGCAATAAAAACACAAATTAAGATTGGTAAATATAGTAGAGATTTTCTTTATGGTGATGGAAAAGCCGGAAAAAAAATAGTCAACATTCTAGAAAAAATTAAAAATATAAAAGTTCAAAAAACAATTAACTATTAAAATGAGGGTTTTAGCAATGATTCCTGAGAGAAAACGTTCAAAGAGTTTAAAAAAAGAAAAAGTTTTTTAAAAGGTAAAATCATTGCAAGTATTTATTAAGATGTGTATATAAAGTGATGAGGAATTTTTTGTGATGTATAGAAGATTATTTTTTCCTTTTTTAAAAAAATTCTTTAAACCAAATAGAAATAATAATAACTCTTGTATTTATTGTGGAAGTAAAAATAAGATTCTTACAGATGAAACAATAGTTCCAGATTTTGATATAAAAATTTTACCTGAGGATATTAAACAAAAATTTATTAACAAAGATAATGGTGTTTGTATGAATTGTGGAGTTCATCAAAGTTTTAATTTATTAAACTTAAAAGAACAAAAAATAATCAATAAAATAGGAAAAGATTTAATGACATCAGATACAAATTATGTTTTGGATCAACCTGACAAAAATTTTATTAGAGATTTTGATCAAAGACATTTTAGTAAAAGAGTTATTAAATGGAAGAAGTACTTGCAACCAAAAAAATTGAAAATTAATAGGGCTTTAGTTATTAGGTTTTGGTTCGGAAAAACTTTTGATTTTTTAGAAGAAAATTTTAGTGTTAATGATATTTATGGAATGGAGATGTCAGAAATGTGTAAAAGATATTGTTCTAAGCTAAAGCCTAATGTAGAAATTTTAGAAAATGATATAAATGGATATATAGATACCAAAAACATTAAAAATATTAAATTTGATGCAATTTTTGTATTTCATATTATAAATCATTCTATAAATATTAATGATACTCTTCTAAAACTTAAACAGATTCTAAACAAAGGTGGTTTTATAATTTTTTCTAATGAGATAGAAAAAAAACCTCACAATCCCTTTCATAATATTCATCTATCAGAATATCAACTAATTATGTTTTTGAAAAAATTCTTTCGTCAAATAGATCGAATTGATAGGTGTGAAGAACAGTTTTATGGACATGTAAATCCATACACTAAAAAAAATGATATACCAGATTTAGTTGCATGGAATTAAAACAAAAAGTAGTAAATTTTATCAAATTATTTTTTATGCCTCCCAGCTATAGGTTTAAGATAATTATTTTGGATTTTTTAGGGATAAATATATTTAGAATATTTATTTATAAAATAAGTTATTTTTTAAGAGGATTATTTCTCTGGAAAAAACTAGATTTGATATTAAAAAAAAATAGTGATGATATTAATAAATTAGAAAAAGATGGAATAATTATTTCTGAGGATTTTTTTTCTAAATCTGAGTTCAAAAAAATTGAAAAATTAATCAGAGATATATTTACTGGAATTGAGCACGGAAAGTATAGAAGTTCTGGTGGAAAAATTAAGACAGTATCAATAGGTAGTGACGAATTATGTCAAAAAAGAAAATATATTTATGATAAGTTTTTGAAAAATGATCGTGTAAGAGATTTGGTTACATATAATATGCGTCCTTTTATCTTTCATCCAAATAGAGTTGTGCTTCAGGAAATATATATCCCAAAAAACGTGAAAGACTTAAATGATATTTTACATGTTTTTCACGCAGATAGATATTTTAATCATTTGAAATTTTTTTATTATGTAAATGATCAGTCTGAAAAAAATGGAGCATATTTATTTTCAAAAGGATCTCATAAAGTATCAAGCTTTTATAGATACTTATATGAATATGAAAGTGCTTTTCGAGCGTCCAAAAATTCTTTTTTTAAGTTAATAGGACTAAAGTCAGATCGTTATAATGTTTCTGGTTACGATTCACTTAAACCTTTTTTTAAGAAAAAGCTTCAAATTAAGTCTTCATCCATAAATGCAAAAAAAAATTCTCTTGTAATTTCAAATAATTCAGGATTTCATTCTAGAGGGAAAATGGAACCAAATTCCAAAAGAATTCAAGTCAGGCTTCAATTCCAATATTTGGAAATTGGTATAATCAGGTCATTAATCTTATTTATCTTGAAAATGATAAATCCTAAAATAGTTAATGTTCTCAATGATGGGCGTTAGGTTAACTAAATTAGAAAAAAAATCTAATATATAAATGGATAAATATATAAAGTATTTTGGTAACTAAAAAATTTAATATTATAAATTAAATTATGAAAATTCTAGCGATTATTCCTGCAAGACAAAATTCAAAAGGTATTAAAAATAAAAATATGACATCATTGTGTGGTTATCCTTTAATTTATTGGACCATAAAAGCAGCACAAGATAGCGAGTTGATTGATAAAATTATTGTTTCAACTGATAGTAGTAACATTAAAAAATATTCAGAAAAATTTAATATACAAAAAACAACATTTAGACCAAAAAAATTTTCCACAGATTCAGCCTCAACTCACAGCGTGATAAAGTATGAGTTAAGCCAATTAAAAAAAAAAGGATATAAACCAGATATAATTTTAACTCTTCAGCCGACCTCACCTTTAAGAAATTCATCTCATATTCAAGAGGCACTTAAGTTAATTATTGAAGATGAGAATGCAGATGCAGTTGTTTCATGTGTTGAGATTCCTCATAATTTTTCTCCAGAGTCAACAATGCAAATCAAAAATAAAAAACTTGTTGAGTCAAAATTCTCCTTACCAATATATAACCGCAAAAAAAAAGTGAAGTACTTTGCACGAAATGGAGCTGCTATTTATGCAACCAGAAGCAGAATAATAGAAAAAAAATTATTTAATGAAAATACCATACCATTTGAAATGAGTTTAATTAATTCAGTAGATATTGATAATACTGAAGACTTAAAAATAGCTGAATTATTTCTCTTGGATTTTTTAAAAAAGAAATAAATGATTTCTCATATTTCTACATCTGATTCTGACGGTGGGTCTGCAATATCCGCCAACAGAATTCATGAAAACCTTATCAATAGAGGGTATGATTCATTTTTATTTGTGGGGAACTCAAAAATTAAAAAAAAATATACTAGATATTTAACATATTTACCTTGGTTGAGGAAAATCGATAGACTTGTTGATATAATTTTTAGTAAATTTGGTTTTCAATATTCTTTTATTCCCTCTAATTTATTTTTGAATACAGAAATAACCTACTCACCAATAATTCAACTTTATAATATTCACGGAGGATATTTTCAATTTTCTAAATTACTAAAGCTCAGCAGATATTCAAAAATTATATGGAGACTTTCCGATTATTGGGCGATGACAGGTCATTGTGCATATCCTGGGATTTGTGAGAATTGGAAAACTATATGTGCTAATTGTCCAGACCTTCAATCATATCCAGCAATTGGAATAGACAACACAAAAGAAATTTGGATAAAAAAAAAAAAAAATAATTAATGAAATTGATATGCAGATTGTTGTACCAACAAAGAAATTATTTTTTCAAGTAAAAGAAAGTCCAATATTAAAAAATAAAAAAGTACATTTAATTCCAAATGGAGTTGATACTTTTTTTTTTAAACCTTTCAAAAAAAAGATATCTAGGTCTAAATTAAAAATACCAAATAGGTTTTCAATATTATTTATTTCTCATGTTGCCCATAATAATTTTAGAAAAGGAACACACATTTTATTCAAAATTATTAATAAACTCAAAAATAACAATAATATACAGTTTATTATAGCAGGAATTGATAGTCATAAATGGAATGAATACGGGTTTAAAAATTTAGTTATTTTTGATTATGATAAGGATTTAGAATGGAAAAGATTTTTGTATAATTCGTCTGATATAATTTTAATTCCCTCAGTCAATGAAAATTTACCTAATGTACTACTTGAAGCTATGTCTTGTGGTATTCCCAGTATTTCAAATGACTCTGGAGGTATAAATGAATGTGTTAATGAAAGTAATGGTATTCTAATTAAAGATATGAATGTTAACAAATTCGTTTCAGAAATAATCAGACTTTCTAAAAATAAAGAAGAATTAAAAAATTTAAAAAAAAATGCCAGAAAAACAATAGCTAAAAATTTTTCAGTTGATAAAGAAATTGATACATATATAAAAATTTATGAAGACATTAGAAAAAATAAATTATAGGATCTTCCAATTATTTGATCTATTTAGATGGATGTTTTCAGTTAGGAATTTTCTGATTAAAGATTCAATAAATAAAAAAAAAAATGTTGCCTTTGTTGAGCTTTGTACAATGAGTGTAACTGTAAGAGTTAATTGTTTATTAGCTTTAGCACTTAACAAAGAAAATTATAATATCTTTGTGATTTTAAAAGAAAAATCATTATACATTGAATTATTCTACAAATTAATAGGCGTAAAAAATTTTATTTATCTTGGTAATAAAAATGATACTTCAGTAAGAAAAAATGCTGAATTACTTTTTTTGAAATTAAATTCATCAAAAAAATTTTTAAATTTTATATTTCAATCAATTGCAATTGGAAAGTTTATAGGGTCTAGAATTTTGATGAATTCTAAGAGTGGTACTTTTAGACTTAAAGATATTGATAGTGATGTACTTATAAATCATCTTTACGAATCACTTTTACATTTAAAGAATTTTGAAAAAGTTTTATTAAAAACTCCTTTTGAGTTAATGATTTTTAACGAAAGGGGTTATTCTCCAGTAGGTGAAATTTTTGAAAGTGCATTAAAAAAAAAAATAAAATGTGTACAGTGGTTTGGATCACCTTTAGATAATCATAATTGCTTCAAAGGATATAATTGGAATAATAGAAAAGATCATCCACTCACTTTATCTAAATATACTTTTCAAAAACTTTTGAATTTGAATAAAAAAAATAAATTTGCTCATAAGATTTTACAACATCTTGAAAATCACTATCATTCAGGAAAATGGTTTAATCGTCAAAATCTTCAAATAAATAAAAAAATTTTCTCAAAAATAGAATTAAAAAAAATATTAGGAATATCAAACGACAATAAAATTTGTGTAATATTTACCCATATTTTTGATGATGCAACATTTTTTTATGGAAAGGATTTGTTTGAATCTTACGAAGATTGGTTGAAAAATATTATATATAAAATAAAAGAATTAAATAATATTAATTGGATTATAAAAGTACATCCAGCAAACATGTTAAAGTCTAATTATTCTCTTGAAGAAAAACTTCTTGATCGAATCATTAAAATAATTCCAAATCACATAAAGATTGTAAGACCAAATACTCCCATTAATACATTTTCTTTCTTCGGATCCATTGATTATGGATTGACAGTAAGGGGGACAGTAGGATGTGAATTGGCTTGTTATGGAATCCCAGTAATAACAGCAGGAAATGGTCGTTATTCTGGTGAAGGTTTTACGATTGATCCCAAATCTAAAGAGGAATTTTATAAATATATTGAGAATTTAGGAAAAATAGAAAAATTAAATAAACATAAAATAAATCTAGCACAAGTATACACATATGGATCGTTAGTATGCAGATCAATTAAGATGCATGGAATAAATATTAAATATACACCAGAGCAATTTATTAAGAATAATTTGATAAAAGTTCCAAAAGATCAGGATGATCTGATGAGTAAATATGATATTTCAAAATTTATTAGTTGGGTAAAAAATGATATTAAATATGATTTAATAGAATTAAATGAAAATGAAATTTCCAAAAATATTTAAAGAAAAATTTTCAAACAAAATAAAACTTATTAATGGTGTATGGTGTGTTGAAAATTTAAATGATTATTGTGAAAACTTTTATTTACAATGGAAAAGTTTTTCTAATACACAATTTGATTCCTTTACTGGGTTAAATCTTACATACGATAGGTTCAAAAAAAATACCTTATGGAAAGAGTCAGAAATGAAAGGCAAACGTGTTCTTGAATTA
>MDTG01068470.1_pt1 | contig 10184 bp, 6 predicted proteins | sample 811421 | NCBI WGS metagenome assembly MDTG01 (sample SAMN05326645, study PRJNA326480) | marine metagenome | isolation source: seawater | place: Pacific Ocean: South East | collected 2011 | reverse complement strand
GCTATGGCCAACTGAATCCGCTCGCGGAGCAGAGTGCTGCGGCCAGCTTCATCACCGGTTTGGAGTCACGGCTGGTGGATCTCAAGGTTGAGGAGGCCAGTCTTCGGCGCCAATATCGTGACCCTGATGCACCGGAAGTAGCTTATGTTGCTGACCAAGTGCGCGAGCTTGAGCGCCAGATCACTGAGGAGAGGCGGAAGGCTGTTGGTGCTGGTGGCCGTGATCTCAATAAACTTGCCAGCCAGTCTGTAAGGCTTGAAGGAGACGTCACATTTGCAAGGGAGTCATTAGCTTCGGCCATGCGAGCTGCTGACAACAGCCGAATGGAAAGCCAGCGCCAGTTGAAGTTCATTGTCATGCTAAGTAAACCCCAGGTTCCTCAGGGACCGGATCATTCATGGCGTTGGAGGGCATTCCTTTCTTGTATCGGTGTTTTGATTGTTGTTTGGGGCGTGTTTGGATTCATGCTCACTGCATTTCGAAGGGATTAGTGAGTGATGGTTAACGACGTCAGCGGCAATATTAATGATCAAAATGACCTGTTTTTACTATGTCAAAAGTATGGATGGAGTCCGTTGTTTTTGTGTAGTAAAGAAGTAGATTTTAAGTGGGACAGTCTCTTGCATGAGTTAGAAGCGTGTCGTGCGGCTGGAGAATTGAAGCTCTGTGAAGATCTTGTTGACACTGTTAGAAGAATAAAAGGTAAGCCGCCTTTCAAATATTCAAGTCAAATCAAGCGTTACACATCGTCTAAAATATCACCACAAAAAATTATTTATTCATGGTTTCAGTTCCTGCCTGGTTGGCGCTATCTATTTGTCAAGTATCGGACACCTCGTGTTCTTCGATTAATTTTATCTGAGCAAGATCTGGAGCCACAGGTTTTCTGTTTCCAACAGAAAGACGATTTTGCACGGCAATGGGGCTTAGAAATGAAATATTGGCATGCTCGGCAGAAACATGATCTTGTCGTTGCTCTTGGCAACAGTGCTTCATGGCTGAATCTTGTTCACCCCGATATTGAGCGATATCTGAATGAGTCAAATTTGGCAGTTGGGCGAAAAAATAAATTAATTGTGTTGAAGGCGATAAAAAAATCACCTCTTCGTTCACGCATTGATTACGAAAAGTCGATACTTATGGCTTGGTCTTTGGATCCTGATTATGATGTTTATCTTGATCTGTTGCGAAAAGTAGTTGCTTTTCGGCTCCGCCAGAAAAAGCGATATGGCCTTCTCTTGGAGGACTTCAGTCGGGAAATTGTTGAATTCGAAGTTACCAAAAAGCTCGCTAATTATCTTATGCATGCTTGACTTCGCTATGCTTTTTTAGTTGCTTTCTGATTTCTCTGGCAAGTGATTTGTTGCCTTGCTTAATAATAGTATGCCAATCACTGATGTTTATTTTGTGGGGGTTGTCCTTTAATAGGCTTTTTTTGATAAATGGAAAATCTTGGTCTTTGATTAATGATTTCCATTCAGAGTGAAGGATATTGCCGTTAGCGTTTGTGCTGTATAGGCTTTTGAGCTTCAGTCCCTCCTTCCTCAAAAGAACAGGCAAACCCACCTCATAATTTTTGATAATGCTCCTTTTGTTTTTCCAACATTTGATATTGTCCCAGAAAATCCAGAACTCAGGGCAGTCCATGACCCGTTCTTTGAACATTAAAAATGGAGATTGAAGATGCGGCTCGTACATCAGATTGTCAGTCAGTCCGATGACATCTGCTGTGCAATGGTGCAAACGGTTGATTAAGTTCTCCAATGGACGTACTGGGCCCCAGAAGCTGTCGTTGCAGAGTACAAATTGTTGGCGTTGTTTGATCATCTCCCTGCAGAAGCGGATTCCTGTCATCCAGCTTCCATAGTCGTACCCCTCATTGCGTCTGATGATGAGGCCGTCGCAGACTTTTCTCAACGCATTCAAGTCCCTAGGATGGTTCAGTAGCGATGGTGTTGCAGCTACCACCTGCACGTGAAAAAACCGACGGTATTGCCGTAGTAAATCAAGAACGTCAGGTTCAATTGGCGATTCAGGATCAGCTCCGTACTGCGCAAAAATCAAAGGCGTTCGCCGATCTCTGCTGCGCTGGGGACGCATCCAGGTGAACAGAATCTCCTCCCTTGCAGGGCCAATCGGCTTTTCTGGTGGAGGGGCTGGCTCATATCGAGTCGAATGATGGTTCAGAAGTGGGCTGGTGAGTGGATCCCCGTTTCTGTAAAGCAGCTGATGCTTGTGGCGAAGTCTTCCGGACTCGCGTTGATGTCTTGTCCAGGCCTCTCCGTAGAGGTCTTTACCGCGACTGATTGATTCGTGATGCGTAATGTCGGGGTATGGGCTGACCACGATTCGACCACCTGCTTTCCTTAATCGCAGGCATAGATCGACGTCATTAAAGACAACGGCCAATTCATCGTCGAATCCCCTGATGGCATCAAAGCAATCGGCTCTTACCATCAGACAGGCCGCGGAGGCTGCGGAAAACTCTTCCTGAGTGCTCAATGGCATCAGGCTGGCAATAACATCCGGTTGATTCAGATGTTTGCCTGGCTCGAGAACGCAGCGTCGTTCCCCTTTGATCAGCACGACGCCTTGGTGCTGAAGACTGCCATCGGGATACTTCAGCTTTGCTCCGACAGCAGCGGTGCCTGGGTGGGCAAAGGGGTCAATAAGATCGTTCAGCACATTGGTTGAACACAGCTCGATGTCGTTGTTCAGGAACAGCAGATAGTTGCCACGACATAAACGCCTGGCAGCATTGTTCAACTTTGAGAAGTTAAACGGTTTATCCACGCGATGGCAATGAATGTTTCTGTTGAGATCAACTACTTGATTCACCCAATCATGGGTTTTCGGCTCAATGCTTCCATTGTCAATCAGAATGATTTCGTAGTCAATGGTGGTGCTTGCATTTAACTGAATTGATTCCACGCATTTGCGGGTCAATGACACGCGATCGCGGAAGGGAATCAGGATGGATACAAGGGTGTCTGGTTCGACTGATCTCACTAAATCGTGGCAGCCAGCCACCATTGGATTCCTGCGAACGGATCCACTGATCAGCTGAAGCTGGCCGTGGCGGCGCCGGATGGCATCGATCTGGATAAGTTGCTTTTCATTGAAGGGGGTGCGTTCGACTGGCCAGCCCTGTTCCGGTATCGAAGGATTTCTGCCGCTGTGGGACTTCAACAAAGGCTGGTGACAATGTTGAACCTCTTGTTCAGAGGCCATGGCTCCCAGAAGCAGATCCAGCCGCAAAGCTTCTAGGCAGGTGTAGCTGTTCTCAAGCGAATCGGGTCTTAGAAGTGAGCAGGGGACTGAGAGCAATCCTCCGATGCTGCCTCGGGTGAACAGTCGCCAGATCGAGAGGGCACTCCGAAACTGACGGTGTTCGTACCCGTTTTCATCGCTGTGGTTTTGATGCACAATGATGTCATCGCTGGTTAACAACGTTTTTGCTGAGGCATCTCGAAGGGTTTTGACAATTGCATGGCGTGATCCAACTGCCAATGAGTCCGTGCTGTGGCAGATGCTGACCCGATGAGCACCTGAGTTTTGCAGCTTTGTCCAGAGTGTTCGGAGGTCGGATAACGGACAATGAATGGCCTGATTCCATCCTCCTTGAAGGGCTAACTGCTGTGCACGAGCATCATCTCCATCCAGCACAAGCAAAATATCTTCGTCTTGAAGTGCCATAGGAGCAAACTGCGGCAAGGCTGTTGGCCAGTAGCGATCAAGACCGGTGGCAACAGGTTGTGCTTGCTTGAAACGAAACCACCCTTCCGAAGCCAAGTGCTCAAATGCTGAGAGGTTGTTGGCTCTGCAGAACTGGCGTTGGTCCCGATTAAGACCGTGGAAATAGGCCCGGATTGGAATCGGTGGAAGGTCGCCATACAGCGAGGATTCGCCATTAAGGATGCTGTTCAGAATTCCGCTGCTCAGAAGTGAATCCAGATTTGGTAGATCCCTGTGATGATGTAGACAGGCGAGCGAGTTGACACCACTTGATGTGGGGTTCCAGTCATGTGGTGCCAGTAGAAGCGTGATTGGAAGGAAATGAGCATCTAAGAGATGCTCATCAAGAAAATCATGTAGAGATGACAAGCTTTCTCGAATTAGTTCAGAGTCGATACCCAGCTTTTGATGACGCTTAAGCAGCCGGGTGATTGTTTCTTCCGAACCCTTACCATCAAGCCAAAGCTTGAATTGATGGCGCCATTTATGGTTGGCGCTCATGACGCATCATTCTGCAACCGTGCAAGTTGGGTAATGGCACGACGTGATAACGCATTCTGCTGATCAAGTAGGCGGCGAATTTGTTCATGTTGTTCAACAAGTTGGTCGTAGTCATTTTGGATCTGGTGAAGTCTGTCTAAATTGGTCATTACCTCTTCCCAGCTGCTCTCTCGCTCTTCATTGACCGTCCACCAATTCATTAAAACGAGGTCAGTAATTGTATTTCGTTTAAGTCTTTCTATATAATCACTGTCAGATTCGAGATTGCATAAAAAGGATCTAAGTTCAAGGTCAAGATAATGATCAAGAATATCTGGATGTTCCTTCAGCAGGTTGAGAGTTATTAAACCTGATAAAGCCTTGATCTCTGGAAAGAGGATGCTCCGATCAAGTACCGGTACTTCATCGTTCGCTAGTCTGATCAACGAAGTAGTATCAAGATATCCAAGGCGCCAATTCGAAATAGAGCAGGAAACCTGTTTAGAGCGACTTGCATTGGAACGAAAGATTTTCTCAATTTGTTGTGTTGTTGCAGCTGTTCCTGATTCGATTCGCCATTGTTCAAGGATTTGGTCGGGGGGGGCGTAGATCAAAATCAAATCATGTTTGTCAACGGTGTCATATTCATTCCAATCAAGTTGACTTAATCCTGCAGCTTCGAGTCTGCTCTGCAGCGAAGAAGCGATTGTTGTTGCAGAGCACCAGTGTTTCATAAGCATCCCCTGATCACAAGCCAGTCTATGATGAAAGGGTGTTCAATCCACGATGGAAACACAACACTGTCTAAGCGTTGTAGTGGGATGCCCGTTATTCCTGCGCCAACTCCCCGCGGGTCCATGCCTGATCCTCGATTCAGATAGCTGTACATTTGAACATCTGCTCCAAGAGTTCTGTCCATCAGAGCACCCTTGGACCCTTTTGTTTCAGCAGGTGGTTTTGTCTGATTCGAGTGGTAAAAATATTTTGTGGAGAAAGTATAATGATTGTCGTTTTGATGGGCCTTGGGAACAATCAATTCTTGAGCATGACTATCCAAATCTTCGGCAGATTGATACAGTTTCTGTCCAAGTACAAACGCTTGCAGATGTACTTGACTCACAGGCTTGCTTGCAGGACATTAATTCAGAGTTCAAGCTGATTATTCGTCAAGGCGACACTTTGCAGGCGTTGAAAGGAGCAAAAAAGTGGCTGCACCGCTGCAAAAGTATCACTTTGCGTGGCGTTGACATTCCCATAGGGAATCGTTCTGAATGTGCGTTATTTCTATCTTCTAATAATTTTTCTTCTGTAGAAGACGATGATTTTTCTGTTTGGAAGCCTAAGGTTAAAAAAATAAATGCAATTTACTTAAAGAAATTGAAAAACTCTGTAACTAATTTTCTTGATCAAATTTGTTACCAGAATCTTTATCCGAGTTTAGATGGTCTCGCACCTGATGATGTGTTGACTCACTGGATGGCAAACCCTGATGTTACTGATGATGCTGTTGAATTGTTTAATTCCCTGAGGACGTCATCTCGAAAGTTTGATGAGATTCCAGATGATGATCCTTGCTTGAAAGCTCTTGAAGCATTATTTCCATATCAACATTATCGCTCTTTGCGGCCAGATCTGGAGCACCTGAATGATCGAAAGTTGCTTGGACATTTCTGCACGGATGGTTTGAAAGAGGGGATTCGTCTTGATGTTCGAGAGTTTGATGAGATTCCAGACGATGATCCTTGCCTAAAGGCTCTTGAAGCATTATTCCCATACCACTTTTATCGCTCCTTGAGGCCAGACCTTGATCATCTGGATGATCGAAAGTTGCTTGGACACTTCTGTACGGATGGTCTGAAAGAGGGGATTCGTCTCGAGAGTGGAGTTGAAATGCAATATGCCACCCGTGCTCTACGGCGTGTCTTTCCCTATAGTTATTATCGAAGGTTGTGTCCAGATTTAATTGATCTGGATGATGAATCGCTGTTACTTTATTTCTGTCGGAATGGACTTGATCAACAGATTGATTTGTCAGAAAAATCTGTTCAAAATTATGCGAGTTCTTTCCCAGTGTCAGAAGTAGAGGCGTTGAAAGGTCGTATTAAGGAACTTGAGCAATATCTAGATCTGTCCAGGCAACAAGTCAATCAATTGAGAAATGCGCTGTCGGTTGTGGATCAAACCAATGGCAAATAATAATTCTGATGCTGAATGTGCTTTGCTTAGATTTTATCTCCTAGGACGATGGGATGTTTTTCTTGATGACGTAGTTGGGGTTAAGTGTGTGCAAAAAGAGAAAACATTATTTTACCTTTTGCTTCGAGATCTGATACCATTTCGAGTCCAAAAAAATTCTTTAGATCCTTTATTGATCGATGGTCTTTCTCCCGCTCAATTGTTCAAGCTCCATTCTTGTCGCTCACATCTTACTGATATTTTAATTGCAATTTCTTCTGGGCAACCAGATGCTAATGTTCGTGTATTAGTGTCTTCGTTTTTAGAATTTTTATTTGATATTTTGAAGCAATGTTTTCTATGTCTTCCCTGGGTTGAGCATCTCATCAAGGCTTATCAGGCTGAGTTTCTGAGCAGTGTCCGATCTTATGGATGCGCGAACGCCTTTGCGCTTTCAGGTGTTTTGCCGCCGAGGGTCACTATCGTTCTTGGAATGCATCGCAGCGGAACGTCTGCATTAACCGGAATGCTCCATGCTTCTGGACTTGGAGCGCCTAAAGATGCTCTTGGCGCCACAGAGAGCAACCCCTTTGGGTATTGGGAGTCAAGTTATCTTGTTGAATTGTCCAATAGATTGCTGCATGATCTGGATAATCATTGGTCCGTGATGTTGGGTCTTCCTTTTAGATGGAGCACTTCATCACAAGTTGCTCAGTGGGTTTCTGATTATCTGCACGGTTTTTCTCTTGTTTTTAATCGTGATAATCACATTGTTGTTAAAGATCCTCGACTATGTATTTTGTTGGAGCCACTCTTGCCTTGTCTGCATTCTGGTTTGTTTGTTGTTGATTATGTTTTGATTACCCGTTCGCCAGTTGAGGTTATTGCTTCTTTGAAAAAGTCTGAAGGCATTGATTATCGTCAAGGACTTCATTTGTGGCTTGTTTCGGTACTTTCTTCAGAGCTTCTCACTAGGCAAAGTCATCGGATCATGACGACTTTCTCTGAGCTTCTCTCGAATCCAAGAAGTGTCCTGAAGTCTTGCTATTCAATGTGGGGTGTTAATGGTGTTGATTCAGAACCCTTCCCCACCGAGAATGTAATTGGTTTTGTTAATGCTGATTTGCGCCGGCAAAAGAGTAATCTGATTCGCGACAATATTCTCACTGAGAGCCCCTGCTTGAAGGGCTTGTTAAATTTTGCCGAACGTGTTTTTGATGTTATGTGCGAACCCGACTCTTTGGGTAGGAGATTGATGCTTGATGAACTTATGCACGATTGGAATCAGCAACGTGTAGGCATACAGTTGTGACGGGCTAAGAACTAATAACTGTGATGGTAATAATTTTTCTGCTTTACAATTCGTTGGCGTTGCTTGACGCCAGTTTTGACGCTTTCAAGATCTAAATTGAGCGCAAAGTTTTCATGAGTTCCTGTTAAGTTTGGATTGTAAAATAAATCGGTTGGGAGTTTGCCTCCGTTGTTGACATCGTATTGATTTAACATATATTTTACTTCTTTGAGAAAGCGCTGTTGCTTTTCCGGCGTATCCTCAGCTCCACGAGAAATTGATTCATGATGATAAAGAGTGGCGTACGGAGTGAATATGTTTTTGTAGCCTCTTGCGTGTACACGTAGACAAAAGTCAACATCGTTGAATGCAATCCTTAGATCTTGCTCGTTTAGCCCCCCCACTTCGTAGTAAATAGACCGCCGAACAAGAAGGCAGGCTGCTGTAACTGCAGATAATTGTTGTGTGTAGTTCAATCGATCAGTGTAGCCCAGGCTGAAGCGCGGAAAGTATTTATGGGCATGGCCTGCTACTTCTCCAATTCCAATGATGACTCCACCATGTTGAATCGTGTCATTGGAGTAGAAAAGCTTTGCTCCAACGCACCCCACGTCGGGCCGGTAAGCTTGGGAAACCATTTCTCTGAGCCAATCTGAATTAATCGCCTCTACATCATTGTTGACGAGTCCGAGAAAATCTGCCTTGGAGCGCCGTGCTGCTGCGTTATTAATTGCCGAATAGTTGAATGGTTTTCTGTAATGAATAATTCGAATGTTTTTTGAATAATTTTCTCTTAAATGTTCAAACAATTTGATGGTATTTTGTTCTTGACTCTGATTGTCAACGATACAGATTTTGTAGTTGGAGTAATTAGTTTTGTTTAAAATCGAGCTGACAGCTAGTTCCAGGATTTCTGCTTTATCTCGTGTTGGGATGATTAATTCGACAGATGGTTCGCGTTTTGGTAAGCGCCAATGGCAGCGAAAACGGTTGGGAGCAACAGGTTCCACTTTTGCTGCGTTGTACCCTCGTTGTCGCAATTGGTTCAGGTAGTTCTGGATCGCTCGCTGTCCTTTTTTTGTGGTGTAATCCTTGCTTTCAGGGTTGCTTGCCGTTGAATTAGCGTGAACTCTCCAGTGATATAAAACTCTGGGAATGTGAATAATCTGATCTTGCGTTGATTCAAGAATCACTCGTAGAGCCAAATCATGATCTTGGCTTCCTTCCAGTCCTTCTCGGAACCCGCCGATTGAATTGATGAGTTCGCGTCGATAAATGCCAAGGTGTGAGATATAGTTAAAAGAAAGAAGTAAATCAAGATTAAATGCTGGCTTGAAATGTGGAGAAAAGCGTGTGCCTTTATCGTTGATCTTGTCTTCATCGCTGTAGATAAGATTGGCCTGTGGATTTCTTAGAATTTCCTTGGCGACCCAATAAAGTGCGTCTCCTGGAAGTAGATCGTCATGATCTACAAGTGCAATGAATTCACCTTTTGCTTGTGCCAATGCGTCATTACTGGCTCGGCAGATGTGTCCGTTCTCTTTGCGGTATTCAACGTTGATGCGATGGTCTCTTTCAGAATATTCATCCAAAATTTCTTTGACATGCCTCAGTGTTGATGAGTCATCGCATATGCATAGTTGCCAGTATGGAAAAAGTTGGTTTCGGATGCTTTCGATGCACTCGCGAAGGTGATTTGGTTTTGTGTTGTAAGTTGTTAAGATAATGCTTATCAGAGGTGCATCTTGGTTGTTTTTTAACCATTTTTCTACCTGTGATTTTTTTGGTTTTAGTGCAGATTCGACAGAGCTTATGTATTTGCTGTAAGCAGGATCTCTCTCTTTTGCTGAGTTCTGGTTTTTCGATTTTTTGCCCCATGATTGATGGCGTAAAAATCCCTTTTTGTATAGCTCTGAAGCTAATATATCAATCTCGTTATTGTATTCAGGAGCAGTTGTTGGACAGTCTTTGTAATGTTGTGGTCGCATCCATTGTTTCAACAGTCTTAGGCAGCCCTGTCGCGTTGTTGGCAATATCGAGAATGTTGCCTCGAATAAGTTTGGTTCCTGAATGGGTTGAATTCGAATTCTGCTTCGCTGTTGCAGAACAACAGGAAAACTAAAGTCGGCCTCTCCATGGGCGATCGGGATGTGTAGTTGTTGAGCCAGTGAATTGTTGCCACCAACAGGCTCAAGCGAAATGCAAATGATGAAGTTTTCCAGTTTTGTGTTGATCTTTAATCGTAAGACGTACAAACCCCTCGGGATACCCTTGCGAGTCAGAAAACAGCCGCCCGGTTGTTGAAGTCGGAAGAGATTGTTGCTTAACGATTGGATCTGCTCGCGAATCCAGTCCTGACGTATTAAGGGTTTTGCGATCTCCGATTTTGGCATCATTTGATGCAGTAGTGATTCAGAAACCAGCGCACTGTTTCTTCAATCGCTGAAGAGAAGTCGTGTCGTGGAGACCAGCCGAGTTCGTTTTCAATGCGGCTTGGATCAAT
>MDTG01448022.1_pt1 | contig 10185 bp, 8 predicted proteins | sample 811421 | NCBI WGS metagenome assembly MDTG01 (sample SAMN05326645, study PRJNA326480) | marine metagenome | isolation source: seawater | place: Pacific Ocean: South East | collected 2011 | reverse complement strand
TTGCACGTTGATATAGGCAGCTCTTTCCAACAATTCCTGACGCTGAGATTCATAGGACTCATTACCATCCATCCAAACCGCTTTTTCCAAGGACTGAATAGCTTCATTGACCGCGGGTACACGCTCATCAAGCGGTTTTGTGTAAATCATATTCACTGAGGCTGAAAGAACACCGAGCTTCGATCTAAAAATAAAATCATCACAAGTACTAAACTCTGGATGCTCTGGATAGAGCGTTTGAACAAGCTTCAACTTATCAATGGCAATTTTATAGCGTTCGCCCTGCTTACCGATAAAACTACGCTCCGCATATTTATAATATGACATCGCCGCTAAAAAGTATAAATCCGATGGATTTTCAATATCAGGAAACTCTAAAAATAGGTTTTCATAGGCAATGGCAGCCGCTCGGAAATCTCTTGTTCTATAGTACAAATTAGCTGCCTCTAAGGCCTTACGCTCCAATTTATCCCGTAGAAGATCAATTCTATTATTACATAGCTCCACACGCTCACTAGTAGGATAAATATTGATGAAGTTCTGATAAGCTTGCAACGCCTCGTAGGTCGGCGTTTGATCTAAGGACCACTTAGGACTTTGCGCATAGTAGGACTCCGCATGCATGAAAAGACTTTCTTCAGCGAACTCGCTTAAACTATGCTGATCATATAGCCTCTTGAAATGAAAGCCAGCCATAATGGCATTATCCATTTCATATTGTGCCTTGGCATAATAGAAGTAGATTTCAGCGCGCTTGTCTGTACCTCGATAGACGGGTAATAGCTCTTCAAACAAAGGAATAGCCTTGAAATATTGACCTTTTCCATAGTACGTCATGGCTAATACTAACTTATCCTCAGGGGTTTTACTCTCCAATGACTTTTTAGACAAAGCACAGGAGCTAGTTAACGTTAGAAGCACAAGAAACATCAAAGTAACGTGCATCAATAAGGGACGATATGACCTAATATTTAGAGTTCCCACTCGGCAATAATACGGAGAGCATTTTGAATCTCAATTTGATTTTTCTCACTCACAGGAATAAGAGGAAGACGAAGATGACCTTGAATAAGATCCATTGATTCCAGCGCACACTTAATTCCTCCAGGGTTATTTTCCTCAAACAACGCCTCAAAAAATGGATTGAGTACGACTTGCAGCTTTTGCGCTTCATTAAGATCGTAGTTGAGCGCGGCCCGAACTAAATGTGTAAAAGACTTAGGAAAGGCGTTTGCTGCAACAGATATAACCCCTGTGGCACCCAAAGCAATGAGTGGTAAGGTGAGAAAATCATCTCCAGAAACAAGGGCAAAATTATCCGGGGCTTGCGATATAATCCGCATCGCTTGAGATAAGTCACCGGATGCTTCTTTGATTCCAATGAACTTTTTTGAAGCCTCTGCGAGCCGAAGAACCGTCGATGAATCCATGGATTGTCCAGTACGAGAAGGAACATTATACAAAATGATCGGCTTAGGACTCGCTTCTGCTATTGCCATGTAGTGGCGAAAAATTCCTTCTTGAGTAGGCTTATTGTAATGCGGACTACTTGACAGAAAACCAGCAACCCCCTCCTGATTTAACAACGGAATTCGTTGGATCACCTCTTGTGTATTGTTGCCACCCAAACCAGCAAAAACAGGAATACGACCCTTGACAGCGCTAATTACTTTATTGAGCACAACCTGCTGTTCATCCATGGATAAAGTAGCCGTTTCACCTGTTGTGCCGAGTGCGACTAAGTAAGAACAACCCCCTGCAATGCAATGATTAACCAATTGATCGAGCGCGGAATAGTCGACCAGTCCATCCGCTGTAAACGGGGTAACTAAGGCCACGCCCACTCCTCTTAAGTCATTACTCGTACATTGTTCCATGGTAATCTTTTCAAGCGTTGGCTTCTACAGAGCCTGTGTTTTCCACTTCAATAAAACTGCCTATCGCTTCGTACTTAGCATAGCGATGCGTTTTTCGTTCTTCCGGCGTCATTTCTCTCAACTGATTTAAACAGCGTTTGATTTGTCGCTTTACATTTTTAAAAGTTGCCTCTCGATTTCTGTGCGCTCCGCTTGGTCCTTCTTTGATAATGGTGTCTACAATCTTCAAGCGTTGCATGTCATGGGCGGTAAGCTTTAGCGCCTCGGCGGCCTTTTCCTTATGCTCCGCAGATCGCCATAAGATAGTGGAGCAACTCTCCGGGCTAATCACCGTAAACCAAGTGTTTTCAAGCATCATTATTCGATCGCCCACTCCAATACCGATAGCTCCTCCTGACGCTCCTTCACCAATAATTATTGAGATAATAGGTACGCTGAGATTCAGCATTTCCTGCAAATTCTTAGCGATAGATTCAGCTTGGCCTCTTTCTTCCGCTCCGATACCTGGATAAGCACCTGGAGTATCAATCAACGTAATAATCGGCCGATTAAACTTCTCTGCGAGTTTCATCAATCGTAATGCCTTTCGATATCCTTCGGGCTTCGCCATTCCGAAATTGTGAAATTGTCGCTCCTTAGTGTTCGAGCCTTTTTCCTGACCGATAACCATTACAGGATCACCGTCTAACAGAGCAAAACCACCCACCATCGCTTTGTCATCGCCAAACTGTCGATCCCCGTGAAGCTCACAGAAATCCTGAAATAGGTTCTTAGCATACTCGAGTGTTTTTGGACGGTCAGGATGGCGGGATAACTGAACGCGCTGCCATGGAGATAGGTGATCGAAAATGGCTTTCTGCATCTGATCAATCTGCTTATCTAATTGGGCAAGATCTTTGTCAACATCTTTCCCTTCGTTTTGACGATCTATTAATTCTTCACGCAGGTTATCGAGTTTACGCAGAGATTCCTCGAAATCTAAGTAAGTACGCTTTTTAGCCATAGCTCGAAACTACAAATTCAACGAGAAAAGGAATTATTTTCTTATCACAATTCATCGACAATGTTTGTAACAAGTAAACTTGCCCCAATATGAAAGGTTTTAGGCGACAATAAATTTGTATCAATTAGATTGCAATAGAGCACCAAACAACTTCTCGACTCATCGAGTGTACGAATCCATCTTAATAGCCTTAACCATTCACTTTATTTTCTTCATTGTAGTCGAAGATTAAGTAACTGTTGATTTTGCATATCTTTCTATTCGTTACACAAAAGAACTGCTATGCGTTTTTACAGTAAAGACCAACTTGTTAAATATGCCTTTTGGGCAATCTTCGGCATATTATTCAACGCACAAGTGTTTGGACAATCTCCCATAGATACCGATCGACCAACGCAATCCGAGAGTGCAGTTGTTTTACCTAAGAACATTTTTCAAGTTGAATCAGGTCTTGGTATAAGCTACAGCGGTGACGCCAACCAAAGAATACGAGAAATCTCCATACCCAATGTTCTCATGCGATTGAACATAGTAAAGGGTGTTGAGTTGCGTCTGATTACAAACCACTTACAACAATATCGCCCAAGTAGCGATCAAAAAAGAGCAGGCATAGCAGACTGGCAAGTTGGAAGTAAAATCCAACTTTTTTCATCGCCAAAAGCCCAAATGGCTTTCTCTACCCACGTCATCTTTCCAACCGGCAGTGGACGCTTATCCAATGGTCAAATTGGAAGTCTAAATCGAGTGTTATTTACTCATCCTATTGGCGCAAAACAAAGCATCAGTTACAATATTGGGTATAATAATTATGGTACAGGGAGTGGAGACCTTATCTACACCCTTGCCCTAACTCGTCAAGTCAATGACAAGCTTGTGGTCTTCATAGAGCCCTATGGTGACTGGCAGGAGTTTTCCAACGCAGAAGTTAGTCTTAACGCAGGATTTTTATATCGTATGAAAAATCATCTCCAATGGGACTTTTCCCTTGGCACCGGATTGAACCACACCATGAATTTCTTTTCTACTGGAATTAGCTGGATGCTCAGTCCATCTGAGAAGGAGTCCTCTCGAACCTACAGTGAATAGCGTTAACGGAGAAACTGTAGAAAACTAAGAAAGCCCTACCTAGTGCCTTTTACACGAAAAACATAGATCTAGCTGCGCTTCGTACGGTTGTATAGTGTTATATCTGGCGAAAACAAAAACTTAAGGATAACCCCAGTCCAGCTTTTGTAGCTGTGTAAGTTATTATAATATTCAGGAGCTATTTTTCGAAGCATCGGAAGGCGACTTCCAGGAATATTAGGAAAATCATGATGCTCATTGTGATAACCAACATTGTAGGTTACCAAATTGAGTGGGCCATAGTAAGAGTAAGTCTCCTGTCCCTCATGAAAAACATAATGCTCTGAGATAAAGTGCCCAGAAGTTGGGTGCAAACTACCTGCTAGAACGAGTGAGAGTAAAAGATAGCCTAAACCCGGTAGGCCGGCAAAATAAATGATTGGAATCATCACGATAACCTGAAAGACGATGTTCATAATTACCCACTTATCGAATGGCACTTTCTTTACGAACATTGGTCTTAATGCATAAAAGAATATTTGGTGCATAAACCATAACACCTTCCCTATAAACCCTCTAAAGAAATTTGCTTCACTCGGCAAGGGAATATCACTATCCACCCCATCTTTTCCCTGCTCCCAATGGTGCTCGTGGTGGTAAAATTTAAATCCCATGGCATAAGGAACTACGATTGGAATATTTGCAATGTAGGCTAAGTAGTTGTTTAACACAGGCTTTTTAAAAGCAAGGTTGTGTGTAATCTCATGGATTGCCAAGAAGAGTGCGTGAGAAATCGTAGCACCCACTAAGTACGTCAAGCCAAGGAAAACGTACCAGGGCACATTGTATTGGCCAAGAAAGATGGCCACGCCAACCTGAATGCTAACCAAAATCAATACGGAATACTTCATCCAAGGGTTGATTCCGAATAGCTTCTTAATCTCAGGATGATCCTTAAGAATAGCTCGGCGTCTACCAATATGTGGTTCCGGCTCTTCAGTCCAATAATAATCTGTTCGTTTTGCACCCATTAACTTGTGATTGCGGCGTAAAGGTACGACGTCCAATCGCACATCCATATTTTCTCTGTCATTTATGCAATTTAAATGGTTCTAAGGACTATGATTAAAAGCTTCTCTTCCCTCTCATTAATCTAGTCATTGCAATAGTTACTTTTGCACTATGTCGAAGACGGAGAATACATCCAAGTTTTCCAATTTAGAGGAATACTTAACCACGATTCTTGTGCGGCTTGTGCAGGCAGAAAATGAGTTTGAAATTATTCGTTTACTCAATTCCGTCTTCGATCATTTCCCTCAGATTAAATATGTAGGACTATACCTTAAGGATGAAATTGAGGAAGACCGACTCTACATGCCTTTTGCCTACGGTTTCGAAATAGAGGAGGCTCGCTCGGCCAACCAATCGGCAGAAGATAGACATCCTGGTTTTGTGATGCGAAATCAGGAAACCCTACATATACCCGATACGAAAAAGTATCAAGGCCTATCCAAGTCAGAGCTTGGAAGAAAGACCGAAGTAAAGTCAAGGCTTTGGATTCCACTGCTAGATCGAGCTCAATGTTTTGGATCGGTTGGCGCAGCATCGAACGAAGTCAATGCCTTTGATCAAGAATTCATTGATTTTTTCTCTAAACTCGGCACCATCTTTGGAACGGCCTTTCGCCATCAAATGCATAAACATGTACTGATGACAAGAGAGAGCAGCTACCGTCATTTAGTAGATGAAAGCTACGACCTAATTATGGTGGTCGATGACTCGTTTAACCTGCTTTTTTGTAACGCCGCATGGATGGATACGATGCGATACAGCCAAGAGGAAATTGATGCGATGAACTTTAAAGAGATCTTAGTTAAAGATTCCGAATATCAATCCATCATTGATTTATTGGTAAGCATGATGGATCGTGCGGATTTCTCAAGGCATGAAATCAACTTTACATTAAATTCTAAGTTTGGAGAGTCCATTTTTCTAGAAGGAATTGGCGTTACCTATGCTACCGAGAATTACAGGGCAATAGAGTTTGTTGTAAAAAATATTACCACGCAGGTATTGACCGAAAAGCGCATTCAGAACTTAGCGCGTTTTCCTATGGAGAACCCCAATCCCGTGCTGCGCTTGTCATTTAAAAACAAAATGCTGTTTTATAATGACGCAGGAGAGCGCATTATCAACCAACTTGAGCAAGAAAGTAGAACGGGCGACCAGAGCCCCTTTGGTCCCATCATCGAACAGTGCATTGAAAAAGGGTTTGTCGTAGAAGATCTATCGATTGGGAATCAAATCTTTTCTTTTTCGGCTATCGCTATCCACAGTGAGCGTTATGTTAACTTCTACGGACGAGATGTTACAGAACGCGTTGAAACAGAACGAAAACTTGAAATAGAGCGGGACAAACTTCAAACTATGACCGATGAGGTGAACGCACTGAATGATACGTTAGCCAACCAACTTACGCTCATCTCCAATAACTTAAAGGAGACAGGGAAAGAACAAAATCAGTTATCGCTCCTCTTTGGGCATGACCTTAAATCACCAGCTCGACAAGTAAGTACCATGTCCTCGCTGCTGAAGCGATACCTTAAAGAAGAACCGCACGCTAACCCAAGAATAGAACAAATAACCAACCATCTCTTTGAATCCTCTGCTCGCTTGGAAGCGATGATGACCGGGCTTCAAAAGTTTACTGGGATTAATCAAGATAAAATCGAGTTGATCGAATTTGATGTCTTGGAAACCATGAAATCCATTGCACACTTGCTTGTACAGGGTGATGCTACCTTTGAAAAGCATCAAATTGTTTGGATTCATGAAGAGGTAGGCTACGCCATTATATCCGATAACAGTATGTTCTCCCTGATGATTCAAAACCTACTCTCCAACGCCCTGAAATACAGTGCGGAGGAAGCGAATCCAAAGGTCACCATCGAAACAAAAAAAATCGGGAAGTTTTTTGAAATCACCATTCGGGATAATGGTATTGGATTTGCCCCTGCCTCGAAAGAAAAGTTATTCAACATGTTCTATCGAGAAAAACGAGGGAATTTTCAAGGAACTGGGGTCGGACTCGCTTCGGCACTAAAAATTGCAGATGTTCTCAACGCATTTATCCAGGCGGACGGTAAGGAAGGAGAAGGGGCTTGCTTTACCCTCACAATACCCCTTACACTTAGTCCAAAATCATCATGAATACAACATTCCAAAGGGCTTTAATTGGATTAATAGGCCTACTTACATTCTCTACGTACGGCCAAGTTTACAAGGTAACCAATGCTTCAACCCATGAAGCCTTTTACCTTGCCGGCAGTATCCATGTTTTGCGCTCCTCCGATCAACCAATACCTCGTGAATTTTATGAGGCTCTAGACCAATCCGATCTATTAGTTATTGAAGCCGATCTCTCTAACCTTGAAATAAGTTACTCTATTTTAAGCAAGGGGATTTATCCTAGTGATTCGAGTTTGTTAGATGTAATACCGAAAAAACTGGCAAATAGAATTACCAAATATTGTGACTCGACCATGTTAAGGGCCTTTCCTTATTTAAATTTTAAGCCCGGTTTATTAGATGCTTTTATGGAAGCTATGGTTTTACAAGACAATGGATTTAACAGCCTAGGAGTAGAACAGATTTTATTGGATTATAATGCAGAAAATCGACAAATTACTCTGCATTATCTTGAGTCGGTAGAGGAGCAAATCCTTATGATTTCAAAATTGGGAAGTAAAAGGCCAAAAAAATACCTCAAAAAATCACTGCGAAAAGGGCTAAATATTGAAACTTATATCAAAGCGACCGTAGCGGCATGGAAAACCGGTAATTCAAGATTTTTTAACCGCACTGTTCGAGCCTTAGCAAGAGAAAGTGCTTCGGATTACAACCTGATACTTGCTGATCGAAACAAATCATGGATTGAGCACGATATTCTTCCTTTAGCACAAGAAGGTTTAAAGCCTTTTGTTGTTGTGGGCGCAATGCATCTATATGGAAAAGATGGCCTGATAAAATCCCTTGCTAAAAGAGGGTTCATTGTCACTGAATTCAGATCGTAAAAGCCTTCTAGAGTTCTTTAATATCTGCCTTTCCCGTGCCGGATATGTTACGATTAAATCTATATGACGTATACTTAGGTTGAGTTTGGTATGAAATTGGTTAATTCAATTCTATCCAAAAGAATTCTCGATATGAAAGAGAATACAAAACATAGCGCGCTAATACTCTGTATCATTATAACCCTTGGTGCTGGGATACATAGAGTCCTTGCCCAAACTAGTATACTAGATCAAGCTAAGCAGGCCATAGAAGATATGCAGTACTCCGAGGCACTCAAGCTACTCGATTCCTCCTTGGCGATTCATCCCACATGGGAAGAACACTACTTTTATCGCAGTGTAGTACTTCAAAAGCTTCGACGCTATGAGGAATCATTAGGGGATATCAATACCTTTTTAACGATTCATCCAAAAAATGCAGAGGCTGTCCATAACAAAGCCACCATCCTGTCTGATTTACGGCAATTCCAGGAATCATTGATTTTCCACCAAAAGGCCATTGAATTAAAGCCTAATGAAGCTCAATACTACGCAACAGCTGGCATAGCTGCCTTTGACCTTAAACAATTTGATCTAGCAGAAATATATCTCAAAGAGTCCATAGGGATAAATCCCAATGTCGCCATCTCCCATAGCTATCTAGGATTGATGTATATACTACAACAAAGGCTGGCAGAGGCTCGCCACCCCCTTGACCTTGCCCTTGCAATCGATCCAGATAACTACCATGCTAACTTTCATCGTGGGCTATACTATCGACTTTCGGGATTTCCTGATTCAGCACTTTTTGATTACCAAAGAGCCCTAGCAATCAAACCAAACGATTACAAACTTCACTTAAATATTTGCATTGCTTATTTAGATATGAAAATGTATGAAGCGGCCTTAGCAAGTTGCAATCAATCCATCGCACTCAACGGAACTCTTGCCGAACAATATGTTAATCGAGGGGTAGCCTATCTCAATTTGGAAAGGTATACCGAAGCGCTTGTTGATTTTGATTATGCCCTGAGTATTAGACCAGACAATGTCCGTGCTCAATTATGTAGAGCAAAAGTTTTTTATAAAACCAATCAAAAGAATAAGGCAATCGAGGCGGCAGGTAAGGCAATCAATATGAGGCCTGATTTTGCCGATGCCCATCATTTGTATGGAATCTTACTTATTACTAAAGGAAGAAAGAATGATGGCTGTCGCCACGTAGAGATTGCTTGTGAGCTACATGACTCCTATGCCTGCCAGACATTAGGAAATATCTGTAAAAAGTAATTAGGCGTTTTTATCATATTGACGGCGCAGCGCATTCCACATTGGTCGATAGGCTTCTTCTACTCGCCGAAGGTCGTTAGAAGAAATCAACTCTTGGCTAGACCGACTCAACTGAGCTATGAATAATAGACTGTATCGTAAACTAGCTCGTATGATTCTCGTGGAAAAGGCAATAGGGTTAAACTCCTGACGAGGTCTCTTTCGCAGATCAATAAACGCTGCTATTCGTTGTAGAAAAAGAAGTTGCCTATCCGTGTAGGAAGCATGCTTGGTCTTGAGATTTAATTTGGGCCAGTCCATTCTGGCTGATAAAAGACGTACCCAAGTTTCTAGATAACCGTTGAGGTCTGCCTTCATATCTTCGTAGAAAAAGACAGTTACTGGTTGTGAAAAGAGCTGAGAGAGCATTGTAATTTGCTTGTCGAACTGTAAATCGCTTTGCTTAAAATGCCCCATATCTTGATCAAGATCGAAGAAACTCTTAAAATCTCCTCGAAATCCATTTTTCACCGCTCGGCGGTATTGCGAAGCGATGTAACTATCAGGTCTTCGCAAAACGATTATGGGCCGTGCTTCGGGAAATGATTCAGCGAACTTATGGGCCTCCAATTCCAGTTGCTGATCAAATTCTCTAGAGACTAAAATCGCAGAAGACGGATGATTGGCAATAAATGATTGTACACCATGAAATCGATTTCGAGGAAGGTATTCAATGTCCATTAACCTCGGAAAAAAGCGATCTTGTAAAAAAGTCGATCCTGTTTTTCCCAAACCCACGTGAAAATAGATACGTTGCTCGGAAGTCATAGCAATCCTTGAGCGATATCAGTAGCCATGATTTCTTGAAGTATCTGCTGTAAAATATCAAGTTCGGCTCCGTAGCTAAACACAAAGAGTA
>MDTG01333009.1_pt1 | contig 10185 bp, 12 predicted proteins | sample 811421 | NCBI WGS metagenome assembly MDTG01 (sample SAMN05326645, study PRJNA326480) | marine metagenome | isolation source: seawater | place: Pacific Ocean: South East | collected 2011 | reverse complement strand
CGCGGCCCGCGCGCGCCTCGCGCAGCTGCTTGTAGAGCCCTTCCTCTTCCCAACGCGCAAGGATGCCCGGCTCCTTCTGCGGGAGCCCGGCCTTCATGGGAAAATCGGTTTTCGGCAGGAAGACGGTGTCCCGGTAATCCCGCTTCGCTGTTTCGTCGGTCATCGCGCCATTAGTCCTTTGCGCGGGCACCTAGTAGGTCGCGCGCCTTGGCACAATCCTCTTCCATCTGGCGCTTCAATGCCTCCAGATCGTCGAACTTTGCCTCCGGGCGGAGGAAATGATGAAAGGCTATGTCGATCTCCTGCCCGTACAGATCGCCCGAGAAATCGAAGAAATACGGCTCCAGCAGTTCCTTGGGCGGATCGAAGCTGGGCCGCACGCCAAGGTTGGCAGCGCCCTGCAATTCCTGCCCGGTCGCCAGCACGCGGCCTGTTACGGCGTAAATCCCGAAGCGCGGGCGGATATAGCTGCCCATATCTATATTGGCGGTAGGATAACCCAGCTCGCGCCCGCGCTTGTCTCCGTGGATTACGATGCCACGCACGGTGAAGGCGCGAGTGAGCAACCTGGCGGCGACATCGCACTCGCCTGCTTTCAGCGCGTCGCGGATACGGCTGGAGGAAACGGGTTGCCCGCCGGCACTGACCGGGCCGATTACGCGCGCTTCTATGCCGCAGGTCGCGCCGGTATCGCGCAGCACCTGCTCGTTGCCGCCGCGCCCCTGGCCGAACGTGAAATCCTCACCTGTCACCACGCCCGTCGCGCCCAGGTGCTGGCCCAGCAGGTCGCGCACGAAAGCTTCGGCAGGCATTGCCGCAAGCGCGTCGTCGAACGTGAACACCAGCATGGCCGCTGCACCTGCCCCCTCGAACAGGGCTTCGCGCTGGTCGAGCGAAGTGAGTCGGAACGGCGGCACATGCGGGGCAAAGTGCCGCACCGGATGTGGATCGAAGGTGGCGATGATGGCGGGGCGGCCTTCGCGCGCAGCCCAGTCGATCGCCTCTTGCGCCACGCGCTGGTGGCCAAGGTGAAAGCCATCGAAGTTGCCCAGCGCCACAATGGCCCCGCGCAGTTCCTCCGGCATCGGATCGCGATGAAAAATGCGGGTCATGCGGCCTCTCCTGCCAATGGCTCCAGTCCGTTTTCCAGAATGCGCAGGGCATTGCCGCCCATCACCGCGCGGATTTCCTCTTCGGTAAAGTCTGCGTCCATCAGCGCCTGCGTTACATGCACAAGGCCCGCAGTGTCGAAGCGGGTGGTGACTGTGCCATCGAAATCGCTCCCCAGCGCAACATGCTCCATACCCACCAGATCGCGGATATGCGCCACGGCCCGCACGATCGCAGCAGGCGAAGTGTCGCATACGGCGCCGGGCCAGTATCCCACGCCGATTACTCCGCCTGCGGCGGCGAGGCCACGGATCTCTTCATCGGTCAGGTTGCGGCTGCCCGGACAGGTCGCCTGCACCCCGCCGTGGCTGGACACCACCGGTCGCCGCGCCATCGCAAGCACTTCGGCAACGCACTGGTGGCTGCAATGGGCAATGTCGATCACCATGCCCATGGCTTCCATCCGGCGCACAGCTTTGCGGCCCATATCGGTAAGTCCGCCCTTTTCAACGCCGTGCATGGAACCCGCCAGCTCGTTATCGAAGAAGTGGACAAGGCCCGCCATCCGCACGCCGGCATCGTACAGCACATCGAGATTGTCGATATCGCCCTGCAAATTGTGCAGCCCCTCGACCGAGAGCATGGCGGCGACGGGCCGATCGGGGCGATCCGGTGCGCGCACCGGCACGATGTCGGCAGCGCTGCGCACCTGCACCAGTGCGCCGCCAGAACTGTCGACCGCGCGCTCCAGCTTCTCGCCATGGTAAAGCGTACGCTCCAGCAGCGAAGTCCACGTCCGCGGCGGTTGCAACTGGCCGATGGCAAGCAGCGTGATGTTGTCAGTCTCGCCGGTGTTGTTATCGTAATTCTGATCGCGCGGCGTCTTGGAGACGCTGGAGAACACCTGCAACGCCACGTTGCCCGCCTGCAGGCGCGGCAGATCGATATGGCCTCTGTCTGCCGCATCCAGCATGTTGCGTTTCCACAGCAGCGTATCGCCGTGCAGGTCCACGATAGTGAGCGTGGCGTGAAGCGCACGCGCCTCGTCGGAAACCGGCGGGAGCGGCATGCCATCGACCACGTTCATGTCCCGCTCGATATAACCCGGTGCAAACACGAAGAATGCGATCAGCGCCGCCAGCAGCACGCCGCCAAAGCCAATGGCGAAGCGTTTCATGCCGTGCGCTCGAACGTCACGAAATCGTAAGGCGGGAACCCGTCCCTTGCCGGTCGGCTCTCTCGCGCAACCTCGCGCCAGGTCGGGTCTTCGGCAGGTCCGCGCATGGTGACATCCCCGTGGGTGTCTTCAAACACTTCGGTCAGTTCGAAGGTCGTGCCCCGGTCCCAGAACAGCTCGAAAATCTCGGCGCCGCCGATCACCGCGATATCCGTGTCGCCCGCAAGTGCCAGAGCTTGTTCGGCAGTGGTCGCCACTTCAGCGCCTTCGGCCTGCCAGTCTTCCTGGCGGGTCAGCACGATGTGGCGACGCCCCGGCAGCAGCCCGGGCAGGCTCTCGAAGGTCTTGCGGCCCATGATCATCGGCCTTCCCGAACCATCCTGGCCCATGGTCAGGCGCTTGAAACGCTTCAGGTCTTCGCTGATCGCCCAAGGCACTGCGCCATCCTTCGCAATCACGCCGTTGGTGGCGCGGGCCACGATGAAGAGCACGTCTGCCATCTCACCCGACTCGAGTGATGTGACCCATCTTGCGCCCGGCGCGCGCCTCTGCCTTGCCGTAAAGGTGCACGTGGGCGCGGCCGTCTGACAGGTGGTGGACAAGGTCCAGCGCCTGTTCGCCGATCAGATTGTCCATGACCATGGTGCCCGACACGCTGGCCGTATCGCCCAGCGGCAGGCCGCAGATGGCGCGCACGTGGTTCTCGAACTGGCTGGTAACAGCACCCTCGATTGTCCAGTGGCCGGAATTGTGCACGCGCGGGGCCATCTCGTTGAACACTGGGCCATTGGCAGTTGCAAAGAACTCCAGCGTCAGCACGCCGACATAGCCCAGCGCATCGGCCACCTTCCTGGCCATATCACGCGCCAGATCCAGTTGCTGTGCGACAATGGCGGGCGCCGGCAATTCGCAATGCGAAAGAATACCGTCCTTGTGCAGATTGCGGGTGGAGTCCCAGAACCGCACTTCGCCATCGCGGCCGCGCACCAGAATGACCGAGAACTCACATTCGAATTTCAGCCGCGCTTCGTAAACACAGCCGGTTTCGGGAATGCGAATGCCCTGTGCATTGGCGGCCTCGTCGATGGACCACTGGCCTTTCCCGTCATAACCATCGCGGCGGGTTTTCAGGATGCCGGGAACGCCAATCCGCTCCACAGCGCCGGCCAGATCGCTGTCATGGTCCACCACCGCGAAATCGGCAGGGGTGCCTCCGGCTTCCAGCATGAACCGCTTTTCCCGCGCGCGGTCCTGCGCCACTTCCAGCGCACGCGGGCCGGGCGCCAGCTTTTCCTGCGGCAGGTTCGCCAGGGGAGCAACGGGCACATTCTCGAATTCGTAGGTTATCACGTCACAATCGCGCGCGAATGCGGCAAGCGCTTCCGCATCATGCCAGGCGGCATTGGTGAAACGGGCCGACACTTCGGCAGCCACGCTGTCGCTCTCTGGCGCATAGACGTGGCAGCGATACCCCAGTTGCGCCGCCGACATGGCCAGCATACGGCCCAGCTGGCCGCCGCCCAGAATGCCGATGGTGGAACCCGGCACCAGCGCACTCATGGATTGTCGACCGGCTTCTCGGCCACCTTGTCGGTCTGCGCCCGGCGGAAGGCCTTGAGGCGGCTTGCCAGACCTTCATCCTCCAGCGCCAGGATGGAAGCGGCAAGGATTCCGGCGTTGGTGGCACCGGCGTCACCAATGGCCAGCGTCGCGGTGGGCACACCTGCGGGCATCTGCACGATGGACAGCAGGCTATCCAAGCCCGACAGCGCCTTGCTTTGCACCGGAACGCCCAGCACCGGCAGGTGGGTGAGCGCGGCGATCATGCCCGGCAAATGTGCCGCGCCGCCCGCGCCTGCTATGACGACCTTGAAACCTTCGTCAGCCGCACCCTTGCCGAACTCGTGCAGCCTGTCCGGCGTGCGGTGGGCGGAGACGATGCGCGCATCATAGGCAACGCCCAGCCTGTCCAGCACTTCGGCGGCCTTGGTCATCGTCGGCCAGTCGGACTGGCTGCCCATGACAATCGCGACAGGAACACTCATGGGATCAGGCGTCCTTCAGATAATACCGCTCGCCCTTGGGGGCCGAGCCTTCGAATTCGTAAATGATCGGCTGGCCAGTGGGAATTTCCAGCCCGGTGATCTCTTCGTCGGAGATATTGGACAGGTGCTTCACCAGCGCGCGCAGGGAATTTCCGTGGGCCGAGATGATCACCGTCTCACCTGCGACCAGCAGCGGCAGGATATCGCTTTCCCAGTAGGGCAGCACGCGCTCGATCGTCAGCTTCAGGCTCTCGGTCTGCGGCAAGTCGATGCCTTCGTAGCGCGGATCGTTGCCGGGATCGTACTGATCGCCCTTGGGCATGGGCGGAGGCGGCACATCAAAGCTGCGGCGCCAGATGTGCACCTGCTCCTCGCCATGCTTGTCGCGCGTTTCCTGCTTGTTGAGGCCGGTAAGGCCGCCGTAATGCCGCTCGTTCAGGCGCCAGTCCTTGGTTTCGGGGATCCACAGCCGGTCGCAATATTCCAGTGCCAGGTGCAGTGTCTTGATCGCGCGCTTCTGAACCGACGTGAAGGCGATAGTCGGGAACACGCCCTTGTCCTTCAGCAGGCGGCCCGCCGCCTTGGCCTCTTCCACGCCTTTTTCGGTAACGTCGACATCCCACCAGCCGGTGAAACGATCGGCAAGGTTCCATTCGGACTGGCCGTGGCGAACGAGGATGAGTTTTGGCACTGTTCAAGTCTCTCCGGTTGCGGGAGGGAGGGCGTAAAAAGCGCGCCCTAGCCTTCGTCGGCGCGCTTGGAAAGACCCGGCGAATCACCGTTCCCCTCTGGTGCAGCATCGCTGCCCAGCGCCTTTTTCTGCGCCTTGCGCCGTTTCAGGTTCGCGCGCAATTGTGCGGCGAGACGCTCCTCGCGGGATAAATCCTTGCTCATGGGCGATATATCTGGCCCAAGCCGCCCGCACACTCAAGCTTGGCTTGACTTTCGCGTGGCTGGCGACAATAGCGCGCGCCTGCCCGGCGACACTGGTTTCGCCTCCGGGCCTGGCTGCTGCTGTAGCTCAGTGGTAGAGCGCACCCTTGGTAAGGGTGAGGCCGGGAGTTCAATCCTCCCCAGCAGCACCATTCCCGTTTCGCAATAATGCTCGGCCGGTTCGCACACCTACATCCGTGGGCGCGTCCCCGGTGTTCTTCGCCCGGCCCTTCGGAAGGCACCCGTTCGAAGGCAAACAAGCCCTTCCCAAAGGGTGTGTCATCTATATAAATCACCCGATGGACACCGAACCGCTCAGCAAACTCGATCCCGCCTACACCACTGTCATGCGCATCGAAGGCACATTGATAGTGCTGCCGTTCCTGATCGGCGCACTGGTGCTGGGCCTGGCCGAGGCGTTGCCGGCTCCGTTTACGTGGGCGCCGATGATCGTGCCGGTGCTGATCGCGCTGGTCATGGTCATCCTCATCCCCATCAAACGCTATCGCAGTCGCGGCTATCATATGAGCGAGGACCGGCTGCGCGTGGTGAAGGGCGTGATGTTCCATGCCGATACCGTGGTGCCGTTCAGCCGGGTGCAGCACCTTGACGTGGAGCAGGGGCCGCTGGAGCGGATATTCGGCATTGCCCGGCTGATCCTGCATACTGCCGGCACGCACAATTCCTCCGTCACGCTGCCCGGCCTGCCACATGCCGATGCGGTGGCCATGCGTGAAGAAATCCGTGCGCACGTGAAGCGCGAATCGCTGTGAACGAGCCTGCTGCCGTTCCGGGGGCCACGCCCGACGTGGAAATGGGCGAGTGGATGCGCGTCAATCCGCTGTCGATGATGGTGCAGATGGCGCGAACCATGGTGCAGGCCGTGATCCCCGCTCTTGCCGTACTCTATGGCGCGGCGTCCAGCGATGGCGACGGCGTGGGAGAATTCGCGCCGTACCTCGTCCCTGTCCTTGGCGTGATCATCGGCTTCAACCTGCTGGGCGCGTGGCTGGGCTGGGTGCGGCTGCGTTACCGCGTGGGCGATAACGACGTGCGGCTGGAGCAGGGCATCATCAGCCGATCCGCGCGTTCCGTGCCGTATGAGCGCATTCAGGACGTCAGCCTGGAACAGAAGCTGATCCCTCGCCTGCTGGGCCTGGTGGAAGTGAAGTTTGAAACCGGCGCGGGTGGCAAGGAAGAGCTGAAGCTCGCCTACGTCTCCGAAGCTGAGGGTGAGAAGCTGCGCGAAACGGTGCGCGCACTGGTTGAGGGCGATACGCCTGCATCAGCCGCGAGCGATATCGCGGACCCCACCGCGCAGGCCGTGGCAGAGCCTGCCGGGCGCACACTGTTTGCCATGGACACCGCGCGCCTGTTCACTTTTGGCTTGTTCAATTTTTCGCTGGTTGTGTTCGCCGTACTGCTGGGCGCATTGCAGCAACTGGAATTCCTGCTGCCCTTCGATGCGTGGGATTATATTGCCGACATATTTCGCGATGACCGGATTGCCGATGCTGGCGCACTGGTCAAAGGATACGGCACAGCTGCGCAAATCCTCGCCATCCTGCACGCCGTGGCAGCAGTGGTGGTGGTGGGCATGGCCAGCGGCGTGGTGCGCACCTTCGTGCGCGACTGGGATTTCCGGCTGGAGCGTACACCCAAGGGCTTCCGCCGCCGCCGCGGCCTGCTGACGAAGACGGACGTGGTGATGCCAGTCCACCGGGTTCAGGCGCTGACGATCAAGACCGGCTGGCTGCGTCGCCGGTTCGGCTGGTACGGCCTATCTTTCATCAGCCTGGCCCAGGATTCTGGCGGGGCTAACCATGATGTCGCGCCGTTTGCGAAAATGGCGGAAATCGCCCCCATCGCGAACGAAGCGGGTTTCGCCCTGCCTGACGAAAGTGCCGACTGGCGGCGAGCGAGTGCCGACTATTACTTCGATCGCGCTCTGTTTCAGGCGTTCATCCCGGTTGTCGCTGGCCTCGTCCTTGGTTTTCAGGGGTACGGCATACCCGCCGCCCTGCTGTTCGGGCTGGCAGCGTTTCTGGCCTTTGGTGAGTATTATCGCTGGCGCTTCGTGCGTCATGCGCTCGATCCGCGACAGGTTCTCTCGCGCCGGGGCTGGCTGGCGCCGGGCTACAAGATCGCCAGCCGGGTGAAACTGCATTCAGTCGAGATTGCGCAGCACCCGCTGGCACGCTGGCGCGGCTATTGCACCTTGCGCTTCGGCCTTGCGGGCGGCGCGCTGGCTTTCGAGGGGTTGAGCTTGCAGGACGCGCGCGAGATGCGCGGCGCAGTGCTCGATTCCATCGCTGCGGTCGATTTTGCCAAGCTGCCCCGCTGATTGCAGGGGCGGCGCGGTTCAGCTTTCTATCTCTGCGCGCACTTCCGCCCATTCGGGATGCTTGCGGAACTGTGCGGCAACGTAGGGGCACTGCGGGACGATGGTGAAGCCTTTGTCGCGCGCGTCCTGTACCATGAATTCCACCAGATCGAAGGCAATGCCCTTTCCACGCGCGGCAGGCGGGGTGAAGGTATGATCTGCAATGCGCGCCTTGCCACGCGCTTTCCATGTCAGTTCGGCTGGCCGCTCGCTGCCTTCCACGTCCACGCGATAGGCGCCGTGGGTGGTTTCATCTGTTATAACGATGTCTGACATGAATTTCTCCTTCTTGCACTGAACGCCGCCCCCGGCCATGGCGTTCCGCGATGCAATTCCTTTCCGACAACGCAGCACCAGTCCATCCCCGCCTGTGGGAGGCGATGCACGCGGCGGACAGTGCCGATTCTCCTTATGACACCGATGCGCTGAGCCGCGAGCTGGATGCGCGGTTTTCCGCCATGTTCGGGCGCGAATGCGCGGCGCTGTGGGTGGCGACCGGCACCGCGGCTAACTGCCTTGCGCTGGCGACGATGGTGGAGCCCCATGGCGGCGTGGTGTGTCATGAGGAAGCGCATATCGAGATGGACGAATGCGGCGCGCCCGGTTTCTACCTGCACGGCGCGAAGCTGTTGCTGGCAAGGGGCGAAGGCGCGCGGTTGACGCCCGAGACCATTGGCGAGGTGCTGTCCGGCATCACCCGCGGCGTGCACCAGGTTCCCGCGCAGGCGATCTCGATCACGCAGGCGAGCGAATACGGGCTGGTCTATGCGCCCGGTGAACTGGCGGCAATCGGCGCTTTGGCAAAGGAACACGGCCTCGGCCTGCATATGGATGGGGCGCGCTTTGCAAATGCCTGCGCTTTCCTTGATGTCTCCCCTGACAAAGCCGCAGGGCCAGCCGATGCGCTCAGCTTCGGGTTCGTGAAAAACGGCGGCATGGGGGCAGAGGCAGTTGTGCTGTTCGATACTGAAAAGGCCGACATGATCCGCTTCCGCCGCAAGCGCGCGGGCCACCTGCAAAGCAAGGGCCGCTTCCTCGCCGCGCAGATCCTGGCGATGCTGGATGGCGACCTGTGGCTGCGAAACGCCCGTGCCGCGAACGCGGCGGCGGCCATCGTTGCCGAAGGTGCCGGGGAGCGGCTTGTCCATCCTGCGCAGACCAACGAGCTGTTCGTGCGCATGACTGCTGAAGAAGCCGCTGCATTGCGGGCGCAGGGCTTCGCCTTCTACGACTGGTCCGATGCCTGTGTCCGATTTGTGACAAGCTGGGCGACAAATGCGGATCACGCGCAGGCGCTGGCCAGATCGATTGCTGCATTGTGAGCACGGCGCAGGCCAACATGCTCAGCTGGCGCGTGATCCTGCCCTTCGTGCTGACCGGCACGATCTGGGGTTCGACGTGGTTTGTCATCACCGGCCAGATTGCCGATGTGCCCGCTGCGTGGTCGGTCTTCTACCGGTTTGCACTGGCGACACCGGCGCTGTTTCTGGTTGCTGCGCTGATGAAGCGGCGCTTGCGCCTGACGCGGCCTGAACAGCTGCTGGCGCTGGGCGTTGGCCTTGCGCAGTTCAGCGGCAATTTCCTGTTCGTCTATCATGCAGAACTTTATGTCACGTCGGGCATTGTGGCGATGATGTTCGCGCTGCTGATGGTGCCCAATGCCGCTTTCGCGCGCATTTTTCTGGGTGAGCGGGTGCAGGGCGGTTTCATTCTCGGCAGCGCGGTTGCCATCGTCGGTGTGTCCTTCCTGCTGTGGCACGAATGGCAGGCCAACCCGGATGCTGGCGTGATCGGCGGAAACGTCGGTCTGGGCATCGTGCTGGCGGTGATCGGCATCCTTGCCGCCTCGATTGCCAACGTGATCCAGGCCAACCCCACCGGGCGCGGCGTGCCGATGGTCAGTCTGCTGGCCTGGGCCATGTTCTATGGCACGCTGTTCGATCTCGGCTTCGCGTGGGTTAAGGCGGGGCCGCCACCCCTGCCGACCGGTGCCGGTTACTGGGGCGGCATTGTCTATCTCGCGCTGATCGGCTCTGTGGTGACATTTCCGCTGCACTACAATCTGGTGCGCGAAATCGGCGCGGGCCGTGCGGCCTACAACTCCATTATCACCATCTCGGTCGCCATGCTGCTGTCGACCCTGTTCGAAGGCTACGCATGGACATGGCTGACCGCCTGCGGAATGCTGCTGGCCATTGTCGGCATGGTGCTGGCCCTGCGCGCGCGGCGGCAGAAGGGCGTGCAGGTGCAGCAATCGGGCAGACTGCGGGACGACAGTTCAGACCAGACTTAATAGCCCTTCGCGATAAGTAGGATAGGCTGGCTCCCACCCCAACATCCGTTTCGCCTTGCCGTTCGCCACACGTCGGTTCTCGGCATAGAAGCCCCGCGCCATGGGGGACAGGCCTGCTTCCTCAATGCTCTGCAACGGCGGCGGCTCGACCTGCATCAACTGGCAGGCGAACTCGATCAGCGTGTTCTGGCTGCACGGCAGATCTTCCGAGAGGTTGTAGACCCCCGCGGGCGCATTGCCGGTG
>MDTG01303794.1_pt1 | contig 10185 bp, 11 predicted proteins | sample 811421 | NCBI WGS metagenome assembly MDTG01 (sample SAMN05326645, study PRJNA326480) | marine metagenome | isolation source: seawater | place: Pacific Ocean: South East | collected 2011 | reverse complement strand
TTTTTTTGATAATAATCTAAAACTTGTTGCTGTTGACCAGGCATTGTTTGTATTTGCTTTTGTATTTCAGCCTTAAGTTCATTTTCATCAACTTTTAAATTATTTTTTTCACCAAGTTCATTTAATATAAGACCTAACTTAATTCTTTTTTTTGCAGTTTTTTCCCGTTCATTTTTATTTTTTTCTATTTCATCTTTTTTTAAATTTTGAGATATGATAGCTAACTCCTGTTCAACTAAGTTATCTGGTAAGTCAATTTTATGAGATTTTTCTATTTGATTCATTATATTTTCTTTTTCAATTACATCTAAGCTCATTTTATACTGATTTTGTATTTGTTTAGAAACTAAATGTCTTAGATCATTCAAATCTTTTGCTCCAAGATTTTTTGCAAAATTATCGTCTACCTTAATAGAAATTGGTTTTTTAACATTTAAAATTTTACATTTAAAAGTAGCTTTTTTGTTTGCAAATTCTTTTTTGGGATAATTTTCAGGTAAGGTTGCTACAACTTCTTTTTCATCATTTTTTTTAACTCCTACCATTTGTTTATCAAAACCTTTTATAAATAAATCTTTTCCTAAAACTATTTGGGTATTTTTACCTTCTCCTCCTTCAAATTTTTTATTATCGATGGTTGCATCATAATTAAAAATAATTAAATCATCATTCTTTGCTGGCTCTTTATCACTTTTATCTTCAAAATTATTTTGATTTTTTGCAATTGTTTCTATCCTTTTTTTTATTTCTTCATCAGTAATTTTAATTTCATATTCTGTAGTCTTAATATTATTCAAAGGTTTAAGTTCAATTTTAGGTAATTCATTTACTTCTAAAGTATAATTTAAATCTTTTCCTTCACCATAAGATTTTAGATCAAGTTTAGGTTGACCAGCCGCTTTAATTTTTTTCTCTTCTAAAGCTTTAGTTGATGTTTCTTGTAATACTTTTTCTAGAACTTCTCCATAAACAGCTTTTCCAAATTGTCTTTTTAAAACCTCAACTGGAACTTTTCCTGGTCTAAATCCTTTTAAATTAACTTTTTTACTTAGTTCATTTAATCTCAAATCAATCTTTTCTGTTATAGTTTTTTTATCTACAAAAACTTTTAAATTAGTTTTCAGTCCTTTTTTGGAATCTACTATTACTTTCATAATTTTGTTTTTTGTTTCTCTATATGTTTTATCTATAACACACAATTTCAACAGAGCATTTATATGCCCTATTTTTGGTGGGCAAGAAGAGACTCGAACTCTTAAGCCTTGCGGCACTAGTTCCTAAGACTAGCGCGTATACCAATTCCGCCACTTGCCCTGTTTGGAAGTTATTATCAAATTAAAAGATAATGTCCAAGGCAATTAAACTATTTTAATTTTACTGCCTTTTTTTACAATATAAATTCCAATTATAACAGCAATCAAGGATATTATTACTTTCGAAGTAATCGCCTCTTTTAAGAAAACAAAACCCAACATAACTCCAAAAATTGGTATTAGATAAGCAACTTGTGCCTGAAAAACTAAACCATTGTGCTTTAAAATATAAAATCTTAATAACCATGCTAACCCGGTTGAAAAAAAACCGAGGTATAAAAGTGAAATAGTAGAATCAAGTCTTGGAGATAAATTCCAGGGTTGTTCTACAAATAAACAAATTGGAAATAATAATAAAGTTCCCCATATCAAAATAGACGCTGTAACATTCTCATTTCTTTTACTGCTAATTTTTATAGTAAGTAATCCTCCAACTACATAAAAAGTAGAACCAATTAAAATTAGGATCGCTGAAGTGAAATTATTTTTATTAATTAAAATATTATCAGAAAATAAAAAAACTATGCCTGAAAACCCTATTAAAACCCCAGCCGACTTTATTAAATTTATTTTTTCATTTTTTGTAAAAAAATGAGCTAATAATGTTGCGCTTAATGGTGTGCTTGCCATTAAAATAGCTGCTAGATTACTTTGTACATATTGCACGCCATAAGCAATAAGAAAAAAAGGTATTACTAAATTAATAGTTCCAATAGATGCAAACCAATACCAATCTTTAGAAAACGCTTCTATCTTAATTTTCTTTACGAAACATAAAAAAACTACAGGGATAGCTCCTATAAATATTCTTAAAAAAGCAATGGTGAGTGGTCCATAAGAGTAAGTAGCAATTTTTATATTAAAAAAAGCAGAAGCCCAAAGAAGAGCTAATATTGTTAAAACAAAATAATCAAAAGGTTTCGCTTCTCTCATTCTGAAATTTCTTTTTCTATTCCATTCGTTATTTTAATCAATTCTCTATAATTGATTTTAAATACACAATTTGGATGTCCTGCTGCGGCATATACATAAGAAAATCTGTTAAGTGATTTATCAACTAAGATATCTATTTTTTTTATATGCGCTACTGGAGATACTCCACCAATTGAAAAACCTGTATTTTCTTTTACTTCATCAGCGTTGGCCATTGAAATATCACTTTCATTTAAATAATTTATTAATTTTTTAAAAGAACATCTCTTATCTCCAGCAACTAAGCAAATTAAAAAAGACCCCCCGGTTTTCAATAATAGACTTTTAACAATCGCCCCAACTTCACAATTTAATGAAAAAGCTGCATCTTTTGCTGTTCTTGCTGTGCTATCTAATACTATAATTTTAAGATTAGAATCGTAATTTTCTATAGCTTTTTTTACCCTTTTGACTGGCTCTTTATCTAATATTTTATCCATAATTTTTAAATTTAATCGTGGTATGTTTGCTTTGCATGTCTGTTAGTTAATAAAATCAATTCTTTAACTTATAAAAGTCGATAATGATACAACCATAAGCTTAAAATAAAAGGATTTAGTTAAAATAAAAAATATATAATGAGTACAGATAAAACGCTAAAATTAATAAAAGAAAAAGAGATTGAATACATCGATCTTCGTTTTACCGATCCTAAAGGTAAACTCCAACATGTTACTATGGACAAAGAGGTGGTGGATAAGGAAATGTTGGATGATGGAATATTCTTTGATGGTTCTTCTATTGCAGGTTGGAAAGCTATTAATGAATCAGACATGATATTAAAACCTGACTTAAGTAGACAAGTAATAGATCCTTTTACTTCTCATAATACTCTAGTTTTATTTTGTGATGTTTTAGATGCAGTTAAAAAAAATCCTTATGAACGTGATCCTAGAAGTACTGCAAAAAAAGCTGAAGCATATTTAAAAAAATCAGGAATAGGAGATAAAGCTTACTTTGGTCCTGAAGCTGAATTTTTCGTATTTGATGATGTTAAATTTAAAAATGATATGAATGAAACTGGTTTCAAAATTGATAGCTCTGAAGGACCTTATAACTCAGGACAAAAATATGAAAATGGAAACATGGGACACCGCCCAGGTATAAAAGGGGGTTATTTTCCAGTTCCTCCAGTAGACTCAGCGCAAGACATGAGAGGAGAATTTTTAAAAGCTCTTAAAGATATGGGTATTAAAGTTGAAAAACATCATCACGAAGTTGCTCCAAGTCAACATGAATTAGGAATGTATTTTGGAACTCTAACTGATCAAGCTGATAATATGCAACTTTACAAATATGGTGTTCAAATGGTTGCTCACTCTTTTGGTAAGACAGCAACATTTATGCCTAAACCTGTTAAGGGTGATAATGGTTCTGGTATGCATGTACATCAATCTTTATGGAAAGGAAACTCAGCTTTATTTTCAGGAAATAAATATGCGGGACTTTCGGACGTAGCTCTACATTATATTGGTGGTATTTTAAAACATGCTAAAGCAATTAATGCTTTTGCTAATAGTACAACAAATAGTTACAAAAGATTAATTCCAGGATTTGAAGCTCCAGTTTTGTTAGCGTATTCAGCGAGAAATAGATCAGCCTCATGCAGAATTCCTATTACTATGAACAAGAAAGCAGCAAGATGTGAAATTAGATTTCCTGATGCTGCTGGAAATCCATATTTAACTTTTGCTGCTATGTTAATGGCAGGGATCGATGGAATTAAAAATAAAATTAATCCTGGGGAACCTGCGGACCAAGATTTATATGCTATGCCAGAGGATGAGGTAAAAAATATTCCAACAGTTTGTGGCTCATTACGTGAAGCAATGGAAAACTTAGATAGAGATAGAAAATTTTTAACTCAAGGTGATGTTTTTACTGACGATCAGATAGATGCTTACATTGCTTTAAAGTTTGAAGAAATTTACAAATTAGAACATACACCACACCCTATTGAGTTTGAAATGTATTATAGTTGTTAAAACTATTTTTTACTTTTTAGAATTTTTTCGTCTGCAATTTTATTCTTATTTATACCTTCTTTTATGGTATAATCTAAAGTTCCATGAGCTCCAGCTTCTACTGCCTTGCGCTGAGCTCTGAATAAAGCTTTCTCCTTAGCATTTTGTGCTAATTTGCTAGCGTGCTTCCCTAAATGTTTTGTATCTCTCATATAAACTATTATATACAATTCTTGATTGTACATCAATGCTGATTTAAATCTACAGTATAGTATAATGAAAAAATTAATAAGAAAAAACACAATTCAAAAAATCAAAGAAAGAGCTTCAAAAAATTTAAGTATTCATGAGGTGTATTTGGATACTGACCTAGAGATAGAAACTATTGAATATTTAAAAAAACAAAAGTACTTAGAGTTTTCAAAAATAGAAACGGTTTTAAAAAATAATTTCATTTCCAGTTACCCTTTTGGATACATAATGAAAAATAAAAAAAATAATATAGTTGGTTTTATGGGGACAATTTTTTCTATAAGAACTATGGGTTATAAGGAGAGAGTTTATTGTAATATTCATACATGGATAGTAGATGAGGTTTTTAGATTAAATTCTTTTCTCTTGCTAACTGAACTAGTAAAAAAAAAAATTACATTGACTGCTTTTACTCCTGTAAAAAGCCTTATTGGTTTACTTGAAAAATTTGGTTTTGAAAAAATTAACATTCACTATAGAGTTATTTTTTTATCTTATTTTTTAAGATTTTCAAAAAAACAAGCATATAGAATTGAAAAAAATAGTATAGCCATAGAAAAATTATTAAATAAAAAAGATTTAACAATTTTCAAAAATTATATTCATTTTCCTTGTGAAAAATTTGTAATTATAGATTTAAATAATCCAGAAAAATATATTTTTATAGTAGCAACTAAAGTAATTAAAAAAAAATTTAAAACTTTAAATATTTTTTACGTTTCAGATAGTTTAAAATTTAAAAAAAATTGGTCTAAAATAGGCTCTTTAATCTATAATGAATTTAAAGTAAATTTTTGTGTCCAGTATTTTTTAGATAAAAAAGAAAGTGCTATTCCAAATAAATTTTTTCTTACAAAAAATTATAAAAAAAATATTTGTGTAAAAAATCTAAGTAATAATTTTAAATTAGATATATTATATTCAGATCTGATTGAATAAAAATTTAATTAAACTTTAAAAGACTCTCCACATCCGCAACGTTCTGTCTCATTTGGATTTTTAAATACAAAAGTTGATGACAGTTCCTCTTTTTTATAATCCATTTCAGTACCTAGGAGATACATGATCGCTTTAGGATCAATTAAAACTTTCACACCTTTGTCCTCAATCACTTCATCGTTTGGATTAGTTTTTTTTGCATATTCCATAACGTAAGACATGCCTGCACAACCTCCCGATGAAACGCCAACTCTAACCCCGACAATAGGTTCTTTTGCGGTGGCCATGATTTCTTTAACACGTTTTGCTGCTCTATCACTTAAAGTAATAATTTGTTTATTCATATGTTCAATTCTAATTTAGCTGCTTCTGACATTTTGTCTTTATCCCAAGGAGGTTCCCAAACTAAATTAAGAACAACGTCAGATACACCTTCAACTTTCATTATATTCTCTTTAACTTCATTTGGCAAACTTTCAGCTACTGGGCAATTGGGTGATGTTAATGTCATATCTACTGTAACTTTATTTTTTTCATCTACCTCTATTTTGTAAATTAAACCAAGTTCATAAATATTTACTGGAATTTCAGGATCAAAAATCTTTTTTATTTCTTCGATAACCTTTTGTTTTATTTCACTCATAATTCTCTATTCTTTAACTTCTGTATTTACAGTTTTTTCATCTCCATCAATAGCTGAAGTTAGAGTGTGCCAAGCCAATGTAGCGCATTTAACTCTCATCGGATACTGCTGAACTCCAGATAGAGACATTATTTTTGTTTTTTGTTCATCACTTAGATCATAAGATTTTATCTCATTAGTATTTTTAATCATATTCATAAAAGCTTCTATTATTTTTTTTGTTACATCTAAATTTTTTCCTTTAACAAGTTCAGTCATTATAGAAGTAGATGCAATAGAGATAGCACAACCAGATCCTTCAAAAGTTAGATTTTCTACTTTTTTTTTATCATTTAATTTTAAATAAATGTGAACTTGATCGCCACAAAGGGGATTGTAACCTTTGGCTTGATGCGTATGTTTTTCACATTTTCCAAAATTTCTTGGACTTTTACCATGTTCTAAAATTATATCTTGATATAGTTCTTTTAAATCCATTACTTTAATTCAAAAACCTTTCTACACTTTTCTATAGCATCACAGAGGATATCTATATCCTCTTTATTATTATAAATACCTATGGAAGCTCTAGCTGTTGCGCTCAATTTTAATCTTTCATGTAAAATTTGGCAACAGTGATGGCCCGCTCTTATTGCTACACCTTCTTCATCGACAATTGTAGATATATCATGAGGATGAACACCTTTTATTGTAAAAGATATCACTCCTGCTTTATTTTTAGGATTTCCAACTATATTTACTGAATTTATTCTTCTCATTTTTTCTAATGCATAATTAGTTAATTCTTGTTCATGTTTCATTATATTTTCCATCCCAACTGATTCCATAAATTTAATTGATTCATTAAAAGCAATTACTTCGGCTGTAGGCATTGTCCCAGCCTCATATTTTTCAGGTAACGGTGCGTAAGTAATTTTATCTTTTTTAACCTCTGAAATCATTCCTCCACCACCAATGTAAGGTGGAAGTTTTTCAAGCCATTTTTTTTTAGCATATAATATTCCAACACCTGTAGGTCCATAAACTTTATGACAAGAAATAGCATAAAAATCACAATCTAAATCTTTAACATCAATTTTAATATGGGGGGCACTTTGGCATCCATCTACTAATACTGGTATATTTTTTTTTTTAGCTATTTCTACAATTTCTTTTATGGGAACTATAGTACCTGTAACATTTGATAAATGTGTAACAGCTATTATTTTTGTTTTTGCTGTAATTAAATCTTTAAATTTACTAATTATAATATCCCCATCATCATTGACTGGCGCAAACTTTATTATTGCACCATAAGTTTCTCTAAGATAATGCCAGGGAACATAGTTTGAGTGATGTTCTAGTTCTGTTATTATAATTTCATCTCCCTTTTTAATATTTTGTTTACCGAATGTATTAGCTACCAAATTTATAGCTTCAGTAGCATTTTTAGTAAAAATAATTTCATCCTTAGAATTAGCATTTATAAAAGTTTTTACATTTACACGAGTCTCTTCAAATTTATTTGTGGCATTTACAGCTAGTGCATGAATGCTTCTTCCTATATTAGAAAATTCATTTTTATAAAAATTATCAAGGGCTTTTAAAACGCTAATTGGTTTTTGCGCTGAATTAGAGCTATCTAAATAAACTAACTTTTTTCCATTTACTTTTTTAGAAAGAATAGGAAATTGAGATTTAATATTATTAATATCCATTCACTTGATCCTCTAACTTTTTTTTAATAAATTTTTTAATAGTTGGACTCTTAATTATTTCAATTACGTCATTTAAAAAACCATTTATTAAAAGTTTAATTGAATCATTTCTGCTTAAACCTCTCGACATCAGATAGTAAAGAGAATCTTCATCAATACTTCCCGAGGTTGATCCGTGAGAGCATTTTACATCATCTGCATAGATTTCCAGTTCTGGTTTTGAATTAAATTCACTGTTGTCATTTAACAATAAGGCCTTGCTTAATTGATAAGCGTTTGTTTTTTGAGCAACATCTTTAACATAAATTTTTCCTTGATAAATTCCTTTGCTATCAGTGTTTAGAACGTTTTTTACTCTTTGATAACTTTTACAATTAGGAGCTAAATGATTTATACGTGTTTTAATTTCTTGATGTTCATCCTTATTTAAAAATAAGGCAGACAATATATTGCATTCACAATTTTCTTCTATTAAATCACACTCAATATCTAATTTGTTGAATTTTAAACCGGATGAAAAAATTAAATTTGAATAGTCAGATTTAAAATATAATTTATTTCTTAAAAATTTATGGAAAAAACCTTCGCTTTTATTGCTTTGGACATACAAGTTTTTAAGTTTTGCATTTTTCTTTAAAATAATATTTTCATAAATATTACTTATAAACTTAAACTTAGATTTATTGACAGTGTATTCTATTAAATGTAACTCTGAATTTTCATTTACCTTAATGATATTTTTGTTGTTCAAAATTTTATTTTTAATATCTTTTGTAAAAAAATTATAAATTACTAAAACTTTTTTAAACTTATAATTTTTATCTATTTCCAATGAATAGCCACTTTCAGCTAAAGCATGATTTAAACAAATTAAAGGGTTTTTTGTTTCTTGATATTTGGCAACTTCGCTATACTTGTTAATTTTAATTTTGTTTTTTTCTTCATAGTCAAAATTGCTAGAATACAAATTTCCATTTACTAGAAAAATATAATTATGTTCAAAATCTTTAATTAAATTTATGTTATTACTGTTATTGCTAATATTTTTTTGTATTTCTAATTCATCAAAATTTTTGTTAATTATTTCCCTAAAATCTGAAAACTTCCAATCTTCAAATTTTTTATTTGGGAATCCAGAAGATTTAAAAGATTCCAAATTTCTTTCTCTAAACACTTTCTCTTCTTGCGTTATATTCTTCATTTTATCAATTTCATTAGAATTGATATTAAAATTTTCAATCATTTTAATTTAATTTTTCGTATCCTGTTTTTTCTAACTCTTCGGCTAATTCTCCGCACCCTGTTTTAACTATTTTGCCATTAGATAAAACATGAACAAAATCTGGCTTTATATAATCGAGAAGTCTTTGATAGTGAGTTATTACTAAAAAAGATTTTTTGCTATTTCTTGAAGAATTAACTCCTTTTGCTACAATTTTTAATGCATCTATATCTAACCCTGAGTCTGTTTCATCTAGTATTGAAAAATCAGGGTCTAAAATTTTCATTTGCAGAATTTCATTTTTTTTCTTCTCTCCGCCAGAGAACCCAACGTTTAACTGTCTTGATAAAATTTTTTCGTCAATCCCAAGCTCTGATGATTTTTCCTTAACTATTTTTAAAAAAGACAATGTATCAATTTCTTTTTTTCCTTTGGATTTAAGAACAGAATTTAAGGAAGTTTTTAAAAAGTTATTTGTATTTACACCAGGTATTTCTAGGGGATATTGAAAAGCTAAAAAAATTCCTTTTTGTGCTCTTTTTTCAACAGTAAGATTTTTTAAATTCTCACCCTGAAAATTTACTTCTCCTGTAATCTCATAGCCACTTTTTCCAGACAAAACATTTGCTAAAGTACTTTTTCCAGAGCCATTAGGGCCCATTATTGCATGAAGTTCTCCTGGTTTAATTGTTAAATTTAAACCGTTTAAAATTTTTTTATCATTTATAGAAGCTTTTAAATTTTTAATTTCTAACATTAGCCCACACTTCCCTCTAAACTAATACCTACTAACTTTTGAGCTTCAACTGCAAATTCCATAGGTAATTGCTGTAAAACTTCTTTACAGAATCCGTTAACTATTAAACTTATAGCTTCTTCTTGATTTAACCCTCTTTGATTACAATAATATAGTTGGTCTTCATTTATTTTGGAAGTTGTGGCTTCATGTTCGACAATTGATGAAAAGTTTTTATTTTTTATATAAGGAACGGTATGAGCTCCACATTTATTGCCCATTAGTAATGAATCACATTGAGTATAGTTTCTGGCATTTTGAGCTTTTTTACTAATGTCTACTAGTCCCCTATAGGTATTATCCGCAAAACCTGCAGAAATTCCTTTAGATATAATTTTACTTTTTGTATTTTTTCCTAAGTGAATCATTTTTGTGCCCGTGTCCGCT
>MDTG01223788.1_pt1 | contig 10185 bp, 11 predicted proteins | sample 811421 | NCBI WGS metagenome assembly MDTG01 (sample SAMN05326645, study PRJNA326480) | marine metagenome | isolation source: seawater | place: Pacific Ocean: South East | collected 2011 | reverse complement strand
ATAGGAATGTGGCTTGGGTTAATTATGGATATTAATGTATGGTTTGTAATATGGCCAAACCAAAAAAAAGCGCTGGGTATTGTTGATTGTGATCCTGAGCAGAAAGCGAAATCTGCTAAAACAGCAATGATTTTTTCAAGAACAAATACACTATTATCTTTACCAATGCTATTAACAATGGTTGCTGCGCAAAATTTATATTAAATTTTATCTTCCTTAATTATGGTTCTTTGACTTACGTTCAAATATACAAGAATTGGATTTGCAATAAAAATAGAAGAATAAGTTCCAATAATTACACCAAGAATCATTGCTAGTGAAAATCCTTTCAATATTTCACCTCCAAATAAATAGATTGATAATAAAGCTAGCAAGGTTGTTACAGATGTTATTAATGTTCTTGATAGTGTTTCATTTATAGATAAATTTGTTAGATCAAAAATTTTGATATCAGAGTACTTTTTTAAATTTTCTCTAACCCTATCAAATATAACAACGGTATCATTCATAGAATAACCAACAATAGTTAATACAGCTGCAATAATTGAAAGATTAATTTCTAAACTAAACAATGAAAAAAAACCTAAAGTAATAAATACATCATGAAACAACGCGACAATAGCGCCTAAGCTAAACTGCCATTCAAATCGGATCCAAATATATATAAGCATTGCTGTTAAAGATAAAGCAATTGCAATTATGCCCGATTTCAATAATTCAGCGCTTACTTTCGGACCAACATTTTCGACTCTTCTAAAATCAAATTCATCACCTATAGAACTAGATAATTTTAATTTTAAATCCGATATAAAATTAGGATTATTTAAATTTTTTTTTTCGAATTTTACTATATAGTCATTTTCCTTTCCAAAATTTTTAACCGATACATCTCCAAGATTTAGATTGTTAAATCCATCTCTAATCTTGGAGATATTAATAGAGTCATTTGTTGTACGAATTTCAATTAATGTACCACCTTTAAAATCTATTCCATAATTTAAACCTTTTATTATTAGTAAAATAAGTGAAACCCCTATTAAACAAAAAGAAACAATATTAAAATTTTTATAATATTTATTAAATTTAATTTTTGTCATTTTGTTATATTAATTTTTCTTTATTTTTGTTTTTAGTCACATATATCGAGGTAAATAATCGAGCAATGAAATAAACGGTAAATAAAGTTGTAATTATTCCAGTAGCCAATGTTACAGAAAATCCTTTTATAGGACCTGATCCCATAAAAAATAAAATTATAGCAGCAATTAATGTTGTTATATTTGCATCTAATATAGTAGTTCTAGATTTAACATATCCACTATCAAAGGCTAAAATTTTGTTATTCTCATTAGCTGTTTCTTCTTTAATTCTTTCGAAAATAAGTACGTTTGCATCTACAGCCATACCAACAGTTAATATAATTCCAGCAATTCCGGGTAATGTTAAAGTTGCCTCAAATAAGGTTAAAATTCCAACGAGTATTAATAAATTAGTTATTAAAGCGAAATTTGCTATAACTCCAAAAATTTTATATTTATAAATCATATAAAAGATAACTAGAAAAAAACCTATTATAAGAGAAAATATTCCAGAATTTATAGAATCTTGTCCTAAATCAGGACCTACAGTTCTTTCCTCAATAATATTTAATGGTGCAGGCAATGCTCCAGATCTAAGCAATAAAGCTAGGTCGGTAGCTGATTGAAAAGTAAAATCACCGGTTATCTGTCCAGATCCAGTAGTTATAGGTTCTTGTATAGTTGGAGCGCTTATAATTCTTCCATCTAAAACTATTGCCAGTCTTTTACCAACCCCTGAAGTAGTAGCTTTTCCAAATTTTTTAGCACCCACTCGATCTAACATAAATAATACTACAGTTTCATTATTTAATGTGTCCATATGTGGTTTTGCATCAATTAAATTGTCTCCGCTTAAAATAATTCTTTTACTAACAATCGTTTCTTCGGAATCATCTTCGTTAAAAAGCTTTTCAGTACCAAAAGATTCCTGCGTGTTGTTTGTAATAAATTGAAAAGTTAAATTAGCAGTTTTTCCTAAAAGAGATTTTATTCTATCTGGGTTATCTAGTCCTGGCAGTTCCACTAAAATTCTATCATTTCCTCTTTTTAAAATTGTAGGTTCATTTGTACCTATTTCATCAACTCTTTTTCTAACAATTTCAATTGATTGATCTAATGAAGAATTTTTTATATTAATCAAACCATGTTTAGATAATGATAATAAAAATTTTTCTTCTGAATTAGAAAAATCGAATTGGTGCGATTTAAAATCTTGATAATATGGATTAATTAAACTTTCATCATCGTCCAAAATATTAATTACTTCATCAATTTTTTTTTTATCTACATCGAAATAAATATTATTATTCTCAACTTTAAAATTTCTAAGTTTAATATCTTTTTTTTTAAAAAACTCCTTAAATTCAAATACCTTATTTTGTAATATTTCTGTTATTACTGGCCCATTATCTATTTCAAGAAGTAAATAAGAACCACCTTGTAAGTCTAAACCTAAATTTATTTTTCTTTTGAAAATATTGTCATCAACCTTAATAAAATTTGATAATGCAAAATATACAAATGTTATAGTAATAATAAAAATAAAAAAAATTCTAATTTTTGAGAAATATAACACTTTAAAAAATACTGTTATTTTTTTTGTTCGGTACTATTTAATAAACTTTGAATACCTGTTGTTCTTACAATTTCAACTTTAACATTATCAGAAATTAAAACTTCTACCTTATCGTCATCAATAATTCTTTCTACAGTTCCCACTATACCTCCGGAAGTGACCACTTTATCACCTCTTTTTAAAGCCTGTACCATTGCCTTATGTTCTTTAACTTTTTTTTGTTGTGGTCTTATAAGAAAAAAATAGAAAATTACAAAAATTAAAATTAACGGTATAAACTGTCCGATACCAGCTGAGTTTGACATTATTATCCTTCTGATTTACGATGTATTTATACTACTCTATTTTCTTAAAACAACTCTTAATTTTTTTGTATTTTATCTAAATTATTCATGTATGGCCTTAACACTTCAGGAATAGTAATTGATCCATCTTCATTTTGATAGTTTTCTATTATTGAAATTAAAGTACGTCCTACTGCAAGCCCACTTCCATTTAATGTTCCAACAAATTGTGTTTCATTATTATTATCCTTATATCTTGCCTTCATCCTTCGTGCTTGAAAAGTTCCACAAGATGAACAACTTGATATTTCTCTATATTTATTTTCCGAAGGCAACCATACTTCTAAATCGTAAGTTTTTTCTGCGCTAAAACCCATATCACCAGATGACAAAATAATTTTTCTATATGGAAGGTTTAATTTATCCAGTATCATTGATGCACAAGAGGTCATTCTTTCTAATTCATCCAAAGTATTTTGATATTCAACAATGCTAACTAACTCAACTTTATAAAATTGATGCTGTCTAATCATGCCCCTAGTATCCTTTCCATAACTACCTGCTTCTTTTCTAAAGCAAGGAGTTGAAGCAACAAAACGTAATGGTAATTCCTTAATATTAACTATTTTGTCTTTAACCATATTTGTTAAAATAACTTCTGCAGTCGGAATTAGAAATTTTCTACCACTTTTTTCATCTAATTTTATTTCGAATTGATCATTTTCAAATTTAGGTAGTTGGCCCGTGCCGAACATAGTATTTTCTGAAGCCATTAATGGAGGTGAAATTTCTTGATAACCATTATTTATAACGTGGATGTCTATCATAAAGTTTGAAATAGCTCTTTCTAATTGTGCTAGTTTATCTTTAACAAAAACAAATCTTGAGCCAGTTGTTTTTGTTGCAAGTTCAAAATCTAACATATTAAGATACTCTCCTATTTCATAGTGAGATTTAGGTTTATATTTAAATTTTTTTATTTCACCTTTTTTTTCTATTTCTTTATTTGTTTTATCATCATTTCCAATAGGCACATCTGAGAGAGGTGTATTAGGTAAATTGTATAAAATGTTATCTAAATTAATTTTAGTATTTAATTGTTCACTGCTTATTTTTTCAATTTTATATGAAATTTCTTTAGATTTTGAAAACAAGGATTTGTCTCCAGATTTTGATATATCTTTTTTTTCCTTCTCTAATTTTTCTTTTTCTAGAATTAATTTTCTATTTTTTTCATCAAGCTTAATTATTTCATCAAAATTAATAATAATATTTCTAGTTTTAATTAATTTTTTAAATTCATTAAAATTATTTCTTATATCTTTAATATTATGCATTTTTTTTCTCTGATTTTTTTTCAATAATTTTTACAGAAAAAATAGATAATTCATACAAAATTAATAATGGTATAGCTAAACCAATTTGAGTTATTGGATCAGGTGGTGTTAATAACGCAGCAGCTGCAAATATCATTACTACTACGTATTTTCTTCTGTCTTTTAAAAACTTTGAATCAACTACACCTACACGAGCTAGCAAACTTAAAACTACTGGTAATTGAAAACTAAGCCCAAAAGCAAATATCAATTTCATTACAAGAGACAAATATTCATTAACTTTAGCCTCAAGTTGAATTGGTAAATTCGTGCTTAATCCAGAGCTCTCAAAGGATAAAAAAAATTTAATAGCTAGAGGCATAATTAAATAATAAACAAGCATACCACCCAATAAAAAAAGAATAGGTGTGACTATTAAATAAGGGGCAATTGCAGATTTTTCATTATCATAGAGGCCTGGTGCTATAAATTTCCAAACTTGTATTAATATAAAAGGACTTGTGACAAAAAATGCTGCAAAAAAAGAAACTTTTAGATATGTTAAAAAGGTCTCTTGCAAAGCAGTGAATATTAATCTTCTTTCTGTTGTGTCATCTTTTACTGCTTGTGCATATGGATCAACTAAAAAACCATAAATATGTTCTGAAAAAAAGTAGCAAATGACAAAAAGTACTGTCAAAAAAATAAATGAATTAATTAATCTTTGTCTTAATTCTGTCAAATGACTTATGAAACTTCCTTCTTTGTTTTCTTTAGTCATTTTCGTCCTTTTTCTTAGGTTTGATTTTATTATTATCTACCTCACTATCAAAAGTTTCTTTAGTTATATCTGAAACTTCATTTTGAACGTTAGATATATATTTTTTAATTGATCCTATCCATGACCCTATTTTTTTTAATACTAATGGAAAATCTTTTGGTCCAATAATAATAATTGCGAGTGCTACTATTATTAGTATTTCAAACCAGCCAATTTGTGGCATTTAAGTTATTCTTTATTATTAGAATCTTGATTACTAGAATCTTGATTTTCTGAAATATTTTTTTGTGTATCGTCCTCAGTAGGATCGTTGGACATTCCTTTTTTAAAACTTTTAATTCCTTTTGCTACATCACCCATTAGGCTTGATATTTTACCCCTTCCAAATAGAAGTACAACTAGAATTACAACTATTGCTATTTGCCAAAATCCTATACTCATAAAATATTCTTATATCCTCAATAGTATAATATTGAAAGTAACTTTTTACTCCTTTTCGTCATTATTTAAAGTGCTATTCAACATTTCATCAATATTTGAATATATGTTCTCTTTTTTCTCTAATTCGGTTTCTTTATAAAATTTACCTTTACCAAAAATTTCAGAGTTTACACTTGTGGTATCAATTAAACCAGCCGATCCAAGTTCATCAACGGTGGGTAGGTCAGAAAGTTTTTTTAAATTAAAATGACTTAAAAATTCATCGGTAGTAGCATATTGAATTGGTTTTCCAGGCACATCTTTTCTTCCACATGGTTTAACCCATTCTAGCTCCATTAATATTTCTAAAGTATTTGTTCCAAATGCAACACCTCTTATTTCTTCTATTTCAGCTCTAGTAACTGGTTGGTTATAAGTAATTATTGCCAAAGTTTCTAATGCAGCTTTTGAAAGTTTTTTTTCAACTGTTTTTTGCTTAGACATAAGTTTAGATAGATTGCTAGCAGTTCTAAAGGACCACTTATTAGAAATACAAACCAAATTTATACCTCTGTTTTCATAAACAATTTGTAGTTTTTCTAATATTTTTTTTATATTATTTTTTTTTGAAACTTTAGATTCAATTGTTTGTAAATCAAGAGGTTCGGCAGCAGCAAATACTATAGCTTCAACTTCTCTTTCACTTTCGTTTAAGTTGCTTGGAAAATTCAATATGTTGTTTTTTTTTGAGTTAGTCATTTTTTTTTTTAATAAATATTGTACTGAATAAGTTAGATTGTTTAATTGAAATAGTTCCTTCTTTTACCAGTTCTAGTGACCCTGCGAACAATCCTGACTTGCCGCTTTTGTTTAAAGTTTTAGATCTAGAGAAATTTGCTGGAATTAATTCATTTATATTTTTCCATTCTGATAATTTTTCTATAAATTTTTTAATTCTTTGAATACCATCCTCCATAGTAAAAACAGGTAGTTTTGGAATATTCATTCTTTGAAAATCTCTAGTCATAACTATTGAAGAGTAAGTTTTTAAAATTTCAAACAAAGTAACAGAATATTTTGCACTATAAATAGATCTTATATTTCCTTTTATTCCACGCATAAATATATCCTTACCTAATCTTTTTTTCTTTAGCATTTGGTCTGATAAAAGTCTTATTAGTTCAAGTCTTTTTAGTTGAAGTTTAAGTTTTTCTGCTACTTCATGAGCTTTAAATTCTTCTTCTTCATTTTCTGGTAACAATAGTTTTGATTTTAAATATGTTAACCAAGTAGCCATCAACAAATATTCAGATGCTAATTCTAAATTTAAATTTGATGCCTTAACGATAAAATCATGAAACTGATCTGCTAGTTTAGTTATTGATATTTTTTCTAAGTCAACTTTTTGAGATTTTGCCAAGTCTAACAAGACGTCTAATGGTCCATTAAAATTTGTTAGATTTACATTAAAATCTGATGAATCATTTAAGTTCATAATTATTTCAATTTACAATATTATAAAACTTATATGTATTTTTTAATATAAATTTATCAATATATGGAGAATTTTTAGCAACATCCTTCATTTCGTTAAAATTACCACTACAGTGCATTACTATATTGCAACCAGCGGTAAATGCTCTTTTTGTGTTTTCTGATATAGAGTATTTAAGAGACTTCATTGAAATATCGTCAGTTATTATTAAATTTTTAAATTTAATTTTATTTCTTATTAAACTTATAACTTTTTTTGAATGGGTTGCTGGGTATTTAAAGTCAATCTTTTTATAGACTATATGCGCAGTCATTGAAAATATACTTTTATTATTTTTAAATACTTTAAAATCTTTTTTATAAAGTTCCCTTAAAGATTTATCAACAATAGGTAATTTATAATGACTATCAACCCTTGAAAGTCCATGTCCTGGTATATGTTTTACGATTGTGCCAATTCTATTTTTATGGAATTTATTTATAAATAAACTTCCAATTATAGAAACAATTCTTGAATTAGATGAAAAAGATCTATTTCCAATAACTTTGTTGGAGTCTTTTCTGTAAACATCCAGAACAGGTACAGAATTAATATTTATACCTAATGTATTTAATAAATATGAAATTTGATTGATATAAACATTGTAATAAATGGTAAATTTTTCCTTATTCATTAAATATAGTTTACCGAAAAATTGTGCTGAAAATATACTACTATCAATAAAATTATTTAACCTTGAAACTCTACCACCCTCTTGATCAATCAGTATAGGATAATTTTTGTCTTTAAATATAGATCTGATTTTCTTTGTTAATTGTTGTGTTTGGTAAATAGTTTTAATATTTCGCGAAAATAATATGATTCCCCAAGGTCTATATTTTTTCAAAAAATTGGTTTCTTTAAAAGTAAGTTTTGGTCCTTTTAATCCTGTTATAAATGCTCTTCTTTTACTAATCATTTTTTTTTAAAAGATCCATAAAGAAATATTTCTTCTTTTCTGTAATTTTATTATTATCAATATACTGAATTATATTATCGGTATCACTATTTAATGAATTTAATTTTTTAGAATAAGAAATTATCTTTTCATCATTATTGTTTATTTTTCGGTAAGATTTTTTTTTATAATTATCAGACATGTAATACTTAATTGATAAAAAAATAAAAAGAAATATTGTTAACAGGTAAAAAAAAAATTTTAATTCTTTGTACATTACATTTTATTAGGAGTTTCTACACCTAATATATTCATTCCAGATTTGACAACAATAGCGATTGACTTTAGTAGAATTAATTTATCCAATGATATTTCATTTTTTTCATCGATAAATCTTTTTGTTTTATCATTTCTTCCCATATTCCAATATGAGTGAAAATCTGAAGCTAATTCATATAAATAAGTTGGAATTCTGTGAGGCTCAAGCATATTCGATGATACTTCAACACATTTTGGCCACTCGCTAATTTTTTTTATTAATTTAATTTCTTCATTAGAATAATTGTGTTTAAAGTTTTTTGTTTCAATATCATCTTCTAATATTTTATTTGTATTTCTAAAAACTGATGAAATTCTTGCATAACAATATTGAACATAATACAACGGATTTTCTTTTGATTTATCTTTTACTTTTGCAAAATCAAAATCAATTTCAACATCACTACTTCTGTTTAACATGATAAATCTTGTTGCATCTTTACCAACTTCATTGATTAAATCTTCTACAGTTATATAGTCACCTTTTCTTTTTGACATTTTAAATGGTTTTCCATCTTTTATTAATTTAACAAGTTGACTCACTTTACAAATTAATTTGTTTTTTTTTCCTGAAAGGGCTTCAACAGCTGAAGTAATTCTTTTTATATAACCAGCATGATCAGCCCCTAAAATATTAATAAGAATATCAAATTTTCTATTTAATTTATTTTCATGATAAGCAACATCTCCAGCAAAATACGTCCAAGTATTATCTGCTTTCTGCAAAGCACGATCTTTATCATCACCAAAATCAGTTGATTTAAAAAGAAGCTGCTCTCTTTCGATCCATTTAGTATCATCTTCTACCTTAGGAGCTTTGATTTTGCCGATATAAACAAAATTATTTTTCTCTAGTTTTTTTACAACACTCTCAACTTCTTTATTAAGAACTATATCTCTTTCACTTGCAAAATTATCATGTTCTATTCCTAAATTTTTTAAATTTAATTTGATTAACTTTAAAGACTCTTTGACGGATAATTGTGTTAATTTTTCATATATATTTTGATAATTATCAAATTTAAGATCTTTGTTATTCTTTATTATGTTTTTTGCTATATCAATTAAATAGTCCCCAGGATAAATATCCTTATCATTTTTTGGAAATTCTTCTTTAAATAAAATTTCCCTAATTCTGTAAAATATAGATTTAGTAAAATGAGAAATTTGACCTCCAAAATCATTTACATAATATTCTTTTTTTACTTTATTATTATTAAACAATAAAAGATTCGCTAAGACATCTCCTAATATTGCTCCCCTACAATGACCCACGTGGAGTGGTCCTGTGGGATTTGCAGATACAAATTCTAATAAGTAATTTTTTTTTACTTGTTTTAAATCAATGCCATAAGTTTTATGATTATTAATAACTTCAATTAAAAAATCTGACCAAAAAATATTTTTAAATTTAATATTAATAAAGCCAGGTTTCACTATTGAAATATTTTCAATATTTTTTTCATTTTTAAGTTCCGCAACAATTAATTTAGCAATATTTTCTGGTGTTTTTTTATTAGGCTTGGCCAATACCATTGCCACGTTTGAAGATATATCTCCGTCATATTTAACAGGTGGAATATCAACATTTATACTGTTTAAATTATCTGGTAGTAGTAAAATATTTTTGTTTTTAAGATTTTTTAATAAATTTATAATATTAATTCGATAAATTTCAAAAATATTCATTTAATATTGTTGTACAAATTAATAGCATATCTATCTGTCATTCCTGATATATAATCAGCTATAGCTCTATACTTTCCTTTTTTTAATTGTTCACTATTTAAATACTTTTTTGGTTTTTTTGAAATTTCTTTAAAAAGTTTTTTTATTATTAATTTTCCTTTATTATTTTTTAATAAAACATATTTATTATTATACATTTTATTTTTTAGAAAATTTTTAATTTCGATTTCGTTATTTTTTAATTTATGTGAAAATGAAACCAAAAATTTCTTTGAATTATAAACATCATT
>MDTG01128360.1_pt1 | contig 10185 bp, 8 predicted proteins | sample 811421 | NCBI WGS metagenome assembly MDTG01 (sample SAMN05326645, study PRJNA326480) | marine metagenome | isolation source: seawater | place: Pacific Ocean: South East | collected 2011 | reverse complement strand
GGAACACATTACAGCGAAATTTATTCCGGGCGACAAATCTGCCTATCAGGAACGATTCGTAAGATGGTTGCCACGCGCTGCCGCGGCGGGCCTTACTGGCGTTTATGACGCGTGGGCCGCAGCACCGAGCGAGCAAGAGGCTTATGAGATTTGGCATTCAATCAGTGAATCGGGGGGCCTTAGCCTCAGGGTTTTTGGTTCTGTCCGCGAGACTGACTCAGCCGATCTAATTGCAAATCGGTTTAAAAAATTCGAGCAAAACTTCAGTAGTGAGATGGTTAGACCCGAAGCGATTAAACTCGCCGCGGACGGTGTCCCAGAGGGTCATACAGCTTTTTTATTGACCCCGTATGTAGACTCTAACAACGAGGACTTTGGTCATCCAATGATCTCAAAAGAGGATATGACAGCGAATATCACGACCTACTTCGGTGCTGATATTCCAGTTCACATTCATGCGATTGGTGGTGGCGCCGTGCGCATGTCACTCGATGCAATCGAGGCCGCAAGGACAACAACAGGCAATGAATCTGTCCGAGCGACCATCGCACACATGGACTTTGTACACCCTGACGATATACCCCGCTTTAAAGCACTCAATGTCACTGCACAAACCTCTATACAGTGGGCGGCGCGAGATCCATCTTATTTCAATATTGGCTCTTTTGTAGGCATAGATAAAGTCGAGAACGCCTATCCCGTTCGCTCGATCATGGACGCGGGTGCGAACCAAAGCTTTGGAGCAGATTGGCCCGCCTCTGCCTACCTGTCGACCTATAAACCATTGGAGCTGATTGAGGCGGCCGTAACACGACGATTACCCGGCGAACCCAGCATGCCCCCTCGAAATCCCAATCAGTCCGTGTCTGTGGCTGAAGCCATTATTGCTATGACTCGCAACACCGCCATACAAGTCGGTGAGCTGGAGTCGTTGGGGTCCATAAGCGAAGGGAAGCTCGCGGACTTGGTGCTGCTAGAAAAAAATCTGTTCGACATCCCCGCCGAGACGATAAACGCGACGTCCGTCGCGATGACCGTAGTAAATGGCAGAATCGTTCACGAGCAGTAGCAGGTGATGAGCCTGCCCAAATGCAGGCCCAACAACCAACGATAACCCTCCACTTTGCGCGCTTTAAGCGCGAGCCATGACGCGTTGGAAAACACGGTCAAACGTTTTTAGATCCTCAAGCTTACCCATGCTAATGCGAAGGTAGTTCGGATATCCCTCGTACCCGGCATTAATCAACACCCCCTCTTCCGCCATCGCACGGCGAATGGTCATTGCATCGCGACCAGCATCTACAAATACGAAGTTGGTTTGTGATGGCACCGGCTTGAGACCAACATCAGCAAGTGTCTTTTGCACCAAGGCGCGCCCTTCGCGAACCTTGTCTCGGGAGAACTTGATAAAGTCTTGATCGATGTAGCTGTGATACGCAGCTGTGAGCCCCACCCCATTAGGCCACGCCATGATGTACCTAAAAGTATTCCCAATGATGTTAGGCCTCGCCATGCCATAACCCACCCGCATGCCAGCCATACCAAAGATTTTCGAGAAAGTTCGCGTCACGAGGATATTTTCACCCTCACGTACAAGATCAACCATGGTGTTGCGATGAGGGTCATCTGTGAGCTCATTATAGGCTTCATCGACGATCACTAGTGCCTTGGGCCCCACTGACCGACAAAAGGCTCGGAGGCGGTCAGCGTCAATCGGTAGGCCTGTGGGGTTATTCGGATTCGCCAGGTAAACGACCGCAACGGACTCATCGACCATCTCCTCCATCGTATCCAAATCGACCTGCAAATCAGAACGCAATGGTACCCTCGATACCTTAACTCCCAGGGCCTCCGCGTAACCTAAGTGTGCGTCGTAAGTGAGCGCCGGCGTCAGTACGGATCCCGTTTTTCCATAGGCCATCAGTGCCGCCTGAAGCCCCTCATTCGAGCCCGAGGACACGAATAGATTGTCATGACTCAGATCGTTATCTGCCGCAATGGCGTCAAACAGGTTATCTCGAATGGGATAGTCATACGGCGAGTCAGGATAATAAGCACTTAAGGACAGAATTTTTTTAACTTCGGCGATGGCCCTGGGACTGGGTCCATAGGGATTTTCATTAAAGACCAGTCGAACCTGTCCCTCAGGAATAAGGTACTGACCCCATGTAGGTATAGCAGAGCTTGCCAGCGCTGCCGTACCAAGTGCTGATAAAAAGTGTCTTCGGTTCATCATTAATCACCCACGGCTAACATCATTAAACGGTCGGTATCACTATAAGCGCCCCCATCGAACTTTGCTCGCCTTGGCGCTTCACCCTTTAAACTGCACTAAACACATGTAGCTTGTGCGAACGCAGCTTGCGCACGCTCATATTCCTCGGGCGTATTGAAATTCAAGCAGGGTTCCCACACTGCAGGCACGTTCACGGCGGTCCAAGACCGGTGATCCAGAAACCCCATGACTGATCGACCACCCGATTCGACATAATCCTTTACGCAGGAGGCTAGCGCCACCGAAAATAGTCCGTGTAATGGGTGTAAATGTTCACCCCTCAACAGCACGACTTCAGCGTTGGCTGGCGTTGTATCAGTTAGGCGACCGTAGACATGTGATGGTGGGATGAGTGAGTCGGTGGGTAGCACAAGCACATAACCCTTTACGAGACCTGCGGTTTCCGCTGTGTCAAGTGCCTTGGCCACGCCCCCCAGTGGACCGGCAGAATGTATCAAATCCGGTAAATGTCGAACGTCATACGGATTGAGCGCTTCGTAACGTCGAGACCCTGAACAAATGTAAATGGGTAAAGACTGAGATAGGTCACGCAGATCGCTCACCTGCCGCTCGATATGCGATGAGCCGTCATCACCAAGAACCGCTTTATCTTTTCCCATGCGCAGGCTGTCACCGCCTGCCAAAATTGCCGCAGCAATAACCGCCGTCGAATCGTCGGTCACTGTAAGTCGGTCCAGGGAAAAACGGAGACCGTGACCTCAGAGCCCGCACTAATGTGTTCAACATCGGCCGCTATCTTGATAGTACAATTTGCACGCGCGAGTCCTAGCACGCGATGCGAATCTTGACTCCCAATGGCAGAAACCCGAAACGTGTGGCGTCCGGCGGTATCTTCATACTTACTCAATACACCGCGTTGAAATTCGAGGCGCCCACCCCGTCGAGAAAGATCCGTCTCAAGTATGGCCGCAAGTTGCGTATTGGGGATCACCCGCTCACGATTAAGTAAGAATTTCATCGCCGGCAGATAAAGTTCCGTCAGGACCACAAACGACGATACGGCATTTCCGGGCAGGCCAAAAAACAGAGCCTTGCCATTCTCCATACCATCAATGTGACCAAAGCAAACAGGTTTACCTGGCTTCATGGCGACTTTGTAATCAGATACCGCGCCTATGGCATCAACACATTGCCGCACATAGTCATAGTCTCCGACAGAGACCCCACCGCTACTGATGACCAGATCTGCAGTGTCGCTGGCCGTAGCTAAGCAGGCTTTGATCGCCTCTGGCGTATCCTCGACCACCCCCAAGTTGATTAGCTCAATGGGGTAGTATCTCAGTACTGCGGCAATAGAGGCCATATTGCTTTCGTAGATATCGCCCTCACCCAAGGTATCGCCCGACGCTTTTAACTCATCGCCAGTGGCAAAAAATGCCACTCGCAATTTTGGTCGAACCTTCACCTTTGCAATGCCCTGACTCGCCAGCAGTGGAACCATGTTTGGGGTAATTAATTGCCCGGCCGCAGCAATAACAGCACCAGCAGTAATTTCCTCGCCACGACAGCGTATGTTCGCACCAAAAGAAGTGTCATGCAGCATTCGAACAGACTTGTTCTCACACTCGACATTTTCCTGAATAACCACCGTATCCGCTGATGCAGGCACCACGGCCCCCGTAAAAATACGGACACATTCTCCCGGCGCTAATGGATCGCCTTTATAGGGCTCTCCCGCTCGGGATTCGCCTTTGAGAGAGAAGACTTGTGACGCTATGGCACCGTACTGGTCCTGCGAGCAAACAGCGTATCCGTCCATTGCGGATAAATCTGATCGAGGCAGCTCAAGGGTGGCAATCACATCTTCCGTAATGTAGCGGTCCAGCGACTCACTCAACGCCAATGGCTCGCTCATATCTGATTGTTCCGCCAGCCATGTCTGGCACAGCCGATGCAAATTATCTTGCGCTTGTGCAAAGCTGATCATGTTGATAACGCCCCTCAATGAGACGCTATTGTGCTGTCGAGCCGTTTGCGGAGCAACCAAAGACAATCTATCTACAAACTACAAGCACCTATTTTGCGCTCTCGGAAGCCAATATCAGGACAAATTAAAGACAAAAAAAGGGTTTTTATAACGCTCGGGACGCGAATAAGAAGCGCTTCGCAGAGCGATGGCATCAGGTAAATAGATGCACCTTCGCCCACAGATGCAGGCGGATACCAATGAGCGATGAAATCAAGCATGTCTCATCTACCGATGAAGCACTCGGATGCTGGTTACCTTAAGTTATTACGCCAGCTACCATGGAAGCCAAAGGGAATGCGATGATCCAGCTTGGCAACGGCTACAGGCCCATCGCTGAGCGCTTGGGCATCGAGAATCACCATGGAAGACGTATTGGCCTTGCTGTCAAAAAGAGTCGCCAGCAACCACCCCTCGCCCTCTTTTGAACCAGCGTTTTTCTCCACGAAGACAGGTTCGGAAACACCATTTCCAAAACCTGCGTCCCAAGAGCTGACATGTCCCGTATCGCAATCGATCTTAGTAATCTCATGGAATAAGCCGCCGTCACCCTTTGCGCGTCTTGAAGCGGCCGCAATATAACCATGACGATGACGGGAAGCGGCAAATCGATCATCAATGCGTGGAAATTCAGAGGCCACATCCAGGGTCTGTTGTCGATCGATGGCTCCAGTGTTCACATCTAGGGTCCAGCGCGTCAACTTACCCTGTGCGTCCGTATGGACTGGAATGCTTCCATCCGCATTAGGAAAGTTCGGGGCGACAGGAAAATCAACTGAATCGAAGATCACTTTCGATCCCTCATTCCATGCATTTAGGTAATGGAAAACATAGCAGACAGGTGCTTCCAACCAACGAATGCTTGACACGGGCGCGCCACGTTTCAATACCCCAATGTACGCTCCGGCATTTCGATCGAAGGCAAAAGGAAAACCAAACTGCGCAATGCGATCTAAATCGCAAGTAAGCGGAAACAGGGGGATAATTACGTAGTCACGAGTAATCATGAAATCGTGAACCATCGCCGCATAGGGTGCCTCGAAAACATCCGAACGCAGCATCCGACCGGCTCGATCAATGACATGATAAGTCATTGTTTTACTCGCAAAATGATCGGTCATATACCCGAAACCATGAAGCTCACCGGTTTCAGGATCAATTTTAGGGTGCGCTGTCATGGCACCGTTGATGCCATCGGCATAGCGACCATATCCCTCCGATCCCAATGTCTGCGGATTCATACTGAAAGGGTGACTCCCCTCTTCAAGCGCCACCAAATGATGGCCATGCGCCAAAATATGGGTGTTAGCGACACCGTAGCGGCGATTGCTCTCAATTTGGCCCGTTTCCGTGTTGATCTCGATGTCGAGGCTAAGACCCCGCCCCAGCTCGATTTCTTTTTCAAACTTGGGCGTTCTTACCCAGCGATTCAGGTAGCCTACTTTCCCCTGGTCAACATGAAAGGCATGAACCATGCCAGCACCAAAAAACCAGTGGTAAGTCCCGTCAACAAATTTTGGATTTGGACCTATCCGATAAAGCGAACCCGATAAACCATGGGGTACGTTGCCCTCGATGACAATATCGTCGTAAGTCGCTTCAAAATTAATAGGACCATAATTACCGCGTAGTTGCGGATGATTGGGAAGTGGCGCTGCCATAAGCGGGTGGTCCGTCCATCAGTATTGCTACTAAACATACGCAAGTTACGACCGAACCGATGGCGACGGCGGCAACCACAGTGTCGATTAGAAAGCTCGTAACATTAAATACAAGGAGCGGCTAGCAGCGGTCACTGCTCTGAACACACTAGCTTCGCATTGACCTCACCCACGACGGCAAGATTCATTTTTGCACGGCCCTGCATGCCCCCCTGCACCTCACAGGCTTGAAGCGTCTCCTGCACAATACTTTTCACCACATCTGCGAACTGCACTGTGTCGAGATCAGTCAGCTTCTCCGCAGCAGGCGTTTTGGAAGGCTGCGGAGAATGATCTTTGTACTGCGTCGACCACGATGAAATCCACCAGCGACCCTTCATAAAAAGTAACGATATGCTATTGAAGCCGGCGCCATGGGGCTCGGCAAGGGGCGAATTTTTCATTTCAAATTCGCTCCAAACATGCGCGATATTGCCAAACTGCTCCACCCGCCTATTAACTTCAAACTCGAAAAAGGCAGTTTCATACGGGCTAATGATCGATGCCTGTTCGGTCTTAAAATCATGCTGCTGCAACGTGCCATCTAAAAAAAATTTTGTGATCACCGCGTCTTTCGTGTGGATATGGGCATCGCGATGGGCATCGTAGACAAAGCCCGCCGGACCCGAGATGACTTCATAGTAAGCATCTATAATGGCGTCGACCGACTGGGTGTCATTGGCTGCAAGAGGCATGGCGCACGAAACGCACGATAAAACTGCAACAATAAGTGTAAAGCGCATAATGGAATGGTCTCGAGTCGATTTAAGCCCTACGCTAAATTAACTGATTGTAAAATCAAGCTATAAAAGCTAGGCCTAAACGCATCGGATCAAGCGGATGATTTCCCCAATTCCGCATAGATAGGCCTGCATGTCTCGTCTAGGGATGTCTTCAGGACTGAAAGCAATCACCCGACGAGTTCAGAAATTCCCCATAAAGCTTCACTACAAGCAGTGATAGCGATGTTATCTTTGGCTCAATTGCGGGTTTTGGGACACACCAACTGTGACCACAACCCTATTCAAATGGACATCCGATAACGTGAAAAACAAGCAAATTCTTCTTAGCAAGCTGCCTGACGGAAAACTAACGGCCGATTGCTTCTCTGTAAGAGAGGTACCTGTTGAGGCGCCCAGTGAAGGTCAAATTTTGATAAAGACATTGCTTCTCTCACAAGACGCCGCAAATCGTGCCTGGATGCAAGGGGCCACTTACCGAGGCGCCCTGAATCATGGTGATGTTATGGCGAGCTACGGCATAGGTGAAGTGCTTGAATCCAGTCACGCGTCTTGGAATCCAGGCGATCTTGTAATGGCCGATATTGGTTGGCAAGAGTACGCCCTAGTCGACGTCAGGGAGGCTACACCCGCTCCAGAGCATGATGGCCCACTGAGCCACGGATTATCTCTCCTCGGTGTTGCGGGACTGACCGCGTACCACGGTTTAATCAATGTCGCAGGTATTCATGCAGGAGAGACTTTATTGATCTCAGCAGCCGCGGGCTCAGTAGGCTCCATTGTAGGTCAGATTGGTCGAATGAAGGGTGCAAGAGTTATCGGCGTTGCCGGCGGAGACGAAAAATGTCGGTGGGTTGAGACGGAACTGGGCTTTGATGCCTGCCTAAATTACAAAAGCTCAGCGCAGTCGCTGCGCGATCAGCTCCAGTCGGCCGCTCCGGCCGGAGTTGATGTTTACTTTGACAATACGGGTGGAGACATCCTCCAAGCCGCTTTGTTTTCAATGAATCTCAGGGGCCGCGTGGCCTGCTGTGGCGCGGTCTCAATGTACGATGGCAAGCCAAAACCGGGGCCCTTCGGGGTGCCAGGTTTGCTAGTTACGAAGCGCCTTAAAATGGAGGGTTTTATTGTCAGTGATTATGCGCATCTGGACAGCGATGCAAGGCACGAGCTCTCGCTCTGGGCACGTCAAGGTGATCTCAAAATTATTGAAGACATACTCGACGGCCTAGATAATGCACCCGCAGGACTCATTGGACTCTTAGCCGGTGAAAATCGCGGCAAGCGTATGATTCGTGTCGCGTAAAGTAGCGCGCATCTGTGATAAATTAATAAAAAAGGGGGATTTTCATGGCAACGCCCGAGACAGTGGCACTGCCCGAAGAGGTAGCTGAAATTGGAATGCTTATTGAGCGCGCACGCGTTGCTCAAGCCGCGATAGCCGACTATACGCAAGAACAAGTCGATGAACTCATTAGAGCGATGGTTTGGTCCTGCGCACAACCAGGTGTGGCCGAGGAGCTCGCGCAACAAACCCTCGATGAAACTCAGCTCGGTGACTACAACGGGAAATTCGCAAAAATATCAGTGAAAACCCGAGCGGCGCTCATGGATATCCTGCCCGACAAATCGGTCGGGGTGATCGAGGAAGACCTCGAGCGCAATATCGTCAAAATCTGCAAGCCGGTCGGCGTGATTGGGGCTCTATCACCATCGACCAATCCCGAGGCAACACCGGTGATTAAGAGCATCAATGCCGTTAAGGGCCGGAACGCCATTATCATTGCGCCGCACCCACGCGCGAAATTCATCAACATGACCATTGTTGAGAAAATGCGCGGCGCGCTCGAAAAAATGGGGGCTCCATCTGACCTCATACAAACCATGGCGCAGCCGACAATTGGCAAAACCGAAGAGCTTATGAAGCAATGTGACTTCATCCTAGCGACGGGCGGGCCTGGCATGGTGAAAGCTGCCTATTCAAGTGGCACTCCCGCATTGGGTGTAGGCGCTGGCAATGCAGTCATTACGGTGGATGATACGGCTGACTTGGTAGACACCGCAGAAAAAATACGTATATCCAAGACGCTGGACCTAGCTGCATCCTGCTCCGCTGACAACTCTGTCATTGTCCTTGAAAGCGTTTATGACGAACTACTAAGCAACTTGATCGCCGAGGGTGGTTACGTAGCATCACAGGAGGAGGCCGACAAGATCGCAGGGGTCCTTTGGCATGACGGTGCCCTCAATACAGCAGCTGTCGTCAAGAAGCCACAAGTGCTCGCTGAGATGTCAGGTTTCTCTATTCCCGAGGATAGAAAGTTTATTATCGTACCCTATGAGGGCGTCGGTCCCGACCACCCCTTTTCTGGCGAAAAGCTCTCGGCCGTCATGGCATTTTACAAGGTCATGGATATTCAAGAGGCCGTTACGCTCACGAATGCCATTCAGGAATACCAGGGCATGGGCCATTCCTGCGGTATCTACTCCAATAGTGATGACAACATCATCACTCTGGCGAGTGGCACCAAAACCTCTCGCGTGATGGTGAATCAGCCTCAGGCGCCGTCGAACAGCGGCAATCTGTGGAATGGTATGCGCCAAACCTTCTCTCTGGGTTGTGGGAGCTGGGGCGGCAATTCCACTAATGAGAACATAAACTGGAAACATCTGGTGAACATCACTTGGGTCTCAAAGCCGCTCGCGCAGGCGAAGATGCTCCCAAGTGACGAAGAGCTGTTCGGAGATGTCATCGCGAAATTGGCTTAGCCAGTGCAGGATATGGCGAGTTTTTGCCTATTTGACTGCCCAAGCATCACCAGGGTGAGCATGGTGACACTGTGCGTCACGAACCCCAGAAAGCATCTGCTACAGCACCTTAGCACTAGGTCTCGATGACAGATACCGCAAACGAGATCGCCCTCATTTCAGCCTCACTCGAGCTTTATGCCGAGCGCCATGGTGATATGGCGCCTAGGGTCTATGAGCGCTTTTTTGAGATTAACCCTGAGGCTGCAGCATTGATGGAGTACTCGGATGAGTACATGCGGCGACGTATGTTTGCATCAATGCTCGAACTCTTTCTGTCAGATGAACACCTGGGTCCAGGCGGCTATCTTGCCTGGGAGGTAGACAATCATATTAAGGCCTACTTTGCTACTACAGCAATGTACGAGAGCTTGTTCCAAAGTATTCGCGACGTGCTCAACCAAGACTTAGAAACCGAATGTAGGTCTGAGTGGCAACAGGCCTGGGCAAGCCGAATAGCCCGCCTCATGGAGCATGTCAGAAAGTTTTGACCGTATGCGGCAAACCAAACGCTGCTTGCTAATAAAGTGCTTTGCAACTTAAAAGATTAAAAGGGATAGATGGTCGGGACGGCAGGATTTGAACCTGCGACCACCACACCCCCAGTGTGGTGCGCTACCAGACTGCGCTACGCCCCGAAGGCCGCGAAGTATACGCGTATTCGTAGCGTTAGGG
>MDTG01092041.1_pt1 | contig 10185 bp, 11 predicted proteins | sample 811421 | NCBI WGS metagenome assembly MDTG01 (sample SAMN05326645, study PRJNA326480) | marine metagenome | isolation source: seawater | place: Pacific Ocean: South East | collected 2011 | reverse complement strand
GCGGAGACCTGCTTGGGTGCCATGCCCGTCGGGACGGGGAAGTCGGTGAGCGCGACCAGGTTGGGAAGCACCATCCCGGTCGGCCCCACCCCACCCACTAGGGTGCGCCACGTCGCTGCTCTTATCGCTAAGGGAAGCTCCGTTTTGACCACCAAACGGGCGCTTGACGGGGCGCCATGCGCGGGGTCAAGGCGTTGATCAAGAGCACCGCGCCCGGAAAGCTCGTCAAGAGCGGCAAGTTTGCGTGCTTCCGCGCCCGCACGGCGTCCAATCGTCCGACGGGGGCCAAGCTGCGGGGCATCACCAAGCTGCTCTCCAAGCGCCTGTACTCCTCGACCGAGCCGCCCACGCAGAGCAGCTGGCGCGGCGGCGCCTGGCAGGGCGAGGGGGGCGGGCTGCGTCGCGGGAAGGCCGTCGACGCGCAGGTAACGCGCCTGGCCGCCTCGTCCATGCTGGCGCGCAAGCGCAGCCGCATGCTCAAGCTCACCCGCCTCTTCTTCAACGCCCTCGCCTACCACGACCTCGTGCCCGTCGGGTCGCAGCGTGTGGTCATCGATCGCGAGCGAGGGCTCGGCACCGCGGTCGATGTAATGTGCATGCGGGGAAAGCACGAGTTGGTGCTCGTCGAATTGAAGACGGGCTTTGGCGGCGACCGCACAAAGGCAGCTGCCGGTTCGTTCATGCAGACCCCGGTCAAGAAGGCCAAGGACTGCCACGCAAACAGGCACTTTGCGCAGCTCGCGGTCACGATGCACCTGTTCAACCAGGAGGAGGAGACGCTCGCGAAGCTGCGCGCCAAGGGCGTGGATGAGGTCTCCGGATGCGTGCTGTACGTGGACGGGGACCGATCGGAGAAGTTTGACCTGCCCGAGTGGTGGCGGAAACGGGGCGGGCGTATCGCGGATCGGATATGCTGAGCCTGGTGCGGGTTAGGGTAAAAGAGTGGCGGTGAAGCGACAGCCATGGCGTCCCCCGCGTTGATGTTTGCGTACCTGTTCCTCGTCCTGATTGTCGTCGTGGTCATCGTGCTGCTCTGCCTCGGTTGCTCCTGCCACGTGCCCCTTGGCAAGTGCGTGCGTTGCTTTTGTGAAAATACAACAAATTGCTGCACAAGATGCTGCCCCAGGAAGAAGAAGGGAGACGACAAGTACAAGAGCGTGCTCGACGAGCCCAGGCGAGGGCCGGACGCCAAGGCCTCCGTACGAAAGGCCAATGCCAACACCGACCAGGCCGGGTGCCTCCACTGGGTGCCGCTCGTGCTCACATGCGGCTATTGCTGCGGCGCATTCAAGGACGAGATGGAGGGCGAGAAGGCGACGTCGATGGAGGGCAAGGTGGTTGCGCAGCCCATAGTCGAGGAGAGCCAGGAGGAGGTGCTCGAGTCGGTGGACGAGGTAACAGGCACGGAGTACGCCGTTGCCGTGAGCATTCCCCTGTTGTCCATTTCGTCGTGATTGTAAAGAGGACCTTGTAACTTGTAAGCAAACCCCTCCCGTTGCACGCTTGGGCGTCCCCGGATGGCACTCGACCCGGACAGCATCATGACGCGTCTGGAGGACCGCCGCGGTTCGCTGGCGTGGATGTACGTGCACGACCCGGACGCCTACCTGGCTGAAATGGACCGACGGATCGTCGGCCGCCTGAGGGAGATCCTGCGCGTCGACTTTGGCGGGGTCCCGGTCGGCAAGTTGGCGCGCGCGCGCCGCCTGGCCGAGTGCGTGCACAGCGTGACGGGCGACCCGCTGGAGCACGCCGACTGGATGCTCGAGTGCCCGGGCCACATTCGGCACTTCAACCACCCTGAGCCGGGCTACCTGTGCGGTCGCTGCGTGTACTACGACGAGATCCAGCCCGACGTCGATGATGAGCGTCTCGAGTACCTCAAGAGCCTCGTTAAGGACGAGACCCCGCCCGAGCCGCCGCGCCGCTGCGCGCTGCCCAGGCGCCTCGAGCGCAAGGGGCGCGACTCCGAGCGCAAGGGGCGCCGCTGGCGGGGACGTTAGATTGGACGTAAAACACGCACGAATGTGTACCTAATTTACGCAAGGATCTCCTTTAGCCTCTCAAAGTCCTGGTTCCAGCCAAAGATGTTCCCGAAAACGGGCACCAGGGCCTTGAATCCGCTCTCCCGCATGTACTCCTTCACCATGGTGCTGTTGTCGCCCGCGCGCGCGAGGAAAGCGACCAGCTTCTCGTTGTAGCCGGCCGTCCTGGGCAGGTCCGGGTCGATCAGCAGGAGGACGGCCTTCATCACCACCTCCAAGTAGCCCGAGTCATCGTCGTCCCGCGTGATGCGCGACAGGTAGTGCGCCATCTCGGGCACGTCAAACAGCTGGAGGCACAACGAGTACTGCCAGATGGCGGTGCCGCCTTGCCCCCCGTGCGGGTACAGCTTCCCCATCTGCTGAAAAATCTCAACGGCGCGGATCGTGGCGCTGAAGGTGACCTCCGTGTTGTAGATGGTCTCGGGGGCCACGCCGGGGTACCGGTGCTGCGCCTCGATGGCCTGCGCTCGCTCGCGATTGTTGCCCAGGTTGGACAGGTCGGGCAGCAGCGAATCCGACATCGTACCGCCCAACACGTCCGGGGGCGCCCTGCCCGTCCCTACCCGTATCACAGGACCGCGGGTCTTATCCCGGAGGCGTTCCACACCGGATCGACGCCGGGCGCCACGCAGAACACGTCGAAGAGGCCCCACCCGAGGTCGCTGCGCTCGTTCCACGGCCGCGCGCAGTACACCTGGCGCCTTGCGACGGGCATCCACGGGAACGGCCGCCCGTTGCACGCCCACGTGCACGTCCAGCCGAGGAACAGTCGGCGCAACTCCCCCAGGCCGTCCCTCTTGCTGGCGATGCCAAACTGGTCCCATCGCTTGAGCGTGACCTCGAACAGGACGCGCTCGATCCTGCGCTCGGCAAAGAGCCTCGCGGCCGAGCGCAGCACCGGAATCTCCGCGCCCTCGACGTCCAGGTGCCACAGCGCCACGTAGGCGTTCGGGTCCTTGAGCTCGTCCAGCCCGTCGAGCCGCAACGATCCGACTTGCACGTGCCGCGCCCCACGCTGCAAACGGCCCGCCTCGTTGGGCTGGAACCCGCCAAAGCACGGCCTGGACGCGTCGATGCTCGCCGTCGTTGCGGTTGGCGCAAGGAGCGCATTCACGATGCGCGCTCGCAGCTTGTTGTGGCCCAAGGCCATCACGGCGGGCGGGATGCACTGCGGCTGCGGCTCGATGCCCACGGTGCGGCAGTTGGAGTGCGCTCCAAGCACAGTCCACATGCCCTCGTTCATTCCCGAGTCGACAAACAGCGCGTTCGGCGTGCTGCACGCGGAGGCCAGGATGGCCACGATCGCATCGACCATGAACGGCTCGTTGGTGCCGATCCACCGCACCATGGCGCGAACGCCCGCAACGTCGGGCATGCGCAGCGTCGGGGGCACCGACGGCACGCGCCGCTGCACCTCCAGTGCGTCGCATCGGCTTTGCGAGTAGCACGGCGAGGTGGCGTTGCAGTCGCAGCCAACCCAGGCCCACTGGGCGCGGTCGGTGTCGAGCTCCACCGCTTTGGTCGGCAGGGCGAGCTCCCTGCTGATTGAGAAGAAGCTGGTGGCCCGGGTCGCCATTTGCGCACAAACGGGATGGGGCGACGGCGCTCGGACCTGGCCTAGCGCGCTAGTGCAAGGGGGGAGCGCCCGAGGTTGGTCAGCACAAAAGACGGCACCAATGGTCGCGCCAGAGTGCCCGCTCCCGCCCATTGTGAAGTACCGCCCCAGCTCGTGGGAGGCCGAGTGGCAATCGACGCATTCTCACTTGGTGCAGTACGACGAACCGAGGAATTGGACGCGGGGGTGCGCCCTGATGGCAAGCGAGACGGCGGCCATCAAAGCGTGGCTCGACTTTGCCAAACTGCGGCGACCCTTGTACCGAGGGGGAAACAAGCCGCCGGATACGACCGAGGAGGCAACGGAGGTCCTCTCCTTCCACGCGATTGTCGACGCGTGCACGAAGCGCACGACGTCGTTCCAGCCGCTCGAGCCGCTCGTGGGCTTCCTGCGCCACCCGGAGGCGCACTGCTCGCAGTTCCCGAGCTCGAAGCCGTGGGTGCGCAACATCATCAGCAAGGACTACTTGATTCCCGCGTGGCACTCCGAGGCCTGGCCGGGCAAACGGACGAGGGCGCTCTTCTTTGACCTGGGCGCCTCGCTGTACCACACGGGCAACGGCGGCGCGTCGATGTCGTGGTTTGTGACCCAGTACCGCCTGCGCGGCATCTCGTTCGATCGCATCTTTGCGTGGGAGGCCAAGCAGTACACCGACGCGACCATCTACGCGACGATGCCGCCGCAGATCGTGGACCGCATCTCCTACTACAACCTGCCAGCTAACGCCACGCCCGGCGCAAAGCACAACCCGTGGCGCACGCTGCGCACGGTGGCGGTGCAGGCCGACTTTGTCGTGGTGAAGATCGACATAGACAACACGCCCGTCGAGGAGGCGCTGCTCGAGCAGCTGCTCGCGGACCGCACGCTCTCGGCGCTCGTGGACGAGCTCTATTTTGAGCATCACGTGCTGAGCACGCCCATGTGGCACTACGGTTGGAAGGGTGGCACCGTCACCGACCACACGCTCGTACACTCGTACGACCTCTTCAGTCAGCTGCGCCAGCTGGGGATTCGCGCGCACTCTTGGGTTTAGGGTGGTCACAACTCTTTTTTTTACGCACACCCAGCGATTGCTGCGTACGACTCGGCGCTCTTGCGCTCGCCCTCCTCAAAATACTTGTCCCACACTACAAACCCCTTGGTGACGGTCGAGTACGAGGTGATGTGCGTCACCACGTCAACATTCTCCTTGGCGCACTGCGTGCGCTCCTCCTTGGTCAACCCGTTGAGCATTGCCGTCCACGCTGGGTTTGCCACGCAGAAGCGCGTCGTCCACTTGGCCGGGCGGACGCGCGGAAGGTCGCGGCGGGCCAGCTCGTGGCCATTGACCCCCGGCTTTGACAGCCCGATGCGCTTCTTGGCGATGCGCTCCAGGGGCTCCTTTGAGTACCGCTTGCGCAGCTGCTTGCTGCAGGCGTAGCAGTCCACAGCGTGCACTGTGAGGCGGTACGCCGACGGCAGTGCACGCATCAGGTGCCACCGCATGAAGGTGGCCGCATCGGCCCGATCGCCGTCCTGGCTCACCAAGACGGCCTTTGGGAGCGCAGGGCCCTCGTGGGGGGAGGCAAACATCTGGCCCGGCTTTGCATCCAGCACGACGGCGGACGTGAACGGCTGGCCCACCCTGAGCAGCTCGAACTCGTCCTCGGGGCCGTAGCGCACGTACTCGTCCGTGTAGGTGCCCTCGCCGTTGTGGTGTTTGATCACGTCCAGAATGAGCTCCTGCTCCGCAGGCGTGCTGAAGGGGATGAGGTACGCCTGCTCCTGGTCCATGCAACCAGCATGCAACCGGTGCACCCCCTCACCAAATCGTCTTTAAAAGTAGCAAGATTGGGCAAACGGGCCAAGAGGTTGGGCTTTTAGATGCGCCGACACACACATACACACACTCGCAGATACACACGGGCCACGCGTTAATCCTCTATGCGCAGAAAGGTGATCATGACGCTGATGGGGTCCGTGAATGCGCTGCGCGCCAGCGCCTCCTCCGCGTCCAACCACGGCGCCTCGCGGATCTGCTCCTGCAGGTGGGGCGGAGTCCAGCCGCGATGGGTGACGCGCTGCTCGGCGTACGTGTCCAGCTCGTGCACCGACGGGAATCGGAACCCGGGCTGCGACATTCCAGCGGCGAGCGTCGCAAATCACCACTCCACAAGTTGCGAGGCTCACATTGTGATCGCGTTGAGGGCGCCGTAGCACTCGTCCCCGTACATCTCCTTGAACGAGTTCTGCGTCGACATCTCGTCCAGGCTGCCGAAGAGCTCCTTGGCGGCCTCCTTCTGATCCGGAGCCAGCGCCGCCTTGGTCAGCCCCTTGGCGCCCTGCACCAGCTTGAACGACGTCCAGAGCAGCAGCAGGTCGAGCTTCTCGTTCTCGATGGCGTGCGCCAGCGCGCGCCCCACGCCCTTCTCGGTGACGATGCCATACGCGCTCACGTCGCCGATGGCCTTGGTGGGGACCAGGATCTTGGGGCCCGTGTGCAGCTTGTTGTCGTCGTCCACGTACAGGCCGTGCACGCACAGGCTGTAGTCGAACTCAAACTCGTCCTTGGTGAGCGTGATCTTGGAGGCGGCCACGTTGACGGCCTCGACGCGCTCCATCTCGACGGAGATGCTGCCGCTGTCCGCGCCCGGGATGTCGTCCACGTTGGCCGCCTCGACAACCAGCCCAGTGATCGGCATCATGCCGCTCCTGTTGTTGGTGTCAAACTTGCCCAGCTTGACGAGCGTCGGCATGCCGACCGCCGCGGGCGCTGCCGGGTCGAAGATCGTGTCGCCAAACATGCCGTCGCTCGCCTCGCTCGCCTGGACCTTGGCAAAGCCCAGGCACGCCGCGTTGCGCCCCATGATCTGCTGCGAGATCGTCTTGGACTCGCGGCCCTTGACGTTCTTCACCTGCGACATGGTCCGCTGCATCTTGCCCTCCTGCACCTTGCCCAGCTTGGCCACGGCCTTGTAGGAGGAGTCGCCCTCGAACGCCTTGTAGTTGTTCTTCTCGTCGAGGTCGGTGCCATTGGCCTTCTTGGCAACCGCGAGGATCGCCGAGATGGGCTCGGTGTACAGCTTGTAGTCGAAGCGCGACAGCCCGCTGATCAGCGCGGTCGCGCCCTTGGCGAGCGCCACGCCGCCCGAGACGGCCGCCGCCGCCGCGCCCTTGGCGCCCGAGGCCGCCTTGCGCACCGCCGCGTCCGCCTTGGACTTGGCGGCCTTCAGGCCGCCCATGAGGCCGCCGCCCTTCTTCTTCTCGCCGCCCTTCTTCTTGCCAAAGATGGCGCCCAGGGGCACCGGGTCCGCGTCGTAGCCCTCGAACATGTCGTCGACCACGTTGCCAACGGGCTGGGGGGTCGGGTACTGCGGCTGGAAGCGCACGTACGGCTTGTGTGGCATGTTGGGGTCCAGGCCGAGGCTGCTGGCAATCGTGGCGGGCTTCTGGGGCGCAGGCTGCGCCACGGAAGTCCATTCCGGGTTGCCCCCGGAAAGGGCGTCGTAGTACGTCTCGTCCGAGGTGCGCAGGGACATTGCAACACGTATTCCCGCGTATGCTGCGCCCCTCCCACCGCTCCTAACACTGTAATGCAACATTGCTTGGTTATGACAACTCACTCTGCTAACACTCGCCCCCCGCACACGTGCCCGCGCTGCCACTGTCCGCACAAGCGACACCGATTCCTCTGTTGGGGCTTGTGTATCTGCACCCAACGCAACCTGAGGTGCCGGTTTCGCACCGACTTGGTCGTGCGCTCGGGGAAGTCCGCCTCCTTCATCTTCTCCACGACCTTGGCCCAGCTGACGCGCCCCGCGCTCTTCATCTCCGCGATGATCTCCTCGCGCTTCCGGTCCTCTGCGCCCGTGAAGCGCTTTGGCGCGGGCGCCGGTGCGGGCGCGGGCGCAGGTGCGGGCGCTGCCATTGTCCCTGCCCAGCCCCCGGGGACGCTCAGCGTCACACAGCACAAGTGCCAAGGTTGCCCGGTCGCGTGCAGCGCTATGGTGCCGTCTTATTTTGCTTCTTGTGCCTCTGCAGGGGCAGAGAGGGTGGGAGAGGGGGAGGGAATGAAGGCGCAGGTGTCCAAGGCAAACCTCGAGCGCACGGAGGCGGACCTGCCCGACTTTCTGAAACTGCGAGGCGCGCCAACGTGCATGACCACCAAGGCGTACACAAAGCGCAAGGCGCGACTCCTGCCGCAGCTGCGCGATCGGACCGACCCCCCTCCGCGGAGGATGCAGACCGGCACGCAGCTGCGCTCCGATTGGTGCAGGAACCTGCGCAGCCTGCTCGCCAGCTCGGGGGGTACACTCGTGCGTGGCTACAAGCTCTACAAGATCCCGCTGGACTCCAATCACTGGGAGGAGTCGGCGTGGCTGGCCATGGCGCACGCGGTGGTGCAGACGATTTCTGCGCAGGGCACCGTGGTCTACACAGACCCGAGCGCGCACGAGGAGCACGACACCAGGGGCGGACAGCCCATCACAGAGTACATCTTTGTCCCCAGCTCGCGAGTGCACCGCGAGCTCACCTCGGAGGAGTGGCTCTCGGGGCGATGGATCCTCGGGCAGGTCTTGGGGGGCGACCCGCGCTTCTGCCAGGCGTACGTCATCCACAGGAAGGTGCTCGGCCGATGGAAGAGCGTGCTTGGCGTCACGCCCGAGGAGGTCGTGGCCAAGCGCCACATGTTCGTGCGCATGATGCCGCACTTTGTACAGTGGCACCAGGAGCGGGGCTACAGCAACAACGCCTACGAGCAGGCCGACCTCATGGGCGCGGCCGCCTTTCCCATAGGCACGGTGGTGGACGAATCCGACCTGCTGCTGACGTACAACGCCATCACAGACAACAAGGAGGCGTACGTGGACGGCCTGCTGGGGCTAAGGATTGAGAGCAGGTGTCGCGAGCAGCTGTGGCTGGGCGAGCTGACCGTCGAGGCGGCCAGGGCCGTGTTCTACGCCCACTTTGATTCGCAAGCGACCATCGTGCGCTGCGAGCAGAAGAAATTCCTGGTCAAACAGCTCGAGGACAGCGGCTTCAACACCATGTACTTTTGAGCCGCAACATTGCCACTTGTGAGCCGTGTGGGTGGCACTCGCGGAGGGGGGCATGGCGGCATGTGGGACGCGCTGCCGCACGAGCTGACCCTGATCATCTTCGACTTTGCGGTGGCCAGTGACTCGCGGGACGCGCGCATGGCCAAGGCGCTGCGCCGGCTGGATCGCGAGTGCGCGCGGCGGTACGCGCGCCCGGTGTTGCTCGTCGGCGCGCGCATGCACTACCTGCACTACCTGCGCCAGCTGCCAATGCGGCCGCAGCGCGAGGCGGTGCGATTGCTCATCCCGCGCGGGTGGGGCGGCGTCATGTACGCGGCGCAGGTCGCGGCGAACGCCGCGAGCGCGGCCATGCCGCACGATGAAAAACTGTTTCCGCTCCTCTCCAAGTGTACCAAGTACCGGATTTGAGATTAGAACACACCACGCTGCATGCTGCCTACGATTGCGACACCTTTCCTATGCGCGCGCGCGACGGCTTGTCCGTATCCTCTCGCGCGCACGCGCTTTCTTTTTTTCGCCTTTCCCGCCGTCCTCAGAGGGACAGCTTGCCGATTGCCTCCCACGCGGGCCTGTACACGTTCTCGTCGACTGCGATGAAGTCGCCCTCGACGAACATGTTGGGCATCACGATGTCAAAGGCGGAGAACTCGCGCGGCTTGGGCCCCTCGACGAGGTCGTCCGACGCCCAGCGCCCGCCCTTGTAGCCGCCGTTGTGGAAGTTGAGGCGGAGATCATTGGCCGCCCGCTGCATGGCATTGGTGACGGCCGCCTTGTCCGAGGTCTTGAGGACCTTCTCGCCCCTCACCAGGTCCTCCTGCTCCCAGGTGATGGCGCTCTTGATCTTGCTGCCGCTTTTGTCGCACCCGGGCGAGAGCGGCTCGTACACCACGGCCTTGGTCGTGAGCACCGCGCGCCAGAGGGAGCGCTTGTGCTCGCGCGCAATCTCGTGCACGCGCTCGGCAATGCGCAGCAGGTACGTGGTGCGAAGGATCGCCGTGTCCACGTCGCCATCCTCGATCGGCGCATTGTGCAGGTTGAGATCAACGTTGACGTGGAAGCGCATCGCAAAGGTGCAGAGCACCGCGAGGAGGGGCCACATGCCGTTGACGATGTCGTCGTACGACGGGCCCGCGACAGCGGCGCAGACCTGATCGACAATGTCCGCCATCGGGTCCGCCTTGACGACGGCCGACTTCTTGAGGTCCCACAGCTGCTTGCCCATCTCGGTGAAGGCGTCTACGATGCACTTGATTGCGTAGTGGGCCAGGGTGGGGTCGTTGAGGTAGGCCAGGAGGCGCTTGTTGAGCAGGAGCTTGGAGGCGGCCTCGAATGTCGGCGTGGCGTTGGGGTCGACGGACTCGTCCACCTCGGCCTTCTTGGTCGTCGTGGGCGCGGGCGCGGGCGCGGGCGCATTGGTGCTGCCCAGGCTCCTGTATGCGGGCGGTGCCTCGCTGCAGGCGCTCAGGGACGTGAAGGCGGGTTCGTC
>MDTG01183986.1_pt1 | contig 10186 bp, 6 predicted proteins | sample 811421 | NCBI WGS metagenome assembly MDTG01 (sample SAMN05326645, study PRJNA326480) | marine metagenome | isolation source: seawater | place: Pacific Ocean: South East | collected 2011 | reverse complement strand
TCCGGGCTCCATTCGACCGCGAAGAAGGTGGACGGCATGGACAGCAATCGACGCGATGAAGAGCCGGGTGTCAGGGACGTGACCTCGAGGTGTGCCAGTTGTGAATCCCATTCTCGTCGCGTGAAGACGACCTCACCAAGCTCTTCGTTGACCGCCATTGGAGTGAGCTCCTCCGAGTCGGACTGTTCGATGGTGATTGGGTCGGATCTACCCTCACGGAGCTGGACGATCTGAACCTGTCTAACGGGCTCCGAGGTGTGAGTCTTGGCGACCATGATCTTTCCGGTCCTGGAGATGATCGGTGTGAAGATGTCGCGATCGGAGAGAGAGGCGAAGGACCGTAGTCTCGATGTCCTCGTCGAACCCTTGTAGATGCTCCACATACCGGAGGAAAGATTCGTATGCGTGACCAACAGGGTCTCTCCATCTCCCGAAACCGAAAGCAGTTCCTCGAATGGACCTGGACGATACTCCATAGCCTTCTCCGAACCATCCTTCTCGTACTGGAAGATCGAACGCTCTCCACCCTGCAGGCCACCTGGCAGGAACACCAGGTCGCTGTTTCTGCTGAGCTTGAAGCTTCCGGCCGTCCAGGTATTCCATGTACGAAGACCTGACAGGATCGGAGTCTCCTTTCCGCTGACCGTCTTCTTGACCGGATCGTAGTCTGCGCTGAACAAGGTCACCCCTTGGGTGAATATCAGCTTGTTGCGCTCCCCGATGGCCGCGATGGCGGTTCGAGGAACGACCAGACCGGTCTCCCCGGTGACTGCATTCGCCCAGAAGACATCCTGTGCGTAGCGACCATCGACATAGTGGTCGGTTCCGACGAGAAAGCAATCATCTCCGATTGAATCGAGTATCTGTACCGGATTACGTCGTGAATCATCCTTGAAGTCCAATGGCACCTGACCGATTTCGCTTCCATTTCTGGCATCGATTCGAATCACACGCGTAGGCATGGCGGAAGTGAACACAAGCGTGTTGTCATCCAGCCAGCAGAATCCCCGCTGCATCGTTTCGGGGCCGGTGTTGTTCCCGAAGGTTCGCCGGGGGATGGTGCCGATCTGAATCGGTGGAAGGTTGCTCGACAGGTCGTATCGCTTGATCTGCAGAGGCTTGTCCTGATCCGGCGTATCGACGATGAAGACGAAGACGGATCCATCTGGCGAGAACTTCCCGAGTATGGCACCTTCTGAATTCGGCACAAGCGTGCTTTCAAACGCGTCCATCTCCCGAAGATGGATGGAGCTCTTGGGCTCTGAATTGGCGGAGGAATTGTTCGTGCCCTGTGTCAGCGTGTGGAGGGCCAGCAGTCGACCATCGGAGGAGATCTCCACATTGAACAGATCGTGGCCCACTGGAGCCGTGATGGAAAACGCATCCGAGTTCAACGAAGCGATCGGCTCTACCGAAACCGTCTCGGTAACCGTTGATCGGCCACCGATCCAGAAGGCGATGAATCCAGTCAGCACGATCGCCACAGCCGCCAGTACCAGCCACCAGCTGTTCTGTCCCCGGGAGGAGGGCGTGCCGATAGCTACCTGGTGTTCCGACACCCCCAGCTGTCTGCTGGCCTGCTCCTCCTGGAGAATGTCCATTTCATTGCGAAGATCGATCGCGGTCTGCCACCTTCGATCCGGATCCTTGGTCAGACAACGACGGATGACACGCTCCAGTTCGACCGGAATCTCGTTGTTGAGCTCCTTCATGTGACGTGGCTCGTCCTTGAGGATGCTCGAGAGCCTAGACAGCGTCGTCTCCCCTTCGAATGGAGAGACCCCTGTGGCCATTTCATAAAGCACGACTCCCAGCGAGAACACATCCGTTGACGAGGTGGTCTCCACCCCCTGTGCCTGCTCGGGCGACATGTAGTGAACGGTTCCGAGAATGCGACCTTCCGTGGTGGCATGCATGACCTCGGTGTTCATGTTGTCAGGATCATTCATTTCGATGGCCGGTGTCGCAAGTTTGGCCAGACCGAAGTCCAGGACCGTCACGTGCCCCTGCTTGGAAACGATTATGTTGTCAGGCTTGATGTCACGATGGACAATGCCTTCCTTGTGAGCTGCCGCCAGCGCGTCGGCGACTGGAGTCCCGATATCCAGAACCTCACGAACACTCATCGTCTGTTCTGATTTGATCAACTCGGTGAGGGTTCGACCTTCCACCAGATCCATGGTGATGAAGGTGAGATCATCCACCGTCTCGATCGAGTAGATGGTGACGATCCCAGGATGCTTCAACTTCGCCAGAGCCTTGGCTTCTCGTTCGAATCTGGCCTTGCGAGCCGGATCCTGAACCACTTCGGATCTCAGGATCTTGATCGCGATGGTACGACCAAGACGGTTGTCGACAGCTTCGTAGACTTCGCCCATGCCGCCACGACCGAGCAGACTCTTCAAGGTGTACTGCCCATGGGTTTCGCCGCTTCGATCTTGTTGTGTATTCATTGAATGGCCTTGGAGGATTGCCCTGGTGGTCATTTCAAAGAGGGGCACCTCATGCCGCCCCACCCCTGGAATTTCAAGCAGGCCCTACTATACGCCCAAGAAGATGCCATCTGCATGGGCGACAGCACGTCTCCGGAGCGAGCTGCCAGGAAGGCTCTATTCGCCGAAAATGCTGGAGAGAAGAGGCTTTCAGGACCTTTTAATGCGGATCAGATCGTTGAACTGCGTGAAGTTACCCTCGACCCAGTTGGATGGGACCAGATCGACCTGGAACCCGTCGGCCGCAATCGCCTCCATGAGAGGTTCGACATACGGCTGACGACGAGCGGGACCAGTCGTGGCGAAGGTCGGGAATATCCGCACCTCACGACCCACCCGTACCAGTTCGCGTACCGCCTTCACGTGGAAATCCAGATCGAGCTGCCCATGCGACATCAGTCCTCCATGATCGATCGATGCATAGAGGAAGAGGAAGTGACCGCTCAGAACCAGATCGAAGGCATCATCTTCGAATGGAAGCTCTGGAAGAGACGCCTCGATGAAACGATCCCGATGGGATCGATAGGCCGAGATGAAACTGTCCAGTGCCTCGAGCTTGCGTTGGGTAAACTCGTCCGCCTGCTTCTGATCCCAGGCCTGGGCGGGATCCTCCTGCCACTTCTTCATGGAATCGCCAATCTCGGTCCGACCACGTTCCTCCAGGACATCGGGTTCAAAGGCGTATTGCGGATCCACGGCCTGGATATCGAGTCCACGTGCCAGCCCGTCCGCCACCAGCGCGTCGGGACCACCGGGACAGTCGAGGATGCGTCGTCCGTCGAGATCTCGCTCGTCCAGGGCGTACATGCTCAGGCACTCGTTCCAGGTGCGGCCGAAGAAGATCACATGATCGAGGCTGAATGTCATGAACAGATCATAACCGGTGAGAAGATGATCAAAGAACAGGCCGCTCCCCGAGGGGAGCGGCCTGTGTACTTCAAATCAAGGGGTTGTCTGTGTGGACTCAGCCAGCACATGGTCCCCAGTTGCTGATGATGACCAGGATGTCATCCGTTGTGACGGAGCCGTCATTGTTGACGTCGCCATCACCACTGTTGCCGAAGTTGCCGATTGCCACGAGGAGGTCCTCGACGGTGACGCTCTGGTCTCCGTCGATGTCGCCATCACATGGTGTCTCTGGTGCACACTCGATGTATTCGACCGAGAACGCATCGATGCCCGACTCGACGACGGACTGAGTATTACCAAGATCCGAGACGGTGAATCGGACTCTCATCTGGGAAGTACCCACCATGACGTCCTCAACCTTGTAGCTGGCCAAAATCCAGCCTCCGGTGGTACCTTCGCCAGCTGGTCCTACGGTCTCGAGATTGGACCATGTGAGCCCGCCATCATTCGAGATCTCGACGACCATCGGATCGGTGCCCGGATTGTCGCCGGAGTTGTTGCTGTGCCAACGTGCGTAGGAAACGATGGTCTCATCGGATCCACTGGCATCGAACACAGGCGACAGGAGTGTCGTCGAACCATCATCGACATCGCTGTTGCAGTCTCCACCATTGTTGGAGTTGTCTGTGACGAAGGAGATGCTTGAGCCATCGTAGTCGGAGACCGGGTCGCCGCGATTGCAGTTGACCGGAACACCACGATTCCATCCACCGTCGGCTGCATCTCCCGAGACGGTCCAACCCTTGTCGGTGTTGAAGTCGTCGGAGAAGGAGACGACCGCTTCACCGATGAAGTAGCCGTATGGAGCCGATGGACCTGCGCTGGGCATGGTTACCAGGCCTGCATTCTGACCCGTCAACTCGAAGTAGAACTCGGGGGATTCGTCACAGGCCGCACCTGGAACGTCTGCCCTCCAGATGTTGAGTCCATCGAGAGACATGTTGATGGTTTCGAATGGACCGCTGTTGGCCATTCGATATCGCATCTTGACCGAACCAATCAGGACGTTGTCCTGGCGTGGATCGATCTTCACACGCTGCAGCATGGAGACGTTCGGATCCATGGATTCAGGAACTGAAGTAAGCAGCTCGAACTGGGGACCGAGGAAGGTGTTCTCCAAAGAGGCGGCCACATCGATGACGCCTCCGGTGATGCATGTGCCGGCGAGACCACTCACGGGACGAACATTGTCCATGATGAGTGCCTTGACCTCGGCTGCCGTCACATCGCCCATTACCGCGTAGAGGAGACCGACTGCACCAGCGACATGTGGTGTCGCCATGGAAGTACCGCTATAGCTCGAGTAGCCGTTACCCGGAACCGAGCTCAGGACATCCACACCCACGGCAGCCACATCGACTTGCGTTGCGGAATACTGGCTGAAGCTCGCGAGATTGTCATTGCAGTCCGTTGCGGCGACGGCAATGATGTTGTCGAGGTCGTAGGCCGCTGGGTAGGAGGCTCCATTGGTGCCGCTGTTGCCTGCAGCCGCCACGAAGACGTGCTCGATCTCATTGCCTGCTTCCAGGATGGCGTCATAGAGGGCCTGCGAGAAACCGCCGCCGCCCCATGAGTTGTTGGACACCTTGATGCCTGCAGCCGTGCAGTACTGAACTGCGGCCACTGCACCATCGAGGGCTCCACTACCACTGGCTGTGAGGAACTGGACGCCGGCAAGGGAGCACTCCCACATCACGCCGGCCACACCGATTCCATTGTCGCCCTGACCGCCGACCGTGCCACCACAGTGGGTGCCGTGGCTGTTCGTGTCCATCGGATCGGGCTCGTAGTTGGCGAAGTCGTATCCGTAGTAGTCATCGACGTAACCGTTGTTGTCGTCGTCCTGACCGTTTCCTGGAATCTCACCCGGATTGCGCCAGATGTTGTCGGTGAGATCCTGGTGGTTGTAGTCGATACCGGTGTCGATGATCGCGATCACGAAGCTCTCGTCACCGATGCTGTCGTCCCATGCTGCCGGTGCATTGATGGAGTCCATTCCGCACAGTGCGGAATAGGACGGATCGTTTGGCGTGGTGTCGAAGGCACGATAGATGTAGTTTGGTTCCACATATCGGAGGACATCCGAGCGGGTACCAGCGATGGAAAGACCATCCTCGACACTCATGTCGATCGAGGCCTCGACGAGATTCGTGACAAGCGTGTAGGTTTGATTGACCGTGGCGCCGAGTTCAGCAAGAAGTTCGGCTCGCTGACTTTCAGTGGCGGATTCCTTGAAACGCAGCATGAGCGAACGAGGCTTGTGTTCGTGGGACAAGGGGTTCTTGTCTGGAATGATGTTTTCGACGACGGGATCGATCGATGGTGTTTCCAGATCACCGGCAGGTACCAACGCGGGTATTGCCAGTCCCAGCGAAAGCCCGAGGGCAAGCTGAATCTTAATGGTGGACATGAGACGGTCTCCTCAAAGGGTCACAGGGGGGATATGAGCATTTCAGAACAGCTGATGGAAATCCATAGCCATCTGAGTGACTGTTGGTATGACTTTTAAATATATGCCAAGACATCAAGAGAGCCCACCTGAATCTCAATGCTGTTTAAAGCAAAAAAAACGGTTGCAGAATTCTCGTTTTATTTGGCAGGAATTTGACAGCGATCACGCTTAAAAGCATTAAAAACACGCATCTATTGTTTTAATAGATCGAATTCAAGGGACCATCGGGAGTTCAATCATCGGATTTGACGACCCCCTGAGTGGCACACAGGATCATTCCGGTCAGCGACAAGCCCCCCACGACTGCGTAACCGACTTTCCATCCGGTCACGCCGGGGTATTCGAAGGAAGCCAGAAACCCAAATCCGCAGAACAGGGCAATCGGGGCAAGGAGCAGGATGAGCATTACTCTCATGTGGTTTTCTCACCTGGAACTGTTGAAGGAGCGGAGTGATCAGGATGGCGATGATACATTCGGATTCCCGTTTCCATTGACCAGATCAACCCTACTTATAGATTGAGTGATTCATGAATACCGATGAGCGAATGACTGTGCTTGAAACCCGTGTACGTCGACAGCGTCTTGGCATGGCTTTCATGGGACTGGGCATGATCGCCCTTCTGGGGCTGGGCATGAACCAGCAGGCTCCCAAGAGGATGAGCCTGGAGCAACTGACCATCCTCACCTCCGAGGGCAAGCCCGGAGTCATCCTTGGAACCAACGAGATGATGGATGGCAAGACCGGTCAGATCACCATCTTCACGGCCGAGGGCAAACCCGGAGTCATGATGGGAACCAATGAGAAGGATGGCGGATACGGCGTCGCCATCATGGATGCCAACATGAAGGCGCGTGTCATCCTCGGTGTCGACGCCAAGGATGACCCAGGCATGGGTCTTCTGGACAGCAACGAGTCACCAAAGATCATGATGGGTTCAGACAAGGATGGCTCGGGCATCATGCTCATCGGCGCCAGCATCATGGAACTGCCGGCGCCCCCCGCTGCACCGGACAAGAAGTAGTCTCTTGCCCTAGCCCACTACTCAGGCCGCTTCCAATCGAGGAGCGGCCTGTTTCATGAGAGGTGTTCCAGGAGGAACGCCGCCGAATCCCGGAGCGCCTCGTCTTTGTATGGCGATTTGTAGATCCCGAAGTGATCGCAGTCATAGCTGCGTACCGTGATCGCGTCGAAGCGTTTCGCATAGTCGAGCGAACCTGGCGTCGAGTTCAGCTCGTCATCCCGCGCGACCTGGACCAGGGCCGGTGTCGTCACATCGTCGATCATCGTGGATGGATCATTGGTGGCGAGGTCACCCGAAAGAAGTGAACTGGCCAGCACGCCATTGACCCAGGTCTTCGCATGGAGCGCCTCGACGGTCCGGAACTCGATGCTGTCCTTTGACATGAACACGGCGACATCGCCGGGCTCGTCGATGACGAGCTTGATCAGATCGGACGATGGTGTGGCAAGCATGCGAGCCGTCTCTTCAGCTGACCGATGTCGACTGATCTGCTCGTGACTGCGTGCCATGTCCAGTGCCGGAACCTGCGATACGGTGGCAGCGATGTTTCCATCCTGTCGAGCGACGAACAAGGTGTGTCCACCGGAGAAGGACGTGCCCCACAGACCGATTCGCCCCGGGTCGACGAGTTCGAGTGATCGCAGATGGGCAATCGCAGCGTGGTAGTCCTCCTGCTGCATGGCCACGCTGAGATTCTGACGTGGTTCACCCCCGCTTTTCCCGAAGCATCTGTAGTCGAAGGTCAGTGACACCAGGCCTTGTCGGCAGAAATGTTCCGCTGCATACATGAGGGAATCGCAATCAGCCGTGCCGCCGAATCCATGGGCCAGGATGACGGCGGCACCCTGCTGATCGGAATCGGGAACATGCAGTGTTCCATGACAGGTGTCGCTGCCGGACGAGAAGGTGACTGACTGGGTTTGCATGGGCTGCTTTCAATGTACTTGATGTGGACATCTGGTCGCGGGCTGGCGTGTTCGCTGCCCGATTGGGATTTCGTTTGCATGGAAGCGTAGTCGATGTTCCGAACCCAGAACGGAATCACATGCAATTCAGTGACCAGGCCTAGGCGGCGGTAGCCGCGCACATCACGGTAATCACTGCCCTCATGGCCTGGATGTCCGCGATCTGCGCAGCAACCGATGCACCAGCCGCATCTCACTCGATCAGCGACTTGATGCGACTCTCTCGATCTCGCCGTTCGACCGTGATGAAGGGCATTCGATTGAAAGTCGCCTGCTCTCCGATGGCCAGTAGTGCGAGGATTCGCTACTGAAGGATGAGTTCATCCAGGACAGCACCCGCCAGGCATACTTGTAGTTGACACGACCACTCCAGAAGCTGATTTATTCGAACTTTCCGGTTTCATCCTTCCGCGTGAGGAGTATGATTTCATCGGGCAGTATGAGCCTGGATGCTTGAGTAGTTCCCTTGGCGGCCACACTCGGCTTAATTACGGCAGGCAAGCTGCATAGGAAAAACGCATTCTTGTTGATTTGGAATGCCCTACTGCTGTAACGATTTCTTCGCGGCAATTCCCGTGATTACCTTGTGGGAGAGGAATCCAATGCTATCGAACATCATTCTTGTCACCCTTATGGCTCTTAATGGATCAGGCCCCGAGGTAATCCCGCTGTACATGAATGATCTCGATGACTACGGATATGTCTGGGATCTGAATCTGCAGTACTACGAGGATCCGAACTGCGATGTCAACGACATGAGTTGCGTGCCCACATCCTGGATCAACAACTTGGTGTATCTCCAGAACAAACACGCCTCTGAACTTGATGGACTCGAACTTGTGGGCAACGACTACGCCGCGTGGTCTGAAAACGTCGTCAACCTTCGATCTCCCGCCAACATGAACACCACGGGCCCGAGTGGTCCCGGGACAACACCTGCTGGGCAGGTAAGAGGGATAATCAACTATCTGGACGAAACCGGCGTGGGCCCGTTGGCCAACCGGATGCAGGCCATTGCATCACCTCTCGGCCTGGCTCAGGATCCGTCAGTTTCACCTGATGACTTTCCATATTGGGTGATACGAGGCGCGGTTGACATGCAACAACTGGATTATTGGCTCAGGAGTGGTGCAGCCGTCACCGTCTTGGTCCTGTATACGGACAATGCAAACCCCAACGCACCAGACCCGAATGGCGCTGGTCATGCATTGGCGGTCGTGGGCCTCGAATACACAGACAAGAACCAGAATGGATTCATGGATCTTGGAGAAGCACAGCTCTATGTCATCGATCCACTGGACCCAACGCTTGGTAGCTATACCCCCGATGGACACCAGCCCATTGGTCCTGCCGCAGCAACAACCGTGCAGGTATGGCAAGAGCAGACTCCTACGGACCCCTCGACATACGGCATGCTGAACATCAGGTACAACCAATCCAATTCGGCCGCATGCCAGCCATACAATCCGGGAACCCATATCGCCGACGGTTGGCTCTCCGGCGCCGCTGCATTAAGCATCATCAGTGGCCCCGGGGGCTCATGCTGTCTCGCCACAGGCTGCTCTTCGCTCACCGAAGTCGGGTGTACAGAGCTCGGCGGAACGTGGACGCTCTCAGGTAGTTGCGACGACTGTGCACCGGCCTGCGATGGCGACAACGACAACGACGGCACCGTCGGCATCGAGGACCTGCTGATCGTCATCGAACACTGGGGCTTCTGTCCTTGACCGTTTGGGCCTGCCCCCAGTCCATATAAAGAACCCCACAACACCCCCGTCTTCACGGGTTTTTATCGGTGAAAAACGTATATGAATGGCCCCTTGCAGCCTGGCCACGGAATGTCGCAAATCAAGCCTTGACCTGCTCCATGGGACCCTCTCTACTGAGTGTGCATCGCAAGCCATCTGCAAATGAGGGGAAACCATGAAACTTTCGACTCTCCGGTTGTTCTTCGTGTTCATCGCAATCGCTCTTTCCGGGCATGCTCATGCCCAGACGGGAGCCTGTTGCTATGTGATTTCCAACGACGAGTGGACTTGCTTAGAACTGGAAGAGGCGATCTGCGAGTCAACCTTCCTTGATGGCACCTGGCAAGGCGAGGGCACGATCTGCGATGACGTGAATTGCGAGCCCGTGCTCGGCGCCTGCTGTTTTTCTGGCACATGCCAGATTCAAACAGAACTGGAGTGCACCACTGCCGGAGGAATTCTCTGGACAGAAGGTGACGACTGCGATGACGAGAACAATCCCTGTGGCGAGCAAGTCGCCTGTTGCTTCGGTTCATCCTGTGATGACGTGTGGCTCTGGTACTGCACTGAAAACGGAGGCGAGATCGACGATGACGG
>MDTG01137162.1_pt1 | contig 10186 bp, 10 predicted proteins | sample 811421 | NCBI WGS metagenome assembly MDTG01 (sample SAMN05326645, study PRJNA326480) | marine metagenome | isolation source: seawater | place: Pacific Ocean: South East | collected 2011 | reverse complement strand
TTCTGTTGATAACAAACAGAAGTCTCGTGTGATCTCTACGGTATGAATTGGATAGGTATCTACCTCTCCAGCTCTGGCTCCCATTTGAAAAATTCCACTAGCAATGGAGACCATCTCCATTTCCAATGGGTCAGAACAATAATTATAGGATGGCTCGTGAGAACAAGAGAATAACAGGAAAAGCATATAATCTCTCTATCCCTGCATTTTCTTTTAGCAACATCTAGATAGGTTTATGATATATTGGATTTCGATATTAATTCTGATAAGGCAAGAACTTATGTGTCGGAGAGAGGTGACTAATATGGCTGATATAGATTTTATGGGTCGAGGACTTACCTGTGATTATGGTGTCCGATTTTTGATTGTTGATATTACATCAGCGGCTCAAATTGCTTTTGAGAGGCATCAACTCGAAAAGGGTTCTGGAAAAATCTGTGCAGAAGGAATGTTGGCAAGCATGTTGATGGCTTCTCAAATCAAGGGTGATGAACGTATCACAATGAATATGCAAAATGAGATTCCCATCTTTCAATTTATGTGTGATATCACTGCACAAGGGGATATTCGTGCAAAAATTACACCATCAACAATCTCCATGGAAAATCGTTTAAAAGGTGTCTTTGTTAGTATAAAGCATAATAAAAAGAAAGAACTCTATCGTGGTGTTACTGAGATCGACTCTGAATCACTAGAAAAGGGTATTCTGCATCATCTACAACAATCAACACAGGTTTTGTGTGATCTAAAAATTGTAATTATCCAAGATGAAGAAGGTCAGATTCTTCGTGCTTTGGGACTCCTTTTGGAAAAAATGCCTGTTGAAAGTTTGGGTGTGACTGCAGAGGTTTTTGAAGAATATATCAAACCTCTGAGCAGTTTATCTCCGAGGGAAGTCATAGATCAAATTGATGCTCGTATGCTACTCGGTCATGAATTGGAGATTATGGATCAACGAACCCTTCAATGGAAGTGTCGTTGCTCTCAGAAAAGAGTTGAAAGTATGCTCGTGAGTTTGGGGAAGGGGCAACTTATAGAAATCCTAGAAGAGGATAAGCAAGCACAGATTACCTGTGAGTATTGCAATCAGAAATACACAGTCGATGAAGCTACATTGAAAGAAATAATTGGCAGACTATAAATTATTTGTGTTCTTACTCTATGGAAGAAGAATATTCAAAGATGCCATACCATTCATTGTCATCAAAAAAGTAGGATTTCATTCTTCCAATTCCTCTCAATTCGCCCTTATACCATCTGTCATGTTGTGAGATGAGTATGTAGCGAGGCGATTTTTGTAAATTCGATACACCATCCCAAGGAGAACTGTATTGTACCCATTTGCGATTGGCAAGAATGAGCAGTGGTGTGTTGATGCGAGTTGAAACAATGCTTTCTCTCGGATTGGTATTCTGTGATATCCACTCAATCATATTTCTGCTTGAGTTGGATTGCTCAACTAAGATTTTTTCTTGTGGTATTGAACTCATTGCGGTGAAGAATGATATGATTATAAGCAGTGGTGTCGTTTGTTGTCTCACTATGGGTAGGGAAGTCTGTGCTGTAAAGACACCTATAATTAATGAACCGATGGCAATGAAAGGTAGAAAAGATAGGAGAAGAGTCTGCTGGTTGTTTGCATAGATAGATTGTATAATACCCATAAGAAAAAGAACAACTCCCGATAGCACTAAGTGTTTCATGTAATGATCAACTTCTTTCTCATAAAAAAAGAGTACGATGATAATAATGGCACAGAGCAATGTAAAAAAAGGAAGTTTTTCTTGAAAGATTGCGATGGTGTTAAAAATATCAACCTCGCTAATAGTAGGAATTAATGTCCCCATTGATGTACTTTTTTCAGAATGGGCGATGCTTTGTAGTGATGTTTTATAAATACCCTCACCCAAAATTTGTCTTTCAAAGGAACTGGGAAGTGTTTGACTTGATTCATCTATATAGGTATGTGTGTTTATAAAGAATGTGTTGGTGTATATGGAAATAAGGAGATGCCAAATACCAAGAAAAGACGTCGATCCAAGGAGAAAGATAACGATCTTTACATTCTTCGACCCGATCAAACCAGCAATTATACAAACAGCAACAATAAACAAAAATGACGATGTGGTAAACAAATAGGAGAGACTCAAAAGTAAGCCCCAAGCAAATGTTTTTAGATGGGTTTGGGTATTCGCTTTTGTTTGTAGCAGCAAATACAACACTGTGATTACAAATGGTGTATGTATGATTTCTGGAGATGCTAGGGAGAGTGCGTTTGTGGAGATAGTGACTGAAAGGAATAGAACTATCGAGCAAATACCTCCACAATAACCACCTATTTTACTAGAGAATTTCCATATTATGGCGAATGTCCAAAGCGAAAAAAACCAAAATAGAATTCCAACAGCAATAACTGGAGGGAAAATATAGGACAGCATTCCCGAAAAAAAAGGTAGCAATGGGGCTTCTAGTATAACGTCTACTTGTACACAGTTTATGGATGTTGAACCCCCTATGGACAAACATTCCCATAAAATATTCTGTTCGTAGGTTTTGGGGAAATAACGCACTGAAGGATTGAGTATGAGTAGAGCAAGTGAACAGATTGATGTGATCCATATCGTCATAGAGAAGGAATGTGGAGGAGTCTCTTTTATAGACTGTCGTATCTGTGTAAGAATGGTGGACATTATTTATGCGTATCTATATAGGATAAAAAACGCTCGAAAAATGCTTCTACTCCAACCTGCGTTTGTTGTCGAATGATGAATAAAGGGAGTGGGAATTTAGGTATACTACGGATGCTGTATGTGATTTCTGAGCCAGTTTCTATAGGTTGAATATCCCAATAGGAAGCAAACTCTGAGAGATCATCGCTCTCTAAAAGAGTGAGTTCAATACGATTTTGATCAAGACAAGCCCGCGCGGTGTAGGTGATGTTCATGAAGAAATTAGGAATTGTATATTGAACATCCTTGCAATTATCAAAAATTTGTAGAATTGAAACTTCAAGTTCTCCATCTATTTTCGACATTTTTTGTGGATCATTGAGCAAGGCGATGATGCGTTTGGGTTCGTATGTTGTTTGAAATTTTGCCAAAACAGTTCCATCATCCAGTGTATCTATGACAATGGAAGAGGCAAATGAAATGGTTGGAAATAGGAAATACATATGAAATGCTTTTGTGGAACTTATGTTTTTCAAAAAACAGGAGAGACCATTGGACGTTATAGACATGATATAACGTTACGATAGCATGAAACAAAATAGAAGGAAAAGAACATGAGGATCGTTCTTTGGGTTACGTCTGTATTGCTTATTTTGGTATGTACGCATTTCCAGTCTCAAAAGATAGGGGAACTCATTTTATGGAAGAAGGGTAATAATTTAGGTCAATCACTTGAACAACCTTGTAAACAGGTACTCGATTATGTAAGGGATGAATCTGTACGATATCAAAATATAGAAATAGTACTCTACACATGCTTTGAAGAGATAGAATCCCAACTCTCTATTGAAGAGTATAGTCTAGTTTTAGAGCATATGACTCCAAAGGATATGCGTATTGCTGTATCACATGAACACCCAGAACAAATCGCTATCTCATTGTTTCCTATGGTCAAAAAATCGATGAGAAGGCGTTGTGCATCCAAATCCTTTCCAACCACCAAATCACTCCTTTGCAATACTGAGAACCATGATCAAATAAATCTCAGCATTGATAATTATCTGATAGAACGTCTGTATACCAAAGACGTACATCAAAGTAGAATGCTGTTGTTGTCATGTACGAGTCCTAAGAGAGCTGGTCGAATGGTTCGAAGTATATCTGAGAATCAAGAACAAAAAAAGAATTCAATGCTTCTATTTTTACAGAGTTGTACTTTTGAGTCCAATAGAGAAAGAGAACGTTTTTTGATGAATCAGTTGAACCAAGATAACGAAAATTTATCTGTTGTGGCACTCGAAATAATTCGATGGAAAATAGACAGTGCTCTTCCCAAATTAAATCAAATATCCAAAGTCTTACCGAATGGGTTTGATAAGTGGTGTGTCGATTTAGCTCGTCAGCGCATTTTAGAAAAACGCTAACAGGTCCTATTCAATGAGAAATGATTGTAGTTTTTCACCCAACTGTCGGTGTCCCTCTTTGTTTGGATGAATGAAATCTGCAAATAGATTTTTCTGGCTTAACCATACATCTTTTGCTTCAATGATGGGAAAATCCTCTTGTATGGAAATCTGTCGCATGATCTTACGATATTTTTCTCCTTTTTCATCCGTTATTTTTTCTTCTATTTCCTTTTGTGAAGCTAAGGCAACAAAAATGACTTTCCCCCCTTGGTCTTTCATAATTTGAGTCATCTGTTCTAAATTTTCACGATATTCTTTTGGAGATACACGATTCTGTCCTTCTGTATCTCTCTCTGACCATTCAAGTTTTCTAGGGATACTAGAAAATATGGAATAGAGAGCACGAAAGAGATTGGACTGCTTGAGAAAGAGTAGATTTCTATTGTCTTGTACTTTCATTTCCTGTAAGATCTTCCTATCTGAAAATCCCATATTCGTTGAATCTGACCATAGGTTGGCAATGATCAAAATATCAATTTCAAAAAGGGTTGTAAAGCGACGAACCCAAACAAGACTCTGTTCGGAAGAATACCCAGGACATCCAGCATTAATATCTTCCCATTGCGGAAGTTTTTTTGTTGCAATAGATGTAAAAACTTCTTCCTCTTCCACCAAAAATCCAAAAATAGAACTGTCTCCAACAGACATGATGCGCTTTAGATCCTTTGGCTTTGGAATTTTAGGGGCGACTCCTCTAAGTCCGTATTGATTGATCGTCACACGAACACCATGCTCGAAGCGTGTGCCTTTGGGTTGTTCCCATATCATTGTTTCATGTACTGAATACTCTTTATCTGTTGACATAGGTGCGAAAAAACCGGCAATACTCTCTAATATACAAAAAGTACCTATCAAGAAGAAAAGAGTGAAGAGGAATTTGTTTTTCATGTTCGTAGTTGATTTTTGATAGAATCAAGATAATAATTCAGTTTATATTACATTATACGTAACCCAGTATGGATTTTTTATTATGCCTATTGTTGCAGCCGCTTTAGTTCCTCATCCTCCTCATCTTGTATATGCTGACAATCCACCTCAAAATGAGCCCACATCAACTGGTGGGTGGGAAGTGTTGCGTTGGGGGTATGAAAGATTACGTAACAAATGGAATCAATTGGATTTCGATGTGATTGTCGTTCATTCTCCTCATTGGAAAACCAGATGTGGTCATCACCTTTTAGGAGTCGAGCGTTTTAAAAGCTTAAGCGTTGATCCTGTATTTCCTCATCTTTTTCGATACCATTATGATCTAAAAGTAGATGTAGCATTGGGAGAAATGATTGCAGAGGAAGGGGTCCAAGAGGGATTGATCATGAAGATGATGAGAAATCCTGCATTTAGAGTTGATTATGGTACCATCACTGCATGTCATCTGATTCGACCACAGTGGGACAAGCCTATTGTTGTCCTTTCTTCGAATCGGGCTTATTATGACTTTAGCGACGAAGTTGGTGAGGCTCAAATGTTATCTTTGGGTAAGGCGACAGCCCGAGCTATTGAAAAAAGTGGAAAAAGAGCAATTCTACTTGCATCGAATTCACTATCTCATCGTCATTTTACGGAAGAACCAGAAATTCCTGAAGACATGAGGTACGAGCATATTTATCATAACGGTCAGTATCTTTGGGATATGAAAGTTTTAGATTTGATGAGGCAAGGACGGTGCCAAGAATTACTCAATGTCATGCCTGACTTTATTGAGCAAAGTATGTCGGAGTGCAAAGAAGGATCTTTGACTTGGCTATTGGGTGCCTTGGATATTCCTACATATCCAGCCGAAGTACATGCATATGGCTCTGTTATAGGAACTGGAAATGCTTTGGTAGAGTGGGATCCGGCGGCACAAAATTAAGGAAAAGAGTTTGATGTGACTATTTGTCTCCGAGTGAGATGATTTGACTAAAGAAATGAATAGTATGGAGGAAAAAATGACAATTCCAATAGGATGTATCGTTTCTGGTATGCCACAGCCTTTATTGGCTCCAGAGAAAAATAATGGTTGGAAGGCATTGAGAGAAGCATATGCAAAATTGCGACAAAGATTGATCGAGCAGAATGTAGATACCATTCTTTTGTATTCTACACAGTGGTTTTCTATTCTCGGTCATCAGTTGCAGGGGGATCCATTTCCAGAATGGGAACATGTCGATCAAGAGTTTCACGAGTTGGGATCTATGAAATATTCTTTTGAGACAGACATGGATTTGGCCAATCATTATGATGAACAAGGAAGAAAGCGTGGATTGCATTGTAGGTTGGTTTCATATAAGGGGTTTCCAGTAGATACAGGATCCATTGTAGCTATAAAACTTCTCAATCCAGACAATCGATTTAAGGTTGGAATCGTTTCCTGTAATATGTATGCAGATCGTGCAGAAACCGTGGTCCTAGGAAAAGCAGCCGCAGATGCGATTCGAGTATCCGGTCGAAGAGTTGCTCCCATAGCTGTGACTTGTTTTAGCAATCGTTTTCATACCGAAGACGTTTTGCCCGAGGATGATCATATTGCATCTATGATGGATGATGAATGGAATCAAAAATTACTCGAGTTACTCGCAATTGGTCGCTTGGAAGATGTGGCTCAATTGGCACGAACCTTTGCCTCGCAAGCTCATGCCGATAACAAACTAAAAGCACTTTGGTGGTTGAGTGCTGTAATGGGGCAACATAATAGATATAGCGGAGATGTTTTGGAGTATCAACCTGTCTTCGGTACAGGAAGTGCTATTGTGTCCTTAATTCCAGCAAATCAAGAAGTTGGTGGGCACGAGTTTGACGAAGACAATGTGGAGTTCTATGGTGGAGATCGTGAGGTCTTAGCAGTGAAGTCTCAATCGATAGAAGAAGGAGCACAACTGCAAAATGAAGTTCAAGAAATAGAAATTTCTTCCGCAAAGACCGACAACAAAAAAACAAAATTTACAAATGTTACAAATACATCTAGAGCACCAAAGCCTGTTGGTGCCTATCCACATTCAAGACGAGTAGGGGATTTACTATTTCTTTCGGGTGTTGGTCCACGTCAGCCGGGAACGGATGCAATCCCGGGAGGTGCGACCCGAGACAGGGATGGAAATCCTCAAGATTATGATGTAGAGGCACAAACAAGGGCGGTGATTGAAAATATAAAAATTATTTTAGAAGATTCTGGATCGAGTTTGGATAAGGTAATAGACGTACAAGCCTTTCTGATAGATATGGATCGTGACTTCAAAGGGTATAATAAAGTTTATGCGGAGTATTTTACAGATATTCAAGCAACACGCACAACTATAGCAATACGTGCTCTTCCTACTCCTATAGCTGTTGAGTTCAAGGTGACAGCAATGGCTGGAGAACCATCCTAAAATAATTTTTAGATAGATGTTCGATATCTATTCAAAAATGGAAAGCACATGAAAATATATGACATTTCACCTACGATATCATCAAAAACAGCAGTATGGCCTGGTGATGTTGCATTTCAACAACGGTATTTATGTCGTATTGCAGATGGTAGTAATATAGATCTTTCTTCGATTCATACTACAGTTCATATTGGGGCTCATACTGATGCTCCGAGTCATTACGATTCTGAGGGAGTTGGAATAGATCAAAGGGATCTCTCCTTTTATTTTGGAAAATGCCAAGTAATATCTGTTAATACTGAAAGGGGATGTCGTATTTTTCCCGAGCATGTAACCGTTGGAATTGAAGCACCACGAGTTTTATTTCATACAAATTCCTTTCCAGACCCCAATTTTTTTAATAGAGATTTTTGTTCTCTGTCTCCCGAATTGGTCCGATTTTTACACGAACGAGATGTTTGTTTGGTGGGTATTGATACTCCTTCCGTCGACCCATGTGATTCAAAGGAACTCGAAAGTCATACTGAAATAGCCAATAGGGATATGGCTATTTTAGAAGGAATCGTATTACATCACGTGGAAGATGGTATATATATACTATCGGCAGTGCCTCTCAAAATTAAGGGTGCAGATGCATCACCAGTACGAGCTATTTTAATAGATGATTTTCATTTGATATGAAAATCATAATGAATATTTGAGGACATAGATGAAGTCTATATCGGTCTTTCGTAAAGTTGCGATGTCAATTGTAATTTCTCTTCTATTTCTAATGTGTGTTGAAACAATTTTGACGGCTTTAAATTATCCAGACGTCGGAATATACAGAGGAGATCCAAATTACGTTTGGTGGTTGAGAAAAAATTTAGATCGACAGGTACTGCATGTGGAAGAAGAAAAGCATTTTACTGTGATCACAGATGATAAAGGATTTCGAATTGCGGAACAGAATATAAAAGACGATCACATCACTAAGACAGAAGATTATATCTTAGCATTGGGTTGTTCAACGACTTTTGGCTGGGGTGTGGCAGGAGAACAGACTTGGACTCATCTGCTTTCACAAAATGTAAAAACACCCGTAGTAAATGCGGGTGTTCCAGGTTGGAGTACATTTCAAGCAAAGCATGGCTTACATGCTATGGAAATACCAATGCCCAAAATAGTCTTAATGTCCTATGGTGTTAGAGATCAGCAATTATCTTATGGTAGCGATAAGGAGATCAAGCCGACACCTATAATGTTTCAATTGCAAATTGCACGACTGATTCGAAAAGGACGAGGTATTTCTCGTGGACAACATAGGACGAGCGGTGTGGTGTCTCGAGTTTCTGTTGGTGATTACGGTCGTAACATTGATGAAATCTCTGCTATATGGTCTAATGTACCTATTTTGTATTTTGTGTTTCCCAACTTGCGCACTGGTGTCTCTGGGCATGATCAGATCCTATTGGAAAAAGGGGGTATTGTATTTGGACAAGAATTCAAGGAGAGTGACTTTTTTATCAAAGATACACTACACCTAAATAGAAAAGGAAATCAGCATCTATCAAAGATGCTGACTCCCTATGTTACGAAACTACTCGGGGAAACCAATCATATCGAATGAAATACTAAGAGGTTGTGAATTCTTCACAAATCCGCCAAATGCACTGTATGGTTCCATATTGAAATCAGAATGATTGAAGTTGATAGAACCTAGCATAAAGAATTCCTCATTACTCGCGTCAAAGTCTACATCAAAGGAGAGGGTTCTAGTTGTTCCACGAAGGGTCATATCTCCGGTGATAATCAATGTTTCAGCATCAATTTCACAAGATGTACTAGCAAAGGTGATCTCAGTAAAACTGGAACTGTTTAATTGGGTTGTGCTAAGCATGTGGTCGCGAATTGTTGCTCTATCGGCTTCGTTAATACTATCGGCGTAACCAACATATTGTCGCATTGCAGTTTCATCTACGCGTAAATCTTCAACAGGAACACTAAAGTCAAATGTACAAGCAGAGATGTCGTCTACATTGTATTGAACATTTCCTGTGAAGTTTGCGGCTCTCATAACGTGATCGTGTGACAATCCGGAACCCCAAGCAGAAGCATCTTTAAATACTTGTACATAGAGTAGACTATCGACATCGGTGAAGGAATAATTGATTGTAGATGCAACTTGTACTTCTTCCTCTTCTTTTTCTTCCTCAACTTCTGTGGTATCAGGGTCTTCTACTACAACAGAACTTTCTTCTTCGTTATTTGAATCTGTAGAATCTTCTTCTCGATTTTGAGAAGGGATGGGGATATCCTCAACATCTGAATAATCTTGTGTAGCAACCTCTGGACATTCTTCACCACAAGCGGCAACATAAAACATTAAAGATAGTAAATTATACATAATATGCACTCCATATTTAAAAAAGATTTTAATAAATCTACTGTGTAGTAGTTTTACAGCATGATATATATCGGAAAAAAAGATGGCGTCATATAGTGTTGCTCTACTGTCACTGTTCATTATCTGTTCAAATGATTTAGATCAGTTTTTATTTCATTGCAAGTTTCTGTTTAATCTGATATCTACTTAGTAGTAGAATTTGCTCTGTGTCCAGCATTTTCTTTCTTTTTCATTCTCAGATCATGGAGGCGTTTTGGCTCGACCTAAAAAAAATAGTACTTTGGTATCCACTGACATTCGTATCTTGGTTGCGGCCGA
>MDTG01003836.1_pt1 | contig 10186 bp, 5 predicted proteins | sample 811421 | NCBI WGS metagenome assembly MDTG01 (sample SAMN05326645, study PRJNA326480) | marine metagenome | isolation source: seawater | place: Pacific Ocean: South East | collected 2011 | reverse complement strand
CACCTTCTTTACTTGTGAGTGTGATTTCGAGAAGTTGAGACAGTGTTATCGCATCTTCAAAGAAACACTCGAAGAAATCTCCAAGTCTGTAAAGCAATATTCGATCAGGATTTTCTATCTTTAGTTCGACATAATGTCTTAAAGCAGGAGTCAGATCATCAATTTTGGGCGAATTGTGATGAGACCACTTTGGCTCTTCAATTTCTGCATTGGAAAATTCATTTAGATCAGTTATTTGATTTTGATTTTTAGATCTCTTTTTGCTGCGAGGTCTCAGTGAAGAGTCATCTTTCAATTGTTGCGGTGAAAGATCTTCTTTGGATATTTTTACAGTATTTTCTTGCTCTGCTCTACCGTGATTGCTCTGCTCGCTATTTTGAAAAAGACTGCCTTGTATAGGGTTTTGGCTGGCAGCCATTTAATTCCTCATGGTTTGATCAATGTATATTAGAAGAATAAATTTTTTTTGCATGTGAAGCCTCGCTACAAATATGAAGAGGTATACGTCAAAAAAACACTTACATGGGAGAATTAATGAATATTGAGAAATTTTTCTGCAGCTTCAATTATGCTGGCTATTAATTCAATCGTTGCGAACGCACTTTTATTCTCTTCATTGCTTTTGGTAATCGGTGTTCCTGTTTTCTACATGACCCAGACCAATCCTGAAGACAATAGAAATCCCAACATTAAAAAGATCGAGATTCTTGCGGGAGTTTGGTTCCATTTGGTTCTGCTTCAAGCTTTAGTTGGTGAATACATCACTCATCAAATGAGTGTTTAAGCAAATTATTTAATGAGAATTGCTCATACAGGTTAATTTCTAACTTAATGTTTTAAATTTACTCAGAAAAGGGTACTGTTAGTAGGTGTTAAAAGGCCTTTAAAAAATGGCGACAATAGAGGGTACCTTTGAAAAATCATCATCCTTAAAAGTAGCTATTGTCATAGCTAGATTTAATGATCTCATTACTAATAAGCTATTAAGTGGTTGCTTGGATTGCTTATCACGTCATGGCATTGATATATCAGAGTCAAGTGATCAACTAGATGTTGCATGGGTCCCAGGTGCATTCGAGTTACCTATAGTCTCGCAAGAACTTGCACGAAAAGGTAAATATGAGGTGATAATTACTCTTGGTGCAGTTATTAGGGGCGATACTCCACATTTTGATGTAGTGGTTTCTGAGGCTAGTAAAGGTATAGCAACTGTCTCAAGAGAAGCAGGTGTACCAATCATTTTTGGCGTCTTAACAACTGATACTATGCAGCAGGCTTTAGAAAGAGCAGGAATTAAGAATAATTTGGGCTGGAACTATGCTTTGCAGGCCATCGAAATGGGTTCTTTAATGAAAGTAGTAGGTTGAGTGCATTTATTGAATCAATCAATTCAATAAAATATCTATTTCAGTCAAGGTACCCAGCTAACATATAAAATAATTGAATGCGGATGTAGCTCAGTGGTAGAGCATCTCCTTGCCAAGGAGAATGTCGAGAGTTCGAATCTCTTCATCCGCTTAGAAAGCCAAATTAGATAAATAGATTATTTTTTGTTATTTAGTATCATTAAATTCTGATTTATTTCCTTTTGAAAACCAATTTTGGTATAAAAGTTCTCATGATTTGTAGTCATTAAATATATTCTTTCAGCCTTCGCAACCATTGGATCTTTTAGAAGAGATGTGGTGATTGTTTTTCCTAAACCTAAATTTTGAAAATTTCTATCTACTACAATATCCCACAATATTGCTCGATATATTTGATCTGAAGTAGCTCTTCCGAACCCAATCAGTTGTTTGAATCTCCATATGGTTATGACAACTGCGCTATTGGATAACATCGTTTTTATATCTTTAGAATTTCTACCTTTTGCCCATAGACTATTTCGGTTGAAAAGTCTTTGGAGTTGACTATTTCCTTTTTGAGGCCAAAAATTTGCCCCCATGCCGAAAAATCTCAAACCAGGTGCTCCTGCAGCATGCTTAACTAGTGTGAGATTATCCATTTCGCAAAATTTAGATATGCTATTGGGCTTTTACATGTCTTATTATGCATCTATTTGCTTAATCTTATGAAATTGAGTATCAGCTTAAATGAATAACTGTAGATAGGAATTCAATTTTGATAAATTAACTTTTAAATTTTATTATATGTTTTGATTATGAAATCTGACTACTATTTGAAATTTGAAAATAAATTCCGAGGAAATAGAGAAAGCATTATTGATGGATTTTCTATTTATGATTCATTGATTGACTCTTTAATTGATAAGAATTTATTAATTAAATCCCTTGATATTGGATGCGGGAGAGGCGAATGGTTGGAAAAATGGTCTGCTAAAATCCCTGATGCTATAGGGATTGAAAATGATGATTATATGATTAAAACATGTCAGGAGAAGGGCTTAAATGTTATACAAGGAGATGCAATAAATATCTTAAAAACTTTACCTATTGGATCTGTTTCTTTAATAACAATTTTTCATGTTGTTGAACACCTTTCCTATGACAAATTAATTGAATTAATTTCTTTATGTTACCAGGTTTTAAATGATAGGGGTGTTCTTTTAATTGAGACTCCTAGTATCGATAACTTAGTTGTCTCGTCAAAATCGTTTTTTCTAGATCCTACACATATCAATCATATTAATCCTGATGGATTAGCTTTTGCAATCGAAAATATTGGTTTTGATGCTGTTAAAACTTATTATATTCATGGAGGTCCGTTGAAAAATGATGAACACTTGAAACTAACCAGGATACTCAATGGAGTAGCTCAAGATGTTATGTTTTTAGCGACAAAAAAAGCTCAAACTTCAGATATTATTTTTAGAGATTTTAATGTATGGGAGTCTAAATTAGAACTTGCTCCAACCACACTTGAGGCAGCAGTAGATTATGACTTAGAGTATCAAAAAAGAGCTAAAGATAATCTACAAACTATTAATAGCTTAAATATTGAACTAATTAACTTGAAAAATGAGATAACTTTTCTAAATGATAAATTGAAGAAATTATTCTATTTAATCAATATTTTCAAGTTCTTTTTAAGACCTATGATAAACAAACTCCTTTTTATCAGGAAAATAGGGCTTAAGCTTTTGCATAAAACTTTTAATTTTCTAATAAAATTTATTTTTTTTAGGAGATTATTTCTCTCTAAAGTATTTCTATATCTTGTTAATCTTATTATTAAAAAAATATTTTTAAAATCTTCGACTATTACAATAACTCATATGAAGGAGAAGATAAATAAAAATATAGAACAAGATATGATTTCATCTAAGTTTAATCAAAAACTATTTATTCATCATAAAAACTCTTTAAAGTCTAGAGAATATAGTTTGGTTTTAAAAAAGGAAAAACCTGAATAATTATGAGAATAGCGATTGACTTACAAGGAATACAAAGTGAGGGAAGCCGTACAAGAGGTATAGGTCGTTATTCAATAGAAATAGTAACTAATATAATAAAATATTATCCTAATCATGAGATTATTCTTGTTGCAAATGCAGCTTTATCTGATTTAAGAACAAAGTTTCAGGCTCAATTAAATAAAAATAATATTTTTTATTTAGAATGGTATTCTCCATGCCCCTTGGCTTATACCTCTAAAAACATTGTAAATATTAAAATAGCAAGTTACTTAAGATCATATTTTTTTCAGAGTTTACATGCTGATATTATTTTATTTACAAGTCTTTTAGAAGGGTTCTCAGATAATTGTTTAACTGATTTTAATAGAGATTTTTTAGATACACCAGTGATCTCATTATTTTATGACTTAATACCCTTATTAAATCCAAAACTATATTTAAATAGTAATCCAGAATTTAATCAGTATTATCATGCTAAGTTAGCTGATTTCAAAAAATTAGATGGATTATTAGCTATTTCTAATTCTTCTGCAGAGGAGGTAAAAAAGTATTTAGAATTTGATTCTAAATATGTTTTTAATGTATCTTCAGCTTGCGATAGGAATATTTTCAATACAACAAAAGAAGCTTCTTTTGATTTGCCATTAGATCTTGAAAAGATTTCGCCTTTTTTATTGTATACAGGAGCAAGTGACCCAAGAAAAAATGTTAAAGGTTTACTTCAAGCTTATAGTCAATTACCTGAAGAATTAAAAAGATATAAGTTACTTTTAGTGGGGAAATTATTAAAACCTGAAATTGAACTAATCGATAATTGGATTAATCAATTTCAAATTGATTCAGATAATGTAATTAAGACTGGTTATGTCACGGATAAAGATTTAGTTCTACTTTATAGGAAGTGTTCATTATTTATTTATCCTTCTCTACACGAAGGATTTGGTTTGCCTGTTTTAGAAGCTATGTCTTGTGGGACTGCAGTGATAGGTTCTAATCGAACAAGTGTTCCAGAAGTAATAGGTAATCAAAAAGCTTTGTTTGATCCAGAGAATATTGATGAGATGAAGAATTTAATTCAAAAGGCTTTACTTGATAAACAATTTTATAATGAGCTCCTAACAAATTCGCATGTTCAAAGAAGTAAATTCTCATGGAAAATTACAGTTGATGCAATAAATAGTGCATGTGAAAAAGTGATTTCTGATAAGAAAAACCTTAGGGTAATTTATAACTGGAAAGATATTTCGACTATTAATAATAATAATTTAAATAATTTATTACTCGCACTTAGAAATGATTTATTAATAAAATCAAAGCTAGATGATAAATTAATTTCTTATATTTCAGCATCTCTTGATAAGATGAGTTTTCAAATAGATTCATTAATAAGGTCTTTATATAGTGATAATAAGATAACAAGCTGGAGAGTAGAAGGACCATTAGATTCTAGTTATAGTCTGTCTATTCTTAATCGTTATTTTGCTGAAGCAATTAATGCTAAAGGTTATCAATTATCTCTGCATAATACAGAAGGATATGGCGATTATTTGCCTAATCTTAAGTATTTGAAGAGTTATAAATTAATTTACTCTAAGTTGCTTGAGTCTAACAAGTCTAACAATATTAATATTTCAAATGCAATTATCAGTAGAAATCTTTACCCACCAAGAGTTAAAGATATGAAAGGATTCTTTAATCTATTACACACATATGGGTGGGAGGAGTCAGGTTTTCCTTCGGAATGGGTAGATGAACTTAATACATATCTCCAAGGTATTACTGTTATGTCAGGTTTTGTTAAAAAGGTTTTAATTGATAATGGTGTTTATATTCCTATAAAAGTTTCTGGTTTAGGACTAGATCATATTGATAAAATAAATATTAAAAATGAGTATATTATTGAATCAAAAAAATATAAAATACTTCATTTATCTTCTTGTTTCCCAAGAAAAGGTATTGATGTACTTTTAAAGGCTTATGGTGATAAGTTTACAATTAATGATGATGTTAGCTTGATAATTAAAACATTTAAAAATCCTCATAACAATGTTCAAGATTTATTGAATAATCTCAAAGATAAAAATCCCTTTTATCCTGATGTCGTTATTATTAATGATGATTTAAGTGATAGCGATTTAAAGTCACTATTGATGCAATCTAATCTTTTAGTTGCACCAAGCCGTGGAGAGGGCTTTGGTTTACCTATTGGCGAAGCCATGAAACTTGGTATACCAGTTATTACAACTGGCGCAGGAGGTCAGGAGGATTTTTGTAATTCTGAAAATTGTTGGTTAATTGATTATAGGTACGTGCCATCTGATTCTCATTTTGGTATCTATAATTCATATTGGTTCGAACCATCTTCTTTACATTTGAGTGAATTAATTTATGATGTATTTTCTTCTTCTAAAGCTCAAATTAAGAAAAGAACGGATATAGCTAAGCAAACTATAAATAAATTCCGATGGCATGATGTTGCGCAAAGTAATATAGATTTTGTTGAAGAACAATTAGCTATCTTTAATTCAAATAAAAATTTTAATTTGGGATGTATAAGCACTTGGGAAACTAAATGTGGCATCGCTTCTTATTCTAAACATTTGTTTGAAAATTGTTCTGAGGATTTAGCTATATTTTCGCCTTTTACAGAACAAGGTGTTGATGATTTTCTTTATCCATCCTGGCATTTGAATTCTAATAGTGAGGATTTTAGTTATCTATTAAATAAGGTGAAGATATTAAATATTACTTCATTGGTTATTCAATTTAATTATGGTTTTTTTGATTTTAATCAATTATCAAATTTGATTAAAAGATTATTAAATCAAAAAATAAATATTATTATTATTTTACATTCAACAGTTGATCCTTTAGATGATAAATCCAAGACTTTAAGTAACTTAACTAGCAGTTTTAAAAAATGTCATAGACTGTTAGTGCATACAATAGATGATTTAAATAGATTAAAAGATATTGGATTAACTAAGAATGTTACATTATTTCCTCATGGTATATTAGATTTTAAGTGTAAACGTAAAACCTTTTTTAATTCTATAAATAATTTTTCGATTTTACAGAAGAAAACATTAGCTTCATATGGTTTTTGCTTACCTAATAAAGGATACAAAGAGCTTATATTGGCTGTTGACATATTAAAATCTAGAGGTATTCATGTGTATTTGAATATTTATTCTGCGCTTTATAGTCAGGATTATTTATGGGTTTATAAAGAACTCAATAATCTTGTTGATAAATTAGACTTAGGAAGATTTATTAAAATTCATACTCAATATATGTCAGATGAGGATTCACTAGAGCGATTATCTACACACAAATGTATAGTTTTTCCCTATCAATCTTCGAATGAGTCATCAAGTGCATCAGTTAGACATGGCATAGCCTCAACCCAACCAGTGTTAGTTACACCACTCTCTATATTTAAAGATGTGTCTAATCTTGTTGATTACTTACCTGGCTGTTCTCCCGTGGAACTTGCTAATGGTATCCAAGAATTTTTTGATAATGATAAAAATAATACTTCTGCTCAATCTAAACCTCAAACCAATAATATTAAATCAAAAATTTTAGAAAATATACGTTTTTCTAAAATTAGTCCCAAGCTTATATCAATGATAAAAAGTTTAGAAATAAATGACCATCATAATTGACTTAATTTATAGTCAAGTAGTTTTTCAATTACCTGTTCTAGCTTTTCTTCGGTTTTCCATCCTAAATCTTTATTCATTTCACTAGGGTTTCCGTAACTTTTGACGATATCGTTTTTTCTTTTTAAAAAACCATCAGACCTTACATGATCTAACCAATTTAAATTTAGTTTTTCAAAGGCTATCTTGATAAAGGTACTTAATTGATTGAGTTCTCCTGTACAGACTACATAATCTTTTATTTCTTGAGAGTTAGCAATTAATTGCATACCTTCTACATATTCTTCTGCCCAGCCCCAATCTCTAGATATTTCAAGATTACCTAGAGTTAAAATATGAGATGGATCTTGGCTACATTTTATTGCACCTGAAATTATTTTTTGAGTTACAAAAGCGTTACTTCGCAGAGGAGACTCATGATTAAATAATACTCCAGTCATGCATTTTAAATTGTTCACCTCTCTATATAGCGTGACCAAATTTAGGCTAGTTTGTTTGCTAATGGCATATGGATTGCAGGGCTGTTGAGGATAATTGATTGATGCAGCTGTTTCTGTGTGGCCAAATATTTCACTACTTCCTGCGAAAAATATTCTTCCATCATAATTTATTTGTTTGCTCGCCTCGAGTATATTCAGAGTTCCATTTACTATACTTTGTAGGGTCTCATTGGGGTCTTGGAAAGATTTGCCTACTGATGATTGAGCCGCTAGATTATAAATTGTATTGGGTTTATGATTTTCTATTAATTTTGCAATTGTCTTAAATTCTTTAATATCACAAATTTGAATTTTAACTTCTTCTTCAATACCAAGCTTACTAAGATTGCTAATTGTTTTTAATTTGTTTCTGACTGTACCAATAACATTAATGTTTTTCCTAAGAAGTGATTTGCATAATAGGGAGCCATCCTGACCATCGCATCCGAAAATTAAAGCTGATTTCAAGGTCAAATATCAAACAGGCTAGTTAATTTAAGCTTAAGTCATTTAAGTGTAGAAAATAAACTTAATTAGTCATTAGTTTTGATTTTTTATTTTCGTGAATGTAATTAACTAAAGAATTATGTTGTTGTTTTCAGATGAAATTTCATAACCTGTCTATTAGGTGTGCACTTTATTATCTGGTCTTTCTCATGCTTTTGAACAATTAATATTGTTGGAAGGAAGCAGGTCTCATACCGCTTGAATTCTTTTTTCTTAAATTGTTTTCAATATACAAAAAATCTAGTGATAACAAGCTATTTAGCTATCCTTGGAAACTCTATTAATTCAAATTTAAAGGTGATTAAGACAGTGTTTTTCGCAAATTATCAGTGCTTGCGATTTAGTGAAAATGTTTGGAATTCCTTGTTTTAGTATCTTTTTGCTCTTGATCTGTGGGGAATACACCGTATAGTTCGGTGGATTCTGATCCGTTGGGCTTTATAGTGCTCGACCAAAGCAGATAGCCGCAGTCTTTCCTGCGGAGATCCCTCTACATATCTTATCCTTTTTTTCATTCTCTCCCCATGGCCAACGCGACTAGTACCCAACTTCAAGAGCTATACGTTGCTTACTTCGGACGCGCTGCTGATCCCACTGGTCTGGAATACTGGACGGAAAAAGGGATTTCAACAGCTGCTTTTGCTGCAAACATGTATGCGCAGCCCGAATTCAAAAGCGCTTACGGCACACTCTCTACTGAGTCACAAGTTAACCAGATTTATAAGAATCTTTTTGACAGAGACGCAGACGTAACAGGATTGACCTACTGGACTAAAGAAATCAATCTTGGAAATTTACAGTTAGCAGAAATTGCGACCCATTTGGTTTGGGCTGCTCAGAATAATTCAGGTAGTGCCGACGATAAAACTGCTCTTACTAATAGAACTAACGCAGCTATTGCTTACACAGCAAAAGTTAAGGAGACAGTAACTGGAATACTTGCTTATCAACCTGAAAATGATGGTTTAGCTGAGGGATCAACATTCGCTGCTGGTGCGAACATTACTGCTGCTAAAGCATTTTTAGCAACGATTGATAAGGAAACTGTTCATACGGATTCTGCAATTGCAACAAGCGTTGCGACCATTACAACAAATGGAGTTCCTACTGCTGCCTCTGGAGCAAAAACACTAACTTTAACTACTACTCAAGACACCCTTACAGGTGGAGATGGTAACGACAAGATCAGCGGTGTAGTAGTCGCAGCTGGAACAACTGGAACTACATTCTCAGCTGGAGACGTTATAAATGGCGCTTCAGGGATAGACACTTTAACTCTGTCTTTATCCGGCTCTGCCGACGGTTATACGCTTAACGGTGTAGTGACAACTAGTGTAGAAAAAGTTCTTTTGAGCAACTTTGATACACACAGTGGAACAGTTACTACTGTAGATGCAACTCTATTAGGTGGTTTGACAACTGTTGGTTTGACTGCTTCTGGTGCTGATGGAGATACGACAGTTACCGGTTTAACTGCTCTCACAAATGCTGAGATGAAAAATGGATCAGCAGATTTAACACTCACTCATGATTCAACAGTTGTTGCAGGTTCATCTGATGCAATCTCATTAGAAGTATCTAATGTCTCTGCAGGTACTTTTACTGCTGCAGGAATTGAAACACTAACTATCAATTCAGTCTTAGCAAAAACCACTTTGACTGATGTTGTTATTGACGATGCAACAGCACTGACCATCACTGGTGATGCCAATTTAACTATCAGTGGTGATGTTGATTTCAAGGATGCAACATCAGCAACTGCTATAGATGGAACAATTGATGCTTCGGCATTTACTGGTGGGCTCACAATGGATTTCGCCACAGGTGATGTCGTTTCCGTTACTGGTGGTTCTGGCGCTGATACGTTTGATTTCACAACTGGTTTTGCGAAGGAAGATGTCGTAGATGGTGGAGCTGGAGCCGATACATTGGTTCTTGATTTAGCAGGCTCAACTCTAACTAAGACTGAATTTGCAAATGTATCTAACGTAGAGACACTTGAAATCAACTCTACCAATGACTCTGCAACAGTTAACTTTGACGGAGTTTCTTCATTCACTAACGTAAAATCAAACGCCAACGTTGCTGTAGTTGAAATAACAGGAACTACTGATACTGGTGATGATCTTACTTATACATTGAATGGAACTACTACTGCT
>MDTG01195629.1_pt1 | contig 10187 bp, 6 predicted proteins | sample 811421 | NCBI WGS metagenome assembly MDTG01 (sample SAMN05326645, study PRJNA326480) | marine metagenome | isolation source: seawater | place: Pacific Ocean: South East | collected 2011 | reverse complement strand
GATTCTCTTTCCACTCTTCGCTATCAATAAATTCTTCTGAAACTACATCAGCTATTTTGTCATTATCTTCTTTTATCATAATTTTATTTTGAAAATTCTACATCTTTAATAAGGTCTTCACCCAAAATATTCTGAATTGAACCATTAAGATCCTTTCCTTTATAGATGATTTTGTAAAGAGAATCTACTATTGGCATGTTTATATTTCTCTCATCAGCAAGAACTTTAACTACTTTTAAAGTCTTTAAGCCTTCAACTGTTTGGCCTATTTCATCTGTTGCACTTTCTACCGACAATCCTTCTCCAATATATTTTCCAAATTTGTGATTTCTGCTTAAAGGAGATGCGCAAGTTGTAATTAAATCACCGACTCCTGATAATCCTAAAAATGTTTGTGGATTTGCTCCTAATTCAACTGCTAATCTACTCATTTCACCGAGTCCTCTTGTCATAATCATCCCAACCGTGTTTTCGCCAGAGTTAAGGCCATCAGCTATGCCGCATGCTATAGCATAAATATTCTTTATAGCTCCTCCCATCTCAACTCCATATGGATCATCATTTTCGTAAACTCTAAAAAAATCTGTTCCAAGTATTTCAATAACATTTTTTTTAAGATAAACATCTTTGCTTGCAATAACAGTTCCAGATAATTGTTTTTCTGCAATCTCCTTAGCTAGATTAGGTCCACTAAGTATGCCTAATGGATTATCTACCATGTACTCATTGAGAACCTGACTCATTAAATTAAACTTCTCCTTTTCAACACCTTTAGTAGCTGTTACCAATTGGGTTGTCTTTCCTATATGTTTAGAAGCTATTTGAGAAACTTCTCTAAACGAATCACTAGGAATACAAAAAATGATCAATTCAGAATTGCCTATCGTGGAAATATCATCAGTGGCCTTAATGCCCTCTTCAAGCTCTAATTGAGGTAAATATTTAGAGTTCCTCTTGGTTCTATTCACTTCATCAATAACAGAAGAATCTCTCATCCATAGGGTGACGCTGTGTTGGTTAGACGCGGCTAAATTTGCCAGCACTGTTCCCCAACTTCCACCGCCTAATACAGAAATATTCTTACTCTTCATGTGTTTTTTCGACAAATTAGATTCTCAAGATACAATCTACACTGTGGATTCTATCATCAGAGGTTAAATCTATAACTAAAACCATAGATATTTAGACGGAACATGAACATAAGAGAATTAAAAAATGCTAACGAAATAAAAGATTACTTAGATAATGTAAACAGCCAATACGTCAAAGTTGCTATCACTGATATTGATGGCGTCCTGAGAGGTAAATACATGCACAGAGATAAATTTCTAAAAGCAACTGATTCTGGATTTGGTTTTTGTGATGTTATTTTTGGTTGGGATAGTAATGATGACCTTTATGAACTGACAAAGAAAGAAGGCAAAAAAATCTTTACTGGTTGGCATACTGGCTATCCGGACGCGAAAGTTAGTATTATTCCAGAAAGTTTAAGAGCTATCCCTTTTGAAAAAGACACTCCTATTGTTTTATCAGAACTCTCAAATGAAGGCTTATGTCCTAGAACAATTCTAAGAAAAGTTCTTAATAAACTTCGATCTCTAGGTTATAAGTCTAAATCTGCATTTGAATATGAATTCTTTCTTTTTAAGGAAAGTTCTTTTTCAATTAGAGAAAAAGAATTCAAAGATTTAAATAATTTTACACCTGGTATGTATGGTTATTCTGTACTAAGAAATTCTGTCCATTCGGACTTATATCATGAACTTTTAGATATGTGTCTAGCCATGGACATGCCATTGGAAGGCTTGCATACAGAAACAGGTCCTGGAGTTCTGGAAGCAGCTATTATGGTTGATGAAGCTCTGAACTCAGCAGACAAGGCGACTTTGTTCAAAACTTTCACCAAAGTATTAGCACAAAGAAATGATTTAGTTGCAACCTTCATGGCAAAATGGTCTGAACTTTATCCAGGTCAATCTGGCCATATCCACACTTCTTTATTGGATTTAAATGACAAACCTATATTCGCTTCCGAATCAAACGATAATTTACCAGAAGAAATGTTGTTTTTTATTGGAGGTCTTCAAAAATACATGAGAGAGTTTTCAGTAATGTATGCTCCAACAGTTAATTCATACAGCAGACTTTGCCCTGGTGCTTGGGCTCCCATAAATATGACATGGGGTATAGAGAACAGGACTACAGCTTTTCGTGTAATCAAAGGAGGGTCATCGAGTCAAAGGATAGAAAATAGATTGGGTGGAGCTGATGCTAACCCATATCTTGCATTATCAGCAACTTTGGGGGCAGGTTTATTAGGTATCGAAGAAAGAATTCTTCCAACTGAGTCCACTATTGGAGGAGCTTACAATATAAGCGTTCCCAAAGAACAGAAAGTACCAAGAAATCTTGGCGAAGCCTCTGATTTATTTTATAAATCTAAAGCAGCAAGAAAACTTTATGGAGAATTATTCGTTGATCATTTCTCAGATACCAGGAACTGGGAGTACTCTCAGTACCAAAGGCAAAGGCAATTACTAGAAACTGATAAAATCTCTACGTGGGAATTATCAAGATATTTTGAAATTATATAAAAATGACTCCGCAAATTTTTGACTTGACCGGAAAAGTTGCACTTGTAACAGGTGCTTCTTCAGGACTTGGACGTCACTTCTGCAAAACTCTATCTGAAGCAGGCGCGACTGTTATATTAAGTGCGAGAAGAGTAGATAACTTAAAGGAATTACAAAGTGAATTAAAAGGTAATTCTCATGTCTTTTCATTAGACGTCACATCCAATGAAAGTGTAGAAAATCTATTTAAAGAAGTTAAGAATGAATTTGGCTCTGCGGACATTTTAGTAAACAACGCTGGAGTAAATGACACAAGAAAATTTAAGGATTTAGATGAAGAAAGTTGGAATTTTGTTTTAGAAACGAATCTGAACGGAGCCTTTAGAGTAGCTAAAAGTTTTACTCATCTGTTGCTTGAACAAAAAAAACCTGGAAGTGTCATTAATATTGCTTCTATTCTAGGACTTAGGGTTGGTCTAAACTTGACTAGTTATTCTGCTGCTAAAGCAGGATTGGTACAGCTTACAAAAAGCATGGCATTAGAACTTGCTAGATCTGGTATTAGAGTAAATGCAATAGCGCCTGGTTATATATTGACAGAAATAAATGATGAATTTTTTCAGACTAAAGAAGGTCAAAGCTATATTAAGAGCATTCCAATGAACAGACTAGGACTTGAATCTGAGCTGGATGGATTGTTGCTATTGTTGGCGAGTGATGCGTCCAGTTTTATGACAGGTTCTATTATTCCAGTTGATGGGGGTCATTTAGTAAACCCACTTTAATTAATTGACTATTTTGATGGTTTGCCCAGCCACCAACTCTTCTTCAGGGTAATCTCCATTCAAAAGTCTCAATTGATCCTCTGGATCATTAGGAATATTGCTTTTTTTAGCTAATTTCTTATAGGTATCTCCTTCTTTAACAACATACTTTTGTATCGCTAAAGGCTTAGATAATAGCTCTCCTCGTTCATCTAACTCATTAAAAGTATTTATTATCTTTAAAAAAGTGGGGTCGAAATCATTAAATTTTTCTGGCTCCGTTTTGATGTACCCGATAAATTGATAAACTCGCTTCTGTTTGAAAAGAACACCTAACCTTACCTTTCTTCCTGATCTATTGCTTAGTGCGGTATATCCTTCGTAGCCGTTTATCATGAGATCATCGCCTTCGGAATGGTTAGGATCAATCCTATCCATGTAGGACATTGGAGATTCTCTGAAATTCAAATCATCTACGCTGACTTGAAGGAATGCTTCACCTTTTGGTGAAGTAAACATTAGACTTTGAGGTGTGTTGATAATTCCCCAATCATCTGGTGACGAAAAATATAAGTCCAATTCCGAATGAAAAAATTCATTTCCTCTTATGACGCCAGATTGTTGTGAATCTCCATAAACCATCCCATCAATCTTATCTAAATAATTGGAGAAAGTTTTTTTAGAACCCTTCGGATAAGAATTTGAGACCTCCTCTAGGATTTCTTTAAGACGCTTATCATTAGAAGGGTGAGTAGCAAACACACCGTGATATGTAGATGGTTCTTGACCTCTTTTTTTTGCCACATCTTTAGCATAGGTCTCTTGATCCTTTAGTACAGACAAAACATCATACATTCCTTGCGCTGAATAACCGTCTTGATAGATATATTGTGCTCCTAAATCGTCTGCTTCTAATTCCATCTCTCTTCCATATCCAGATAATAGTGCTGAAGAAGCAAGATTAGCCAAATTACCAGCAGATCTTCCTTGATTTATTTCTATAGCGGTAGAAAGCACTCCTAATAATTGAGACTGTGAATATTGCCTTACGCTATGTCTTGCCGTTACATGACCTAGTTCATGACCTAGAACAGCTGCCAGTTCGTCTTCAGAAGATAAATAGGCCATCAAGCCTCTATTTATATAGATATAGCCACCAGGAAGAGCAAAAGCATTGATATCAGGACTGTCTAATATAGTAAAACGATAAAATAAGTTCGGACGATGGCTTTTTGTAGATAAAGAATCACCAATGCTTTGAACATATTCTTGTAGTTCTTCGTCTTGATAGGCAGGCGTTTGCTTCAATATTTGAGCATGATATCTTTTGCCCATTTCAATTTCTTGGTTTTCGTTAATAAGGACAAAATCTTGTTTCCCCGTAACAGGATTAACGGAACATCCTGAAACAATTAAATAAGATAGTAAAAAAAAGTATTTTTTCATTTTCCAAGCAACAAGAGAGTTCTTTCTCCAAATTCATCCCACCAGCCTTCGCCCATGGAGATTATTCTTTCTATATTTGAATCACTGTTATCATCAAGCCTCCTATTAACCCTACCAAGGGGTGAGTTAATCCTAAGATAATTTTTTCCAATCAATTCTTCAGCAAGTTCATGGTCCATGCTACTTTCTACCATTAAACCGAAAAGGTCATGCATCATCCATCCAATCAATCCCCATTTTTTTGAGTCCTTTCCTTTAAGTGGTCTTTTATTTAAACCTGTTCCAACGCTTAATACCACTAAATTACTTTCAGGGTATAACTTCTTAGCCTCCACATATCCGTGAAGAACCGGATGGTTAGCAACAATACCTCCATCAATTAAAAATCTATCTCCTACTTGAGCAGTGGGATAATAAACAGGAGCAGCACTAGTCGCATCACCTGCATCAACTACGGATACCTCGGGATCTCCGTAAGAGGTTAAAAGAACAGGTAATCTTTTTTCAATATCGTAAGAAGTGACTGCAACTGGTTTATGAGTATCTCCTAACTTCTTATCTGAGAAAAACTCTTTTAAAACTTCTCTTTTACCCTCATTAGTATACTTGGGATTAATTTGCATGATCCCTAAACTAGTCTCCCAAGATGAGTTAGTCATAGTTTTTACAAGATTTTCTTTTGACCAAATATTCATTAGGTCAACTGCAGACATCTTATTAATAGATAAACCGAGGCTTGATATAGCCCCTGCCGAAGTTCCAATAAAAAAATCAAACTTTTCTGATAGAGGAATTTCAAGATTTGCTTCTAATTTCTGAAGAAAAACTATTGATGCTATTGTCCGAACACCACCGCCATCTATAGATAAAATATACTTTTTTTTCAAATCGCTACTTTGACTGATCTTCTTATAACCATTAGACTAGTTTAAATAAGTTGAGAAATTTATACATATTTAATTTGAGTTCTTCAAGGAAGATAAAAACACATATATAGAAGGGGGAATTTATGAAAAATTTATATATAACTTTAATTGGCGTCTGTTTGACATTTGGAGCGACCTTTTTAGTTGCTGACGACGACTCTGAAGTAGAAGAGGTAGTTGTTGTTGGTTCGCAAATCAAAGGTGCGAAAATAACTGGTGCCTTACCTGTTTCAGTTGTTACAGGCATAGACATAGAAGCTACCGGTGTAGATTCAGGTGATGATTTACTTGAGCATATAGCGGAACAGGGGCAAAACTATTTTACTGAAGCCGAAGATGCCTCAGGTGGTGTGAATGCTTCTCGTGGTGATGTGGGAGCATATAACTTAAGAAACTTAGGAGTAGGAAACTCTCTTACTCTTCTTAACGGAAGAAGATTAGTGAACTCTCCTGGATACCAAACTGAGTTAATCGGTGGGGATTATGTCCCAACTGTTAGTGTCAACTCTAACTTAATACCTGTATCAGGGATAGAAAGGTTAGAAATACTTCGAGATGGTGCTTCTGCTATTTACGGAGCAGATGCAGTTGCAGGGGTTATTAATACTGTTTTGCAAAATGATTACGAAGGTTTAAGTGTCACAGCAAGAATGAGTGGTTACGATCACTTTGCTGCGAAAGACACAACGATCACTGCTAAGTGGGGATCTTTCATTAATGATGGAGCAACAAATGTAAGTGTCTTCTTTGATCATTACGATAGAGATAACATAAATGCCCAAGAAGACCCAAGATGGGGTGCTGGAGATCATAGACCTTTTGTAGATGATGACTCGCCTTGGAAGACAAGTACTTCTTTTAGAAACTTAAGTTCAAATTCTATTTATGGTCAATTTGATATGGTTAGTTCTAGTGAACATGCTGGTCAAAGTTATAACCATTTATGGACAGACTCTAATGGAGAATTTGAGGTATTCCCTCTTGGAGATTCTAAATGTACAAACAGGGGGCATCCACTCTTTGATACAGGATACGGTACCTGTATAGCACAAGATGGTAACGGCGCCCTAAGAAGTAACTTTTGGGGACCTACAGATGTTAGATCTGAACTAGTCAGAACAAATGCTATAGTATTTATCAATCACGATTTAGGGGACGGTAGAGAATCATTTACTGAATTAGCATTTTATAAATCTGAAAGCGACAGGACAGCCCATGCTTCTTACGCTTTCTCATCTTCAAAGCATAGAGTTGGTCCTGACAATTACTATCTTAATCAACTTACTGTTGATGTAGACGGAGTTCCAACTGCTATATTTGCCGGAAAAGAACTATACATTGACAACTATCGTTACGAAGAAAGACAAAGAATGGTAAATGTCAAAAAGGAAACTTATAGATTCCTTCAAGGTTTAAGAGGAACAAGAGGAGACTGGGATTGGGAAACCGCCTTTGTAAAATCTCAAGCTCAATCAAACGACGTAACGAGTAATAGACTTTCGAACAATCTTTTAAAAGAAGCTTTATTTGACTCTACTCCAGCAGCTTACAACCCTTTCAGTGCAGGAGTTAATTCGAATATTGAAAGAGCACTGGTAGACGTTTACAGAAAAGGTGTGAGCGATCTAATGATGATTGATTTTAAAATATCCAGTAATGACCTTTGGGAAATGCCTGGGGGTAATATGGGTATGTTGTTTGGTCTAGAGTATCGTGATGAAGAAATAAGCGATGATAGAGACCCAAGACTGGATGGAACTATCACTTATACTGATTATGAAGGTGATACTTATCCATTAGTTGGAGATGTAGTGAATTCTTCACCAACTGGTGATGTTTCTGGTTCTAGAAATGTTGTCTCAGTATTTACAGAATTGCAAATACCTTTAACAGACACATTGGATATCCAAACAGCTGTTAGACATGAAAGTTTCTCTGATTATGGCGACTCTACAGTAGCAAAACTCGCTTTAGGCTGGGAAATAGCTCCATGGGTAGATCTTAGAGCTTCTGCTTCAACAGCTTTCAGGGCACCAAACATAATTCAAATGAATGAAAAAACTGTTGTAAGGTCTGGTACTAGATATGACCGAGCAGCTTTTCAAGTTAATGCGGTTCAGAGTGTTGAAAATGTAATAGATTCAGACTCAAGATACACCATACAAAGAATGGCTACTGGTGCAGAGAATCTTGAAGCTGAAGAGTCTGATAACTATTCAGTTGGTCTTGTTCTTTCACCGATTGATGACTTAATTATTACTGTTGATACATGGTCTATTGAGAAAGATAAAACTATTGGATTATTTGGTCGTGAAAACCAAACGGTGAATGATATGCTTTTGAGGTTTGCTAACGGTACAAATAACTGTGCATCATTTGCAGGCGATCCTTTAGTTGTAAGAGAAGATCCTGATGATGGAGATGCTGCAGGATTTGCAGCAGCAGGCGTCTGTCCGTTTGGTGAAATTAAATACGTTAAAAATAATTATACTAATATGGCCTTAAGAACCGTTGAAGGTACCGATGTGGGTGTTTACTACAATATAGAAACTGGAATCGGGGACTTTGACTTTAGATACATCGGAACATTTATTGATAAGTTTGAACAGAAAGCAAGTGGAGAGTTTGCTAGGCTTCAAGCTGAAAAGGATGCTGGTGTAATTCCTGAGTCTATACCTTTAAAAGGTTTTGGAGACCTACTAGAAAAAGACGGAATTTATGACAACAAACATACTTTAAGATTATCTTGGGATAATGGACCATACAGAGTAAGTCTATATGGACTCAAAAAAGGTTCATTTGTTCAAACTTCATTAGGTACTAAGAATGGAGTTCCATACCTTGTTCCTTCTATGACAACAATGAATCTAACAATGTCATATAACTTTGATCTTAATGACTATGACGCTAGGATAAGATTTTCAGTCAAAAATCTTGAAGACGAAAGAGCTCCAACAGCTGATAGATATTATGGATATTATGCTGATGCTCACCAAGATTATGGAAGAAACTACTTTGTTGATTTCACATTAAGAATGTAATAATTCCAAAGCAATAAATAAAGGGAGCGAAAGCTCCCTTTTTTATTTAAAATCATCCACCGATGTTAATTTTGAAAGAAAATTTTGGTTTCTTACTTGGAGTAGTGGTAGCAGTACTAGTTATATTACTCCCTACTCCGGATGGTCTTTCTGTAGAAGCTCATAAAACTGCTGCTCTTTTCTTGTTGATGGGAGTGTGGTGGGCAACCGAAGCAGTGCCTGTTGCTGTTACAGCCTTAGTCCCGTTAGCTTTATTTCCGATGTTAGGGATAGTTGATATACAAAGTGCGGCGAATCCTTACGCAAATAAAACTATCTATTTATTTTTTGGCGGCTTCTTGATAGCAACAGCTATACAAAAATGGGATTTACATAAAAGAATAGCTCTATTTGTTCTTGAATACGCAGGATCTAATGGAGCATCTTTAATATTTGGGTTTATGCTTACTGCTGCTGTGATAAGTATGTGGGTTATGAATACGGCCACTACTATTATGCTATTACCAATTGGGTTGGCTGTAATCACTGTTGTTAAAGAAACGGTTACTGGATTAAGTGAACAAGAGACGGAGTCATTTCAACTAGCTCTTTTATTAGGAATTGCCTATGGAGCAACAATTGGTGGTATGTCAACACTCATTGGAACTGGACCTAATGGAATGTTAGCTGCCTTTATGGCCGACAACTATGACCTTGATATAAGTTTTGTTGATTGGATGAAAGTAGGCGTTCCGTTAAGCGTAATTATGCTTCCTTGCAGTTGGTTAATACTCACAAAAATTATTTATAAAGTTGAATTTGAAACCTCGCAAGAAACAAAAGATCTTTTAACTAATATGAAGCAAGAATTAGGAAAATTTGATGGAGCTGAGTTAAAGGTCTTTGTTGTTTTTGTGTTAACTGCTTTAACTTGGATGCTTAGAACTGTTTTGGATGATATAAATGGCCTTCAAGGATTATCAGATGCTGGAATAGCCATGATTTCAGCACTTTTTCTTTTCCTACTTCCAAGTGGAGACAAAGAAAAGAAAGGAGCATTACTGGAATGGAAGGATGCTCAAGAAAATGTTCCTTGGGGATTGCTTGTGCTATTTGGTGGCGGCTTAAGCCTGGCTAATGCTGTGCAAACAACCGGTCTAGCTGTATGGATGGGCAATCTGATTCCACAAGGTATAAGTATTGCGTTGATAGTGATATTAGTCGTAACCATGATTATTTTCTTAACAGAATTAACTTCTAATATGGCAACTACGGCTACCTTTTTACCAGTAGTAGCCGCCATCGCTATACAATCTGATTTTAACCCTATATTGGTAACGGCAGCAGTTGCTCTTGCAGCTAGTTGTGCTTTTATGTTGCCTGTTGCTACTCCTCCCAACGCGATAGTGTTTGGATCGGGACTCATAAGAGTGCCTCAAATGGCCAGGGCTGGTTTTT
>MDTG01184067.1_pt1 | contig 10187 bp, 6 predicted proteins | sample 811421 | NCBI WGS metagenome assembly MDTG01 (sample SAMN05326645, study PRJNA326480) | marine metagenome | isolation source: seawater | place: Pacific Ocean: South East | collected 2011 | reverse complement strand
GCACCGGGTCGTGAAAGCCATAGCTGAATATCTGCAAGCCCGCGACCAGCAGCAGGTCGACGCCGCTGTCGAGCGCCCAGTGGCTGGTGCTCGCCAACTCGCGCGGGGTATGCGCAGGCAGCACCAGCCCGAGCACCCAGATCAGTGCGACAACAAAAATAGCGGCTTGCGCTGCGTCGGTGAGGATTGAGCTGCGCAACCCGCCACGCAGGCTGTAGGCAAGCGTGACGGAGGTGAACAGCAAGGCCGCCACGATGAACTCGGTACTGCCGGAGTCGCCGTAATAGCCGCCGACCACCGCCGTGTTGCTCCAGACCTCATTGAACAGACGAATCAGAATCGCCGCCGAGAAAGCCAGCGCCGCACCACGCCCGTAGTTGCTGCTGAGAAAACTCACCAAACCGGTCGCTGCAAAGCGCCGCCGCAGGCGATAAATGACAAATCCGGCCAGCGGAATCGACAGCCAGTAAGTGGCGTACGCCAGACCGCCTATCAGGCCGTAACTGGCACCCAGATTTGCCGCATTGGTGACCGATTTGGCAAAGATCCAGCTAATGAAAATACTCGACGTCAGCAACCACGGCGCCGCACTGCGACCCTGATTGTCCTCACCGTTGAAGAAGCCGCCGACGGTCACCGCACGTGGCGACAAGACGATCATCAGCACGCCGTAGACCAACAAAAAGCCCCAGAAAAACAGCCCAATAGCCGAGTTGGGTTGCATAGCGATGATCCTTAAGAGTTGAGAGCGCCAGCACAACTGGAACCTTGCCCGGCGGTGCAGGCAAAGCAGTGATCACGGGTAACGATGGCATTTCCGGACAGCGAGGTATTGAGCAGGTCCCGCAAGTGCGGGCGTTGGCGGGCAATGACTTGCCCGGCAATTTCCAGCGGCAGGTCAAGCATCTGGTTGAAGTCGCAATCGTATAAATAGCCTTGCCAATCGACACTGACCAGCGAGCGGCACATCACGTTAGGCAGATTCTCGGCCCTGTAGCTGTCACGCAACAACTGCATGTAGTCGTTGAACTGCCCCTTGCTCACGAGTGTGCTGCCGAACCGTGCAATAGGTTGGTTGGTGATGGTCAGCAGGTGATTGAAAACGATGCCGAAATCTTCCGCCAGATGGCTTTTGTAATCGGCTTCCAGCGCCACTTGCGGGGGCGGCAAGCTGGCCCCTTGCGGGTTATACACAAGGTTGAGAATGAGGCCACTGCCGGGTTGGCCGTAGCCTAGCGCATTGAGTTTTTGCAGGCCGATGATGCTGGCGTCGAACACGCCGTCACCGCGCTGTTTGTCGACGTTGTCGCGCGAATAGCAGGGCAGCGAAGCGGTAACCTCAACCTGCTGCTCGGCCAGAAATTGCGCAAGGTCTTCATAACCGGGCTCGCTGAGAATGGTCAGGTTACAGCGGTCAATGACGCGCAAACCTTCGCGGCGCGCGTGCGTGACGATTTCGCGAAAGCGCGGGTGCATCTCGGGCGCGCCGCCAGTCAAATCCAGGGTATGCACAGGATGCGCGTCAATCACCTGATGCAGCAGTTGCAGGCTGTCGTCAGTCATCGCCTCTGTGCGCGTGGGCCCGGCATTCACATGGCAATGCAAGCAGCGCTGATTACACAGATAGGTTAAATTGATCTGCAGGGCTTCAAGCGCACCACGAGTAATCGGCGGGAAAGCCAGATCATCCAGCAAAGGTAGCATTGCGCGCACAGTAAACTCCAAAAATTAATCTAGGCAATAGAGCTGTAAAAGCTGAATTAATTACAAGCGCAGACAATTATTTTTCAGCATAACTGCTATACAAAACTATGCGTTCACAACCAAGCAATGAGGTTTCCGATGTTACGCCTATGCCTGTTCTTCGTTGCCGGATTTCTTGCGGTAATTTTCTTTCATCAGCCGATTTTAGGGCTGCTGCATGGTGCCGGAATTGTTCCGGTCGCCCCTTTCAATATGGCGCAAACCGCACCTTTGGGTGTGCCGTCGATACTTTCTGCGGCCTTTTGGGGTGGCGTCTGGGGCATAGTCATGCTCTCGGTTTTCCGCTGGCAGGCAGACCAGCCGCAGCCGTGGCTGAAAGGCCTGTTTTTTGGCGGCATTGCGTTGACATTAGTAGCGCTAATTGTTGTTTTCCCGCTTAAAGGAATGGGCTTTAATTTAAGCCAATTGCCTGGACGTTTTTTTATCGGTTTTCTGGTAAATAGTGCCTGGGGAGTGGGCACTCTGATATTCGCCCGCACCCTACTCGGCAAATAAAAAAGCCACGCGCTCAGGCGACTGGCGAACTTGCAGCACTTTCAAGCTCTCGGTCACCCTGCTAACGGCAGCGGTGACCCAGGCAAAAGAGCCGAGTTACCCCGAATATTCTTGCGGACGCCTACTTTGCCATTTATCAATCTGCTGCTTTCACTGCTCCTGCTGGCCTTCAGCGTCGCCGTTCCCGCGGCTACGCTGCCAATGCAGACAATGACTGCCGAGCAATTGGTTAACCCGGTAGATATCAAACAAGTACTCGTACTCGAAGACCGCAACTCGGCGCTCACCGCCAACGAGGCGCTCAATCAAATTCGCAGCCAGGGTAAGTTAGTCGCCGGCACTCCTCGTCTGGGTTACTCCGACAGTGCCTGGTGGGTGGCATTCGAGCTGAATGCGCCGCCCGCCATGCGACTGGAGATGATCATTGATCAAGCCTTCACCGACGACATTGAACTGTGGTTGTACGACCGCGACCGCTTAATCGCGCCGATTTACAGCGGCGATCACCTGCCATTCCTGCAGCGGGGCGTGCCGTTTCCACGCTTTATGCTGACCCTGCCAAGGCTCGGCGTAGGCCCGCATACTCTGCTGCTGCGAGTTCATAGCGCCTCGGCCGTGAGCTTGCCAATGCAGTTGGTGAGCAGTGAAAAAAACACCCTGTTGGTGGCCGTAAACTGGCTACTCGGTGGCCTGTTGATTGGCGGCTTGATGAGCCTGGCCGTTTTTTACATGCTCAAATTCCGCGCGCTGCGCGAACAACAACTGGGTTACTTCTGCATTACCGCGCTGGCTTTGTGTGCTTACAGTGCCAGCTTACATGGCGTGATTGATTTGCTGTTCAGTCAATGGCCGTGGCTTTCCAAGCGCGTAGTGCAGGTTGCCAACCCGTTAATGCTGATCTTCAGCACCTTGTTCATCATCAGCGCGCTGCGCCTGAAACTCGGCACTGTGCTGCGGCTGGCACTGAATGTGTTAATCGCCATCATCGTGCTGGTGAGCTTATGGAACGCGGCGTACAGCGACGATTACCGCGGTTACCAGGCCTTTAACCTGGTCCTGTTGCTGGTCGGCCTGTTCCAGGCATTGGTGGTCACACTCAGCTTGATCAAAGGGCTGCCTTACTCGCGCGGCTATTTCCTTTGCTGGATCAGTGCGCTGGTGATGATGACCGTAATTCCGCTGGGGCGCCTGGGGATTATCAACCTGCATTCAGATGCCTATGCCCTGCAGACCTTTTTGCCGCTGCTGAGCATGTTGCTTTTCAGCGCGATGCTCGACCGCCAGCTTGAAAATGTGCGCAAGGCATTGCTCAGCAGCCAGTCGCAAGCCATCGATAACCTTGAGCAATACCGCGCCTTGTTCAATAGCGCACGCGAAGGCATTTTCCGCTGCACGCTCAACGGCACCCTGCTGGAAGCCAACCCCAGCCTGATCCGCTTTCTCGGCTCAACGCCGGGAGACGGAAGCTGGCAAGCACTGCCCGTGCAAAAGCTGCTGGGTACAACGCAATGGACCAAGCTGGTGGCAAAACTGGACGCCGCACACCCGTCGGTGAGCCAGGAATGTCAGCTGCGCGACCTTAATGGCAAGCGTCATTGGGTCTACCTTTCGTTGCATCTGCGCTCAGCCCATACCTGTATTGAAGGCATCATTTTCGACCTCAGTGACCGTCGCCAGCTTGAAGACCGCCTCAAGCATCAGGCAGCACATGACTCACTGACTGGCTTGCTCAATCGCCGGGAACTCGAGCGCCTGCTCCAGCTGAGCCTGCTTAGCAACGACACCAGCCGTTTCAGCCACTTGCTGTACATCGACCTCGATCAGTTCAAGCAGGTGAACGACCTTTGCGGCCATTCGGCGGGCGATCAGTTGCTCAAACAATTGTCCGCACATATGCAAAACATGCTGCCGAAGAGTGCGCAGTTGGCGCGCATTGGTGGCGATGAGTTTGTCGTGCTGCTGCGCGAACAAGATCACTTCGTCGCGCTGGGACAGGCCGAGCGTTTGCGCCGCAGTGTCGAGCAATTTGTATTCATCTGGGAAAACACCCCGTTCCGCCTGCATGCGAGCATCGGCGTGCTCACCCTCAGCCAGGATATTTGTGACTGGGAAACCGCTCTACGCTGGGCCGACAGCGCCAGCCAGCAAGCCAAGGTGCTGGGCCGCAACCGGGTTCAACAGTTCAACCCGACTGACGGCGCACTGCAGGAGCAGCAACGCCAGTTGCAATGGATCACCCGCCTGCAAGAAGCCATGCGCAGCAATCATTTCGTGCTTTTTTACCAGCCGGTCATGCCCCTGCAAACAGTGCACGACGAACTGCACTATGAGTTGCTGCTGCGTTATTGTGACCCGGCGACTGGCGAGTTCATCAGCCCCGAACGCTTCATGCGGGCGGCTGAACGCTACAGCCTGCTGGTCGATATCGACCGCTGGGTGGTGCGCAACCTGTGCCAATGGCTGAGCAATAACCCGGAGCACCTGCAGCAGCTTGGCCAGGTCAATCTCAACCTCAGCACGCATTCGTTGCTTGATGCCAGCTTCCACATCTTCTTGTCGCAGGAGTTGATGAGCAAAGGAGTTCCGCCACACAAAGTGTGTATCGAAGTCACCGAAATGGTCGCACTGGGAGAGCTTGCGGTGTCCACCAAATGGCTGAAAAGCCTGCGCAGCCAGGGCTTCAAAGTGGCGCTGGACGACTTTGGCAGCGGTTTTGCGTCCTACGCTTACCTGCGTCATTTGCCGCTGGATATTCTCAAGATCGACGGCAGCTTTATCCGCGGCATCGAACACGACCGCATCAATCAGGCGATGGTTGGCTCCATGCAGCAGATTGCCAAGCAACTCGGCCTGCAAACAGTCGCTGAGTTTGTCGAGACCCAAGAGTCGCTCGAATGCCTGCGCGCGCTGGGTATCGACTATGGACAAGGCTACTGGATTGCCGAACCGGCGCCGCTGAGCAGCCTGACCAAACCTCTGCCCACCGCCTCCGCCCGTTTCGGCCTTTAACTCAGCCTGAATTGCAGGCAAAAAAAAAGACCCGCCAACGCTTAACGCTGGCGGGTCTTTTTAGCAACTAGCCTCAGGCCAGTTCGTCAAAGCACTCAGCGATAATCGCCAGGCCCTGATCAAGCTGTGCGTCAGGTGCAGTTACCGGCACCAGCACGCGCAGAACGTTGCCGTATGTACCGCACGACAGCAGGATCAGACCTTTTTCGCGTGCCTTGGCAACAACCTGACCTACCAGAGCAGCAGCTGGCTTGTGGTGGTCGCCATCTTCGAACAGCTCAACAGCGATCATCGAACCCAGTGCGCGCACGTCACCGATCGACTTGTGCTTGGCCTGAATAACCTTGAGGCCAGTGACCAGACGCTCGCCGACTGCCTTGCTGCGATCCAGCAGGTTCTCTTCTTCAAACACTTCCATGACCGCCAGAGCAGCCGCGCAAGCGATCGGGCTACCAGCATAAGTGCCGCCTAGGCCGCCCGGCGCGATCGCGTCCATGTATTCGGCCTTGCCGCACACGCCCGCCAACGGGAAGCCACCAGCAATCGACTTGGCGAAAGTGGTCAGGTCGGGAGTAACGCCCATCTGCTCCATCGCGAAGAAGGTGCCGGTACGGCCAGCGCCGGTCTGTACTTCGTCAGCGATCAGCAGGATGCCGTGCTGGTCACACAGGGCGCGCAGACGCTTCATGAAGTCTTTCGGTGCCACGTAGAAACCACCTTCGCCCTGAACCGGCTCGATGATGATCGCAGCGATGTCTTTAGGCTCGGCATCGTTTTTGAAAATGCGCTCGATGCTGGCAATCGCGTCGTCAGTGCTGACGCCGTGCATTTCACACGGATACTGGGCACGGAACACGCCGCCCGGCATCAGGCCCATGCCTGCCGAATACGGAACAACCTTGCCGGTCAGACCGAGGGTCATCATGGTACGGCCGTGGTAGCCGCCGGTGAACGCGATTACGCCGGCACGGCCAGTAGCAGCGCGGGCGATTTTAACGGCGTTCTCAACAGCTTCAGAACCAGTAGTGACCAGCAGAGTTTTCTTGTCGAAATCGCCTGGCACTTTGGCGTTGATCTTTTCGCACACTTCAACGTACGGCTCGTAAGCCAATACCTGGAAGCAGGTGTGGCTCAGCTTGGTCAGTTGTTCCTGCACGGCAGCAATAACTTTCGGGTGCAGGTGACCGGTGTTGAGCACGGCGATACCGCCGGCGAAGTCGATAAACTCACGACCTTCAACGTCCGTTACGGTTGCGTTCAGCGCTTTCTCAGCGAAGATCGGGTGGATCTGACCTACACCGCGTGGAACGGCAGCAGTACGGCGTTGCATCAAGGATTCGTTGGTCTTGCTCATGACTTCCTCATTCGCCACTCATCGTGTGGCGTGGTTCAAGGACAAAGCAGCTCGACAACCTGCGACGCATGCATTCGATGATCGACTGCGTCGCCGTTGCCCGGCTACAGGGGTGGTTTAAAACTTGCCGGCGCCACGCTAATCGGGCGTCCGGCAAGACGGTGGCCGGTAAGGGCGTCCAGTTGGCTCTTGCCAGTGAACAACACTCACCCACTCACCCGCGCAATATCACTATTGCACGCAGGTAATCAGATGCTCAGGCAGAGGTATTTGATTTCCAGGTAGTCTTCGATGCCGTACTTGGAACCTTCACGGCCCAGGCCCGAAGCCTTGATGCCGCCGAAAGGCGCGACTTCGTTGGAGATCAAACCGGTGTTAACACCGACCATACCGTATTCCAGCGCTTCTGCAACACGGAACACACGGCCCATGTCACGCGCATAGAAGTACGATGCCAGACCGAACTCGGTGTCGTTGGACATGGCGATAACATCAGCCTCGTCCTTGAAGCGGAACAGCGGCGCCAGCGGGCCGAATGTCTCTTCTTTGGCCACCGCAGCATTGCGCGGCACGTCGACCAGAATAGTCGGCTCGAAGAAGCTGCCGCCCAGGCTGTGCTGCTTACCGCCAGTCAGTACCTTGGCGCCTTTGCCAACGGCGTCTTCGATGTGTTCCTGGACCTTGGCGACGGCCTTGTCGTCGATCAGCGGGCCAGTGGTCACACCGTCTTCCATACCGTTACCGATATTCAGCTTGGCCACTGCCGCCTTGAGCTTCTCGGCGAAGGCATCGTAAACGCCATCCTGAATGTACAGACGGTTGGCGCAAACACAGGTCTGGCCGTTGTTGCGATACTTGGAAATCAGCGCGCCTTCAACAGCGGCGTCCAAATCGGCGTCGTCAAAAACGATAAATGGCGCGTTGCCACCCAACTCCAGCGACACCTTCTTGATGTCTTGGGCACATTCGGCCATCAACTGGCGACCAATTTCAGTCGAGCCAGTGAACGACAGCTTACGTACGGTTGGGTTGCTGGTCAGCTCGCCGCCAACATCGCCAGCGCTACCAGTGATGACACTCAGCACGCCTTTCGGAATGCCGGCACGCTCAGCCAGAACCACCAACGCCAGTGCCGAGAACGGAGTCTGCGAGGCAGGCTTGATGACCATGGTGCAGCCCGCTGCCAGAGCAGGACCGGCTTTACGGGTGATCATCGCAGCCGGGAAGTTCCACGGCGTAATCGCGGCAGTCACACCGATTGGCTGCTTCATCACGATCAGGCGCTTGTCTGGCTGATGGCCAGGAATCACATCGCCATAAATACGCTTGGCTTCTTCTGCGAACCACTCGATAAACGAGGCCGCGTAAGCAATTTCGCCCTTGGCTTCAGCCAGCGGCTTGCCCTGCTCAAGAGTCATCAGGCGACCCAGGTCGTCCTGGTTTTCAATCAGCAATTCATACCAACGGCGCAGCTTGTTCGCGCGCTCTTTGGCAGTCAGTGCGCGCCAAGCCGGCAGTGCACGGTCCGCTGCTTCAATAGCGCGACGTGTTTCGGCAGCGCCCATCTTCGGCACAGTGCCGATGATCTCACCCGTGGCCGGGTTGTTGACCTTGATAGTCTGACCGTTGTCCGCATCAAGCCAGGTACCATCAATGTATGCCTGCTGACGGAACAGCTGGGTGTCTTTTAATTGCATGACAGTCTCCTCTTCCCGACACCAGCGTCGGATGGTTAATGGTGGCGCCGGGGGTAAAAACCCATTGAATAAATGCAAAATAAAACGCTAACGCTTCATCCCGCTTATAGAATTCGAAAGGACTCTGTCGCAGGAGTTCCGGATAGTCGCAGCAGGAGCGTTTGAAATCTCAAACGAATCCTAGGGTCGCAAGGGGTAAAGGGCAATAGTCTGTGCAAAAAAATGTACAAAAATAAGCGGTTTTTTATTGTTTACCGATAAACGAAACCACAAAACGCTATTAATGTGCAGAATCACGAACAATGCGCAGGCATGGACTCAAACGCCATAGATGCGTATCATTGCGCCCGCACTGCAAGCGCTCCCGCGCCCCTCGCTACTGTTAAAGCCAATGGTTTTACAGCAGCCGATTGCAGTCTAGGGCCAACGGCCTGCTTCATTACGCACCAGTAGCTCAGCTGGATAGAGTACTGCCCTCCGAAGGCAGGGGTCGTGGGTTCGAATCCCGCCTGGTGCGCCATATTAAAAGGCTCGGTTGAATACCGGGCCTTTTTATTGCCTGCTCGTTATTGAGTCACGGCGCCAGCTCCGGCTCAGTAGCAATAGAGTATTGCTTGGTTCAACTGTGCCCCCTCCGAAGACCCTCAGTTCCCGCTCGGCTATGCTTGGTTTAGACGTCGATAAAAACAATGGCAGCCGCAATTCCACACAAACAATTTATTTGTGCGCGTCGGCTCCTGCCTTTTCTTTTCCGGTGGTACTTATTTTGCGTTTATCCACATGCTGGTCTCTGCTGTCCCTGAGTTGGCTTTTGGCAGGCTGCAGCAGCCCAACACCGCTTTCGTTGATGAGCACGCCGGTTATTTATCTGGACGGTGCCATAGATCCATTCGCGCATTTGCAGGACAGTGCCCGGCAGCCACCGATAGACGTTTTCTTTGCCACCAACCGCGCCCCAGATGGGGAAGACAGTTACGGTAATGAGGTCGCTGACAGCCTCTACGTGGGTCAGGCGGTTGTGCGCCTGGGGTCGGACCAGAGCTCTTGGGACGAGCTTTATCTGACCTCACGAACAGATAAGCGCGCCAGCGACATCCCGCTGCAACTCAAGGATGTAGTAACGACGGGGGAAATGGCGTTGGACGCGACGCCGCCAGCGCCACTGCCACCCGCATTGCAGGCCTACGCCGACGCGATCAATCTGGAGTTGGATAAAGCGCAGGACAAGGAAATCATCGTCTACGTGCACGGCACCAAAGTCGATTTTGCCAATGCCTGCGAGCTGATCGCAGAGGTGGATCACTTTGCCGGCCGGGATTTCGTCGGCCTTGCGTTCTCGTGGCCGAGCCATCAGAACATTGCCAGTTACTTGTTGGGCATTGATGTAGACCGGGCAAGGTAGTCGAGCACGGCCTTGGCACGGTTGATTCAGTTCTTGGGAATTCACACTGCCGCTGAACGCATCAATCTGATCGGCTACAGCGCTGGGGGCCGCGTGCTCTCAAAGGCTCTTTATGAGCTGCAGCAAGACTATCCGGGCCTGGACCACGCCCAACTGCAAACCCGTTTTCGCATCGGCGCCACCGTGTTTGCCGCTGCCGACGTGCCAGAAGAAACCTTCGAAGAGCGCCTGCCCAGCGTCAGCCTGATGCCCGAGCAAGTATTGATCACCACCAGCGACAATGACGATGCACTGCGTTACGCCCACTGGCTGATGCCGGGTGGTGTGCGTGTGGGTACAGACAGCGCGAGCCAGCCACTCTACAACTTCACTCACAGCCACCATCTGAGCAACGTCAACGTGCTGGACTTGTCCTACGACCACCAGCGCCGTGGCTTCGACATCAGCGGCCACCACTATTGGTATC
>MDTG01200826.1_pt1 | contig 10188 bp, 11 predicted proteins | sample 811421 | NCBI WGS metagenome assembly MDTG01 (sample SAMN05326645, study PRJNA326480) | marine metagenome | isolation source: seawater | place: Pacific Ocean: South East | collected 2011 | reverse complement strand
TTTGGATATGATGGTTTTATAGAAATAAACGCCTTTTTAACTGGAGCTTTCTCAATTGGTATAATTTCGGGAGCCTATTCCACTGAGGTTTTTAGGGGCGCATATTTATCAATTCATCGTGGCCAATTTGAAGCTAGTAATGTGTTAGGACTAAAAAAAAAAATATCTTTTTTTAAAATAATTTTTCCGCAAATGTTAAGACTTGCAATACCAAACATTACAAATGTATGGCAAATTACTCTTAAAGATACAGCTTTAATTTCTGTAACAGGATTAGTTGAAATAATGAGGCAATCATATATAGCAGCGGGTTCTACTAGAGACCCATTATTATTTTATTCATTTGCAGCGATACTATATTTAATTTTAACCTTTTTTAGTATGAAAATTTTAAACAAATTAGAAACTCACTATCGAAGGGGATATTAATGGACTTTGATTTAATGATTTCAAGCTTTCCAAAGTTGTTAAACGCTACTTTAGTCACACTAAAATTAGTTTCGCTGTCGCTTATTTTTGGTATTTTTGTAGGAACTTTTTTTGCAATTTTGAGAATAGGAAAAAATAAATTTCTTAAAAGTCTATCTTATTATTATGTATATCTGTTCAGAGGAACGCCAATGCTTGTTCAGCTTTTTATAATTTATTTTGGACTTGCACAAATTGAATTCTTAAGATCTAGTTTTCTTTGGGTTGTTTTAAAAGAACCATACTGGTGTGCTATAATTGCTTTTACTTTAAATACAGGCGCCTATACATCAGAGATATTAAGATCAGCATTTGAAACAGTTGATAGAGGTTATATTGAGGCAGGAAAAAGTCTTGGAATATCAAAAAATAAAATTTTCTATAAAATTAAAGTTCCTTTAGCAATTAGACAATCTTTGCCAGCCTATGGAAACGAAATGATATTAATGCTAAAAGGAACCTCTTTGGCTAGCACTGTGACTCTGATGGATCTAACAGGGGTTTCAAAATTCATTATATCAACGACCTATAAACCGGTAGAAATCTTTATTGTTGCGGGTAGTATATATTTAATTTTGACTTTTTTAATACACTCTTTTATCAAGATTATTGAGAATAAATTGTATTATCCAAAATAATAAATATTTTGATTTAAGTACTTTATTATTTTAAAAATATATGCAGATAAATCTTTCTTATGTCAAATATACTAATAATTAAACACGGTTCTTTGGGCGACATAATTCAGGCTAATGGAGCGATTAAAGATATAAAAACAAAATTTTCTCAAGATAAAGTTTTATTATTAACTACACCACCATATGCAGAATTCATGTCATCCTGTCCATATATTGATGGAGTATTAATTGACAAAAGATTTCCAAGATGGAATCTTTTTTACCTTCACAAATTGAAAAAAATGCTTGAAAGGTTTTCTTTTACAAAAGTTTTTGATTTACAAAATTCATCAAGAACAAAATTTTATAAAAGGTTTTTTTTTAAAAAAGATATTTTTTGGTCAGATAGTGGGGCTTTTTTATCATCCTCCGATGCTTTGAAAGAGAAAAATTTACCAGTTCTAGATAGAATGGAATTGCAATTAAATAGATCTGGAATTTCAGATGTTTATTTTACGAAAAAACCAGATTTAAGCTGGGCAGTTAAAAACATAAAAAACATAACAAATCAAAACTTTGATGGTGAATATATTTTAATATTTCCTTTTTGTTCCCCAAAATTAGTTAAAAAGAAATGGCCATATTATAAAGATTTAATCAGGATTTTAGAGAGAGAATATGGATCAAAATATAATATAGCAATTGCTCCTGGACCAAACGAGATTAATGAAGCGAAAGAATATAAAACTAATGTTATATTAAACAAAGGTCGTCCCCTTAATATTCTAGAATTGGTAAGTATCATAAACCATTCAAAATATGTGATATCAAACGATACTGGTCCTGCTCACATTTGTACCCATTTAAATAAAGAAGGTATAGTTTTGTTTGGTAGTCACACAACGCCGGAAAAAGTTAGTATAGAAACAGACAATTTTAAAGCCATGTCTGTAAAAGATTTAAATGAATTAACTGTTTCAGATGTTTATGAAAAAATAAAAGAAAATTTAAATTAAATTTAAATATTTTTTTACTATTCCACTCCAAGCAAAATTTTTTGAAAATTTTAAAGCATTTGATCCGTATGTTTTATAATTATCATTTTCAAAAAATTTGACTATGCTTTCATAAATTGACGATATGTCGTTTCCGTCACATATATATCCTGTTTCTCCAGCATGAATAGCATCTTTCTCTCCGCCGTCTTTTCCACCTATAGAACCAACACCGTAGCTTGCTGCTTCTATGAAAGATATTCCAAAACCTTCTACAGATTTCTTGTAAACTATTGAAGGCATTAAAAATAAGTTTGAATTTTTTATAAGCGCTGCTTTTAATTTTTGATCTACTTTATCTAACAAAACAACTTCTTTTTCTAATCGAAGTTCTTTAATAATAGATAATAATTTATTTTTTTCATCACCGTCTCCTACACTTACATATTTTAAGTTGGGAAATTTTTCTTTAAGATTTCTAATACACATTAAAATATTTTGATGATTTTTTCTTCTTTCTAATCTCGCAACAGTTAATATTTTAGGAAATGAATTTTTGAAAATATTTTCTGCTTCTTTTTGAAATTTTTGTTCAAAATTGATTGGTTGATCACATCCTGGATGAATAACAAAAATTTTATTTTCAGGAACTCCTATTTTAATAGCTAAATTTTTAGTAAAATTGGAGTTTGAAATAACAAATTTTGATTTTGAAATAGAATTTAATACTCTTTTATTTAGACTTGATCCTTCAACATGATTTATTTCTTTTGAATGAATTAAACAAAAAGATGGCAGATGTTTAATTGAATTTGAATTGATCTTTTCTAAACTTTTCCAATGATCAAAAAATATCGACCTTATATTTTGATTACTTTTTATAAACTCAGCTACACGATTAGCTTTTCTATATTTTCTTAATAATTTAAGGCCTCCAAAACGTTCGATTTTTATTTTTAAAGACTCATCATATTTCTCAAAATCATCTGCTTTATCAGCAAATACTTTTACTGGTCCATGATTAGACAAAGCATCTGCAAGCCCACCCATTAGACTCTGCATTCCTCCAACTTCTGGAGGAAAACTTCGTGTAGATATTACAAACATTAGTTAGTCCACTTAATATTACAACCCATACTTGGAATTTGTTCGTTTGGCCCTTTTCCAGTCTTAATAATTTGTTGCATAGCCTTTAAGAGATCACTTTCAGAGTTTCTTAGTGGTTTTAAATTTTTTAATTCTCTAATTCTTCCTCTGTATTGTAATTCAAGTTTATTATTATAGCCAAAAAAATCTGGTGTGCATACCGCCCCATACTTTTTAGCAACCTCTTGAGTTTCATCAATCAGATATGGAAAATTGAAACTGTATTTTTTACTAAAATTGATCATATTTTCAAAAGAGTCTTCTGGATAATTTTTAGTATCATTTGACATTATTGCTATTGATTTTAAACCTTTTTTTTCTAAATTTTTACAATCATTAACTATATCCTCAATAACTGCCTTTACATATGGGCAGTGATTGCAAATAAACATTATTAACAATCCATTTCGTCCAAGATGATCCTCAATTTTGTGAATTTTTCCATCCGTACCTTTCAATTTAAAAGATTTAGCTTTTTCACCAAAATTGCAGATAGGTGTTTTAGTCAAAACCATAATGTATTATACATAAAATTATGATTTATGACTTGGAAAAAAATGTTCCTGATGTTCATGAGGATGCTTGGGTTGCACCGAATGCTACAGTTGTCGGAAAGGTAAAATTAGAAAGAAATTCTAGTATTTGGTTTAACGCAGTACTTAGAGGAGATATTGAACCAATTACAATTGGAGAAAACTCAAATATTCAAGATGGAAGTGTTCTCCATACCGATCCAGGTTATCCATTAACTGTAGGTAAAGGAGTGACAGTAGGGCATATGGTAATGTTGCATGGATGTAAAATTTCTGACGATACTCTTATTGGTATAGGCAGTATAATACTTAATAATGCCAAGATAGGAAAAAATTGCATTGTTGGAGCAAATACATTGATTACTGAAAACAAAACTATTCCTGATAATTCTCTTGTAGTAGGTAGCCCTGGCAGAGTTCTTCGTAATTTAACTAAAGAAGAAATAAAAGCTATATTAGAGAACGCAAAACATTACGTTAATAATTCTAAAAGATACAAAAAATAATCATGGAATTAGCCAAGAAAACTTTTTAGTTCCCTCAAAATTTATAAACGCTCTACGATGACCTTTTGCTGCTAGGTAAAGCCATTCAATACTTTTAATTTTACATTTAATAACACTAAAGTTTTTATAACCTTCTTCACTTTCCTGTTTTGTAAAATCAAAATTATTAAATTTACTTTTTAGTCCCGAGGTAGGATCTTTAGAAACCGTCCCTGGGCTCTGAGTGACTAAGTAACATTTTCTACTTACATGACCAGTTTTTTCCCAAGACTCTTCGGCAATTTCATTTTTAAAATTTATTTCACATTTTATTTTTAACCTGAGTTGAATCTTTTCTTTTTTCCCATAAAATAACATAGAGCAATTTGGATTTTTCTTTATTTTTTCAATTTTTGAAGATCTTATATCACTGTGAAATTGGATAAAATTATTTTTTTGGTCAGCCTTTCTTAAAACAACTACTCTACCATCTTGATCTTTATCATAACCGCATATGAATACGGGAGTTCTAAATTCAGAGCTTCTGTCTTTAACAGCTTCTATTAAAAGATTCCAAAGTTTTTTTTCTATCTCTTTGAAATTTTCATAATAACTTACTTTTTCTTCTGACACGATTATTTTTTAAATCTTTTAATTAAACTTGATGTATCCCATCTATTACCACCCATTTCCTGAATCTCTGAATAATATTTATCAACTATTTTTGTTATTGGAAGCGGTGAATTATTTCTTTCAGCTTCTTCCATGGCTATTTTCAAATCTTTTCTCATCCAATCTACAGCAAAACCATAATCAAATTTATTGTCAATCATTGTTTTATGTCTGTTTTCCATTTGCCATGATTGAGCTGCACCTTTTGAAATAACCTCTATAACTTCTTTCATATTAAGTTTTGCATTTGTTCCAAAATTAATTGCTTCTGATAAACCTTGTATCATGCCTGCCAAACAAATTTGATTTACCATTTTTGCTAACTGTCCACTCCCTGAAGGACCAAGCAGTTTCATTTTTTTTCCATAACAGCCAATTACTGACTCTGCTTTTTTAAATGATCCTGAATCTCCTCCTATCATTACAGTTAGTGCACCATTTTCTGCGCCAGCCTGTCCTCCTGAAACTGGAGCATCAAGAAAATCAAATCCTGAGTCTTTTGCTTTTTTGTAAAGTTCTCTGGCTATTTTTGCCGAAGCAGTAGTGTTATCAATATATACACAATTCTTTTTTGCTGTCTTAAATAGTCCGTTTTCTCCAATAGCAACATCTCTTAGATCATTATCATTTCCTACACATGTGAATATAAAATCACAGTCTTTTGATGCTTCAGCCGGTGTTTTTGCCATTTTGCCCTTATATTCTTTTACCCATTTTTGTGCTTTTGATGTTGTTCTATTAAAAACAGTTACATCGTGACCACCCTTTGATATATGTCCAGCCATAGGGTAACCCATAACACCAAGACCAATGAAAGAAACTTTGAAAGACATAGAATGATTATAGATATTATTAGGTCAAATTTCAAAATAATAATTTTTGGTTTTGTTTTTACTTTTTTCTCAAGTATTGGACAAAGTTTTTTCATTGGTCTTTTTAACTCGGAAATCAGAAATGAATTAAATATAAGTCATGCAGAATTTGGAAGTATTTACGGTGTAGCTACTTTATGTAGCAGTATTACACTTATTTGGATAGGTAAAAAAATTGATGAATTGAAATTAGTAAAATATTCTATCATTGTTGTTTTACTTCTTTTTTTTTCAACTATCTTTTTTTCTTATATTAATAGTGTAACTTTATTGTTAATTGGAATTTTTTTAATCAGATTATCAGGCCAAGGGTTGATGGCACATACGGCCACTACAACTGTTTCAAGATATTTTATAAAAACAAGGGGAAAAGCTCTTAGCTTCACTTGGTTTGGAATGTCTTTAGGTGAATTTATACTGCCAGTTCTGATTGTTTTTTTACTTTCATTTATGAACTGGAGAGATATTTGGATACAAATCGGAATAGCTGTTTTGATAATTCTTCCAATATTTTCTTATTTAACAATTAAAGACATAGATATTTCTTCAAGAGAAAAAGGAGAAGAAAAGTATAAGAGGAATTTACTTTTAATTAAAAGCTGGAAAAGAAGCGAGGTGCTCAAAGATACAAAATTTTATACACTTTTGCCCTATACATTAGCATGTCCATTTATAATAACAGGCATTGTTATTAATCAGTCTTTTATAGTCGAGTCTAAGGGATGGAATGAATATGCAATAGCCCAAGCATTTATGTTTTATTCTACATTAACAGTTTTAACACTTTTTATATCTGGGTATTTAGTTGACAGGTTTACAAGTAGAAAAATTCTACCATACGTGAACATACCAATGCTTTTTAGTTTGATAATCTTAATATTTTTTGATCACCCATATACGGCTTATATATTCATGGGCTTATTAGGTATAACAAATGGAATAACTAATGTACTGCTTTCATCTTTATGGGCTGAAATATATGGAGTTACATATCTTGGCTCGATAAGAGCTTTAACAGGTTCTTTTATGGTTTTTTCTACAGCAATAGCCACAGTAACTTTTGGTTTTTTGATAGATTTGGGGTATTCGATCGAGGCTATTGCTGCTTTATGCTCAATCTATATTGGAATATCGCTTATTATTATCCTAATTTTCAGAAATTTGTATAATCCAATTAGACAAAAAAAAACTTGATTTTATCCTTTCTTTTCATTAATTATTTCTGATCCTTATGGCTCGTATCACAGTAGAAGATTGTTTAGAGAAAGTAGAGAACCAATACGATTTGGTTTTACTTGCAAAAGAACGAACATCACAGCTAAATTCCGGATCAGAAATGCTAGTAGAAGAAGACAATGACAAGAGAACAGTTGTTGCATTAAGAGAAATTGCAGAGGGAAAACTTGATATTGGTGAACTTAAGAACAAAGCTGTTTCAAGATTAAGGAAAGAACCAGACGAAACTTTTGAAGAAGAAGAAACAGAGGAAATATTATCTGACGATTTTGAGAAACAATATAAAGGCGAAGTTTCTAAATCTGGGGTAGCAATCTTGCCTTCAAAAAGGATGAGAAAAATGCCTGTTCAGAATGCTCTTCCCAAAGATGAGGTTAAAGAAGATTTTAAAGAAGAAGGACAAGAAAAAAAACAAGAAGATAGCCCACCTCTTGAATTAACTGAAGAAGTACAAGAAGAAAAAAAATAATTGAAAATCAATAGAAAAATTTGCGTTGCTCCTATGATGGATTGTACGGATCGACACGAAAGGTATTTTTTACGATTATTAAGTAAAAATGTAATGCTCTATACTGAGATGGTTGCTACAAAATCAGCAATTCACGGAGATAGAAAAAAAATTTTAGGATTTAATAAATTTGAAAAACCTCTTGCCCTTCAAGTTGGAGGCTCAGACAAAGAAGAGTTATCTACAGTATGCAAAATAGCTGAGGATATGGGCTATGATGAGATAAATATAAATTTAGGTTGTCCAAGCAAGAAGGTTCAAAAAAATAAATTTGGTGCTTGTTTGATTAAAGAACCAGACCTTGTTGCAGATTGTATAAATAAAATGATTTCATCATGTAAAATTCCAGTAACAGCCAAAACTAGAATAGGATTTGATAAAGTAGAAAATTATGATTATTTAAATACTTTTGTTAATAAAATCTCAGAAGCAGGTTGTAAAACAATAATATTACATGCTCGAAGAGCTATTTTAAAGGGGCTTACACCAAAAGAAAATTTGAAAATACCAAAATTAAACTATCCTTTGGTATACGAAATTAAAAAAACAAATGAAAATTTAGAAGTCATAATTAATGGAGGTATTACTAATGTTTTACAAATTGAAGATCATTTAAAAAATTGTGATGGAGTTATGATAGGAAGGGCTATTTATCAAAATCCATACTTCCTAGCTGATATCGAAAATAAAATTTTTAATAATAAAAATGTTCCTTCAAGATCAGAAATAGCAGAAAAACTCGTTGAATACGTTCAAGAAGAAGTAAAAAAAGGAACTAGAGTTAACCAAATAATGAGACATACTGTTGGTTTATATCATGGACAAAACGGCGCTAATAAATGGAAAAGATATTTGAGTGATAATATGATGGCAAGAGATTCAGATTTTCAAAAAGTAAAACATATTATGACAATTGCACAAAATAATGAAAAGGCTAATCGAGTTTCTTCGTGATTGAATCTTTTGGAACAAATCAAATTTTATATTTTTTATTAATAATGGCAATTACAGCTATAGTGGCAGGATTCTTTGCAGGATTCTTTGGCATTGGGGGAGGTATTATTACAGTTCCTTGTCTTTTTTATATTTTTGGAGCTGTAGGAATGGACAAATCTTTTATCATGCACTTAGCTGTAGGAACTTCTTTCGCTATAATCGTTCCCACAGCAATAATGTCAGTTTTTACACACTATAAATATAAGGCAGTAGATTTTAGTGTCATAAGAACTTATGGAATATTTGTTGTCATTGGCGTTATTATTGGAAGTTTTTTTGCAGCATCTATGCAAACAAAATCATTAGTTCTTTTTTTCAGTATAGTTATATATTTACTGGCTCTTAATTTAATTTTTACTAAAGATAAAACAAAAATTAAATTAAAATTCAGTCTTTTGCAAAGAACGACTCTTGGTTTTATCGTTGGTTTTGTTTCGTCTCTAATGGGTATAGGCGGTGCTATAATGAATGTACCAATATTAAAGTTTGTTGGTTATACAATAAACAAAGCAATAGGAAGTGCTGCTTCTATTGGGTTTTTAATATCTGTATTTGGTTGTATTGGTTTTTTACTTTCAGGGGTATTAATTAAATCAAATATACCTTTGAGCATTGGTTTTATAAACATACCTGCTTTTTTAATATTTATACCGATTACTATTATAATGGCAAAAGTTGGAGCCACAGCAGTTCATAAAATGAAAAGAGAAATCATAGCAAAATTATTTGGATTTTTCTTAATAATAATAGCAAGTAGATTTTTATATGACTATTTTAATCTTTAGATTTTTTGATCGTAATCACCAATTTTACCGGTCTTTTGAAGTAAATCATCTATAAAATTAAATATTTTTTTCTTTCCATCATCTGACGAAGTGCTTTCTGTAACGACAACTAAAGATGGCTTGTTTGAAGAGGCTCTTATTAGCCCCCAAGACCCATCTTCTAAAACAAATCTTACGCCGTTAACAGTTAAAATTTCTTTTATTAATTGCCCGTCTATTTTAATATTTTTATTTTTTATTTCCTTAACTTGTTTCACCAATTCCTCAACAATCATATATTTTTCCTCATCACTACAAAAAGGAGCCATTGTAGGAGACTGAAAAGTTTTTGGTAGATCCTCTGTCAAAGAACTCATATTTTTGTTTTGGTTATTTAATAAATGACATATTTGTATTGCAGAATTAATTCCATCATCGTATCCATAACCAATAGGTTTATTAAAAAAGAAATGACCACTTTTTTCAAATCCAGCTAGAGCTTTTTCCTTATTAACTTTCCTTTTTATGTGTGAATGTCCTGTTTTCCAATATATTGTTTCACAACCATTTTTTAAAAGAATATCATCTTTTAAATATAAACCTGTAGATTTTACATCCACTATAAATTTAGATTTTTTATGTTTATCTGAGAGATTTCTTGCAATAAGCAAACCTATTTTGTCCGCAAAAATTTCATTACCTTTATTATCAATAATACCTACCCTATCACCATCTCCATCAAAACCAAAACCAATATCAGCAGTATTTTCTTTAACACAAGTAGAAATAGCATTGAGCATTTTTAAATCTTCAGGATTTGGGTTGTATTTTGGAAAAGTAAAATCTAATTTACAATCTAACTCTATTACTTCACAACCTATTCCCCTTAAAATTTC
>MDTG01185456.1_pt1 | contig 10188 bp, 15 predicted proteins | sample 811421 | NCBI WGS metagenome assembly MDTG01 (sample SAMN05326645, study PRJNA326480) | marine metagenome | isolation source: seawater | place: Pacific Ocean: South East | collected 2011 | reverse complement strand
TCAACAATTTTTTTAGGTGAATATATTGAAGCCACTAAGTAATTTAAAACAGCGCTAGGCATTGAACATTGAATCAATAAAACTCCAGCAGCAAAACCTTCCAAATTAAAGTATAGAATTAATAGATATCCTATTATAGGTCCTGCAATTACACGTCCTAAAGAAGAAAATATAGCTTTATTAAGAGAAAAAACCTTTAATCTTGTTAATGCAATTCCTAATGACATCAAAATAAGAAATATAGTTGCGTACATTAATAAGAAAGTAGTATTTTCAACAAATCCAGGCAGCTCTAAATCATAATAAAGTAAAAATATAGCAATTATAATTGCGTAAAAAGGAGGACTCTTAAGTATGACATTTATACTAAATTTTCTATCAGCTAAAAATACACCTAAAGTAAAATGGCACAAAATAATTAAAGCTGATATCGCCGCAGAAACACCAAGTCCTTGTGACCCATAAGCGAATAAACATATTGGCAAACCCATGTTTCCAGTATTTGGCATTGCTAGTGGAGGTAATTCTCTGATTATATCTTTAGTATTTAGAATATATAATATTATTACTCCAATAATTATAAAACCCCCTATAGCTAACGCATAATACCAAAAATAATTGAGAAAAATATTAAATGATATATTTACTGGGTTCAATGCATAAATGATCATTGCAGGCGTACCTACATTAGCAGCAAAATTTGTAATAAATGTTGTATCAATTTTTGGATTTTTTTTACCTAAATAATATCCAATACCTACGACAAAAAAAACAGGAAATAAAACTTCAAATAGTTTGAGGTAAATTTCCATTAATTATAAAGTCTTATTAATGTTGGGAATTTAAGAATGTTCTTATTTTTTTTGAATATTGATAAGCAATTTCTTGCATTAATTTCAGTTGTCTTATGAGTAATAATGACAATAGTTGCTTTATTATTCTTCTTATCAGGCGTTTGAATTATTCTTTTCACTGATATTCTAAATTTAGCAAAACGATTTGTAATACTTGATAAAACACCAGATTTATCTTTAACTTCAAACCTTAGATACAAAGAATTTGCATAATTGTCATTATTGAGAACTTGAATTTTTTTTCTTTTATTTGAAGGAATACCAAAAGGTTTATTAATATTTCCTCTTAAAATTGACATTAAATCAGATAATAAAGAAGAAGATGTCGGACCAGGACCTGCACCCTCACCTTGTAAAATGCTCTCCCCTACTGGCTTACCATTGGTAATAACAGCATTCATAACGCCATTTACATTACCAATATAGGTATTTTTACCAACTAAACATGGGTGGACTGTTTCAAATAATTTACCATTAATAATTTCAGAAATTCCTAATAATTTTATTCTTAGATTTAATTGATTTGCTATTTCAATATCTTTGATATCAATGTTTTCAATACCTTCCATTATACATTTGTTTTTAGAAATTAATGTATTAAATGATAAAGCAGATAAAATCCTAACCTTAGCAAATGCATCAAAACCATTTAAATCAAGTTTAGGATTACCGGGTTCTGCATAACCTAATTGTTGAGCTTTTTTAAGCACTTTATCAAAAGTTTCACCTGACCTCTCCATTTCTGTTAAAATATAGTTTGTAGTGCCATTTAAAATTCCATAAATTTTACTAATTCTATTTGTAGCCAACCCATCTTTTATAGTTCTAATAATAGGAATTCCACCAGCCACCGAAGCTTCAAACTCTAAATTTACATTATTTTTTTCAGCCAATTTAGATAAATAATCCCCATGTTTAGCAATAAGTGTTTTATTTGGAGTTATTACATTAATCTTTTTTTTTAATGCTGTTTCTACAATTTTTTTAGATACTCCATCAGACAAACCAATACATTCAAATAAAATATCGATTTTTTTTTCATTTAGAATTTTAAAAGGATTTGTATAAAAAATATTTTTATCTATTTTAAATCTTCTTTTTTTATTTTTATTTTTTGCTGCAATGGCGGTGATTTGTATCTTTTTACCTGTTTTTTTTTCAATCTCTTTTGCTTTAGTTTTTATTTCGTTATAAAGAAAATTTCCGATTTGTCCTAATCCAATTATAGCTATGTTAATAATTTTTTTCATTTAATCATCAATATTTGGGTAAGGATTGTTTTTTGCATATTCTATAAGTTTAATTTCAAATTCCTCAAAACTAATATCATCGGAAAAAATAAAATCTTTTCTTGAAGTGTTGTTTGAACAGGATACTAAAAATAGCATAATTACGAATAAAATCTTAATCATTTTAATCCTTCATTATTATTAAAACCATACTTAATATTCATATTTTGGATCGCTTGGCCTGCTCCACCTTTTATCAAATTATCTAATGCTGATAAAATGATAAGTTTATTTTTATATTTTGTTTTGCAAATTGAGATTAAGCAATTGTTAGTATTAATTACATCATTAGTGCTTATCAAAGTATCATTATTCAAAATCTTAACAAATATGTTTTTTTTGTGAAACTTTCTTAAAATCATTTCAATTTTTTTAATTGAAAATCTTGGCTTTAAATCTATGTAGATAGTACTTAAAATACCCCTAAACATAGGTGTTAAATGGGGTGTAAAAGTAAAATTTAATTGTGATTTTGTATGTTTTTTTAACTCCTGTTCAATTTCAGAATTGTGTCTATGAAAACCAACACCATATGCACTCAAAGACTCGTATAAATTTTTTTTCATAAATTTTTTATGAACTCCTCGCCCGGCACCAGAATAGCCAGATTTTGAGTCTATAATTATGTTTTTAGAATTTATAGATTTGTTTTCTAGCAATGGTATTAATGGCAAAAGTATGGAAGTAGGATAACAGCCAGGACATCCAATGATATTAAATCTTTTTAATCTATCTCCTACAATCTCAGGTAAAGCATAAATACTTTTTTTGATGTTATTTATCGCTCTATGTTTTTGTTTATACCATTTGTGATAATCTACACTTGTTTTTAATCTAAAATCTGCTGCTAAATCAATTAGAGTATTTTTTTTTAATAAATGTTTAGATATATCTTGAGCCTCACCGTTAGGTAGTGCAGTAAATACTATATCTACATTCTTTAAATATTTTTTGTTATATTTGATAATTTTTGGTAAATTTTTTGTTCTAATAGACTTATCATAGAAAGAAATTTTCTTACCAACAGAAGTGTTTCCACACAAATATTTTATATTTACATTTTTGTGCTTAATTAATAATTTTATTAATTGAACACCTATGTAACCTGTAGAACCAGCAATTAAAGCATTAATCTTATGCATTTTACATTATAACAGTTAAAAGTTAAAAAAAAATTATCTTTTAGAGAATTGGAAGCTTCTTCTGGCTTTTTTTCTTCCAGGCTTCTTTCTTTCAACTGCCCTAGAGTCTCTAGTGGTCAATTTTTCAGTTTTAAGAGTGGTTTTTAGTTTCTCATCAAACATAACTAAAGCTTTTGAAATACCATGGACCATTGCTCCAGCTTGCCCTGTCGGCCCCCCACCTTTAACACTACATCTTACATCATAATCAGTTGATTGATTAATAATTTCAAATGGTCTTGTTATTTGCATTTTATGGTTGTCGCTTGAAAAATAGTCACTAAAGAGTTTACCATTTACATAAATTTTTCCAGTTCCTTTTTTTAACCAAACTTTTGCTATCGATGTTTTTCTTCTGCCAGTAGCATATTTACTATCTTTAAAATCTAGCTTTAATTTAGGTGTTTTTGAAATTGATTGAGAGTTTTCCATCTTAATTTCTTACAATATTTTTGCTATTTAATTTTTCTAACTCAATAACCTTAGGGTTTTGAGCACTATGAGGATGATTGCCGCCTGAGTAGATCTTTAATTTAGTAAGTTGTTTTTTTCCTAAAACACCACCTGGCAACATTCTTTTCACAGCAAGTTTTAAAGCTTCTCCAGGTTTTTTTTCTTGAAGTTTTTCAGGTGTGATCTCTTTAATACCTCCTGGGTGGCCAGTATGCCTGTAATATTTTTTATTTTGAAATTTTTTACCAGTAAATCTTATTTGTTCTATATTCTTAACAACAACAAAGTCACCATGGTCCATATGGGGAGTATAAGTTGTTTTATTTTTACCTCTTATGATTTTAGAAATTACTGTTGCCAGTCTTCCAACAACTGCATTTTTTGCATCAATTTCATACCATGAAGAAGATAATTGGTCTTTTTTAACGAATTTTGTCATAGTGCCAGGATTAATACTATTAAAAAATATAAAGTCAAATTGATATTTGTATTGTTTTATATTGTTTTTCTGCTATAAATGACTTTGCCGATTTGATCCTATTGCGGGCTAACAGCTAAACAGGAATTTCACACTAAATCGGTAGGCATTTGAACTGTATTGTGCGCCTTGTATTAAGCTAAAGCACTAAAAAAGGAGTAAAATGACTAAGAAAAGAAACAATCCAGAAACTATAGCTATACATGGTGGGGATTATCGTTGTGATCCAGCTACAAACGCTGTAGCTGTACCAATTTATAGGACTACATCATATCAATTCCAAAGTGTGGATCATGCAGCAAACCTCTTTGCTTTAAAAGAGTTCGGTAACATTTACACAAGAATAATGAATCCCACTAACGATGTATTAGAAAAAAGAATTGCAGCTTTGGAAGGTGGTTTAGCTTGTTTAACAGTAGCATCTGGTCAAACAGCATCATTATTTTCAGTTTTAAATGTTGCTCAAGCTGGTGATAATATTATTAGTTCTACGGATCTTTATGGAGGTACTGTATCTTTATTCACTCACACTTTAAGTAAACTTGGTATTGAAATAAGATATGCTGATCCAAAAGACCCTAAAAATTTTGAAAAAAAAATTGATGATAAGACCAGAGCATTTTATGGTGAGACTTTACCAAATCCATATTTACGTGTATTTCCAATTAAAGAGGTTTCGGATATTGGGCGAAAATACAATATACCTTTAATAATGGACAATACGGCTGCACCCGTCATATGTAAACCGATTGAACATGGTGCCGCTATAGTAATTCATTCGTTAACCAAATACATTGGTGGACATGGTACTGCTATAGCAGGAAGTATTGTTGATAGTGGTAATTTTGATTGGACAGCAGATCCAAAGAGACAACCATTGTTTAATGAACCTGATGCAAGTTATAATGGTGCAGTTTGGGGTAAGGTTGTACCTGAACTTACTGGTGCAAACGTTCCTTTTGCTGTAAGAGCTAGAGTTTGTTTACTGAGAGACTTAGGTTCGGCATGTTCTCCAGACAATGCTTTTGCTATCATACAAGGTCTTGAAACAGTAGCTCTAAGAATGAAACAACATTGCGTTAATGCAGAGTATGTTGTTAATTTTTTGAAGAAGCATAAAGAAGTAACCAAAGTTATCTACTCTACCGAACATGACAAGCCTATTGCCGACAGAGCAAAAAAGTATCTAAATGGTGGAAATGGACCTATGGTTGGTATTGAATTAAAAGGTGGTATTGAAGCTGGAAAAAAATTTATAGAGTCTTTAAAAATGTTTTACCATGTAGCAAATATTGGTGATGCTAGAAGTCTAGCCATACATCCTGCTAGCACTACACATAGCCAGTTAAACGATAAAGAACTTGAAGCCTCAGGGGTTACACAAAGTTACGTTAGGTTATGCATTGGTTTAGAACATATTGATGATATAATTGATGATTTAGACCAAGCTCTTAACAAATCTTCAAAAGGAACCTTAAAAGCAGTTAGTTAAATTTACTATTTATATAAAAAAAGTAGATGCAAGAAGTAACTAAAAAAATAGAGCTTATCTGGTGCATGGATGCAATATAGATCTGTGCACCATATAATACTGTAAAAATCCCTAGAATAATTTGTAAAATTATAAAACTACCTAAAATATTTATTGATTTGTATAAATTATACATCTTATTTTTATAAATTTTATAAAACATAAATAAATAAAAAATACCTATTACATAAGCTAAGTTTCTGTGTAAAAACTGAACTAAAGATGGATCACTCAAAGCGGATAATTTAAACAAACTTATATAATCGTTATCATTAGGAAAATATGAATAACCCATAAGTGGCCATGAATTATAAATTTTACCCGCGTCCATACCAGACACTAAAGCACCTACTACTATTTGTGTAAAAATTAAGAATAAAAAGAAAAAAGGAATTAGTGGATTAATGCCATTTGTTACAATGTTGTATTTATTAATCTTTAAATAATTCCAATAAATTAATGATAATATAAAAAAAGCCATTAATAAATGAATAGAAAGTCTGAAATGGCTAACATCTACTCTATTCACCAATCCACTACTAACCATATACCAACCAATAAAGCCTTGGAAGCAGATCAAGAAAAAAATAAAGTATAAGTTTAATAATCTAGAAATCTTAATTTTAAATGAAAAATATATTAAAGGAACTAAAAATCCTAAACCTATCAATCTTCCAAGAAAACGATGAGCCCATTCCCACCAAAAAATTATTTTGAATTCTTGTAAGTCCATATCATAATTTTGTAATTTAAATTCTGGAATTTCTTTGTAGAGATTAAAATACGATATCCAATCATTATGATTTAAAGGTGGTAGTAATCCTGAAAATAATTGCCATTTTGTTATAGAAAGACCAGAGTCGGTTAATCTTGTTAAACCACCAACAATTATCATAAGTGAAATTATCCAAAACATTATGATTAACCAAACGGATAATTGGTTATTAATTTTTGGATTTATTGTATACATATTTGAATAAATATAATAATTTTTTAAATATCCAAATATATAAATGTCGCCTTTAAAAAGAAAAAAATTGAATAAAATTAGAAACGAATTAGATAGATTGGATAATTCTCTTATTAAGTTAATCAAAAAGAGAACAAATCTAGTAAAAAAAGTTTTGGCTTTAAAAGAAAAAAGAAGTCAAATTATTGATAAACAAAGAATTAACGTAATATTAAAAAACATAAAAAAAAAATCTATAAAAAATAATATCGATCCAAAGATAACTAATCGTATATGGAAAAATATGATTTGGTCTTATATTGATTTTGAAAAAAGAAACTTCAAAAACAAATAACTATTTGCTATGAGGAGGAAGTTTTTTTTCCACAAAAACTTCATGTTTACGAGTTGAAGGATTGTACTTTTTTGCTTTTAGTTTAACTTTAGCCTTTTCACCTCCAGCTGGTTTTTTTACATAATAAAAAAAGGGACTATCTGGTTTAGCTTCTGGAACTAGTCTAACTTTTATGTGTGTTTTTTTTGCCATTTAATTGTTTTTTAAACTTTTAATAATATTAGAAATATTTATCAGTTTATTTCTCAAATTATTTGCTTTTATAGAATGATTTGAAATTTCGTCAAGTTTTAAAGGTTCCTTGCTATTTAAAATTTTTTTAACACCTTTTATTGTCATACCTTGTTCTTTCAAAAGAAAGTAGACTTTTTTTAATAAATCAATGTTTTTTTTATCATAATATCTTCTATTATTATTCAATATCTTGGGTTTTATTTGTTTGAACTCTTTCTCCCAAAATCTAATAGTATGGGTGGGTAAAGGTTTTTTTTTATTTGAAACTTGGCTTAACAATTTAGCAACTTCTCCTATAGTTTTGTAAGCTTCATTCGATTTATCCATTATATTTTTAATTTATTAATTCTTTGAATTCTTTTGATGGTTTAAATAAAACAACTCTTCTTTCAGATATTGATTTTATTTCTTTAGTTTTTGGGTTTCTACCAATTCTTTTTTTTTTAAGTCTTATTGAAAAAGTTCCAAATCTAGAAATCTTTACTTTTTCATGATTTTGTAAGTTAGTTACAACTAACGAAAGAAAGTCATCTAATAAATTCTGTGCAATTAATTTTGAAAAACCAATCTGCATATAAATTTGATTAATCAAATCCTTTTTAGTTAAGTTTATTCTCATTTACAAAATATTATTTTTGATTTTATCTATTAAATTTCCTTTAATAATCTTATTACAAACATCTAATGAGTTAGAAAAACCTATAAAATCTGTTCCTCCATGACTTTTTACAACAGGTGCATCTAAACCTATAAATATTGCACCATTGTATAATCTAGGGTCTAGTCGTTTTTTAAATTTTTTTAGATTAGAGATATTAAGTAGTGAAGAAATTTTTCCAAGTATAGATCCAGCAAGAGCCTTTTTTAATTCTTCTGTAATAAAATTAGCAGTACCTTCGGCAGTTTTTAGAGCAACATTTCCAGTAAAGCCATCCGAGACAATTACATTTACATTGCCATTCATCAATTCGTTTCCTTCAATATAACCTGAAAACTTGAAGTTTTCATTTTTTTTATCATTTAACATTTTAAATGTTTCTTTTATTATTTCATTTCCTTTTAGTTCCTCTGATCCAATATTTAAGATTGCAACATTAGGATGCTCGTTAGGATATAGCGATTTATATAAAGAAGAACCCATTATTGAAAAATCTACCAAATTTTTTGAACTGCACTCAATATTTGCACCTAAATCTAAAACTACACTCATTCCTTTTTTGTTGGGCCAGAGAGCTGATAAAGCTGGTTTGTCTATATTCTCAATCATTTTAAGATTTAATTTAGCAATGACTAATAATGCTCCAGTATTTCCAGCAGAAATTACTATGTCACTTTCTTTTTTTTTAACACTTTCTATAGCTAGCCACATACTTGTATCTTTACCCCTTTTTGCTGCTTCTAGCGGACTATCTGTACTTTTTACAAGATTTTCTGTGTGAACAATCTCAAAAAAATTTTTGTCAATTTTGTTATTAATACATTTAGTAATGTCTTCTTTATTTCCAAAGATTTTAAAAAAATTTTCTTTATTAGATTTGTGATTATGTATTATTCCATTAACAATCTTATCAGGTGAGTTGTCTCCACCCATTGCATCGACTGCAATCTTAATTAAATCCGACATTGTGTGATTTTAATTTATTTATTCTTTTGGGTCTAGTACTTGACGACCTTTGTACATACCAGTTTTTAGATCTAAATGATGGGAAAGTCTATATTCACCTGTTTTTTTGTCTTCAATTACGTTTTTTGATGAAAATTTCATATTTTGTGATCTTCTCATACCAGTTCTTGAAGGTGTTTGTTTTCTTTTAGGTACAGCCATAATTACTGTTTATTTACACTTTTTAAGAAAAAATTCAAATTTTTTTTTTGTAAATCTTCTTTAAAATGATCAAAATACTTAATTAAATAATCATTTTCTTTAATATTTTCTAAAAATAATAAAATTTTAATTTTCTTTTGTGGTAAATCGTATTGATCCCAAAAATGAATTTCTGAAACAATTGAATGAAACATATTTATATAGTCTTTCATTTTTTTGTTAATTGATTGGTCGCCATAACCAATTTCTCTTAAAGAAAGTTCTAATTGTCTAAAAACAAAATCATAAATATTTTGTAAAATTTTTGTATTTTTGTCATTTTTATAAACTTTCAAAAAAAAGGCAAAATGAATAAGAAATAATATCAGTCTATCAGAAAAAGTATCCTGCGAAATAAAACCCTTATACAATTGTTTATTAGTGGCCAATTTGATTAAATTATTGTAAATATTAATATATTCAGACATGAGATTTATACTATTTATAATTATTTTTTTTTCTTTATCAAACTGTTCATTTGATAAAGTTATAAAAAAACATGGTGTAAGAAATCTTGAAAAAAAGCAATCTTATTTAAAATTAAATATAAGTAACAAAAATGACATACAGGAGATATTAGGTCCTCCTTCAACAAAAAGTGTTTTTGATAATGATTTGTGGATTTTTATTGAAAGAGAAATTACAAAAAAACCATTAATAAAATTGGGGAAAGAGAAATTAATTACAAATAATGTATTGGTTGTTGAAATTGATAACAGAGGTATTTTAATCAATAAAGAATTTTATGATATAAATGATATGCAAAATATTAAATTTAGTGAAGAGACAACAACTAATTTGTATTCTAAAAAATCATTTATTTATGATTTTTTATCTAGCATGAGACAAAAAGTAAACGATCCACTTGGTAAAAGAAAAAAACCTTAAATATTCTTTATCCAGCAATTACAGCTAATAATAATAAAGCAACAATATTTGTGATCTTAATCATTGGGTTTACGGCTGGTCCAGCAGTATCTTTATATGGATCTCCAACGGT
>MDTG01177856.1_pt1 | contig 10188 bp, 8 predicted proteins | sample 811421 | NCBI WGS metagenome assembly MDTG01 (sample SAMN05326645, study PRJNA326480) | marine metagenome | isolation source: seawater | place: Pacific Ocean: South East | collected 2011 | reverse complement strand
GCTCTTGCGGAAGCGGGATGCAATTTGATTATTGTTAGTAGAACAAAAAAAGATTTAGATTCAGTTGCAAAAATTATAAAAAAACTCAAGGTAAAATGTAAATCTTACATTTGTGATATAACAAATTATAATGAAATTAAGTTAATTATTAATAAACAAAAAAAAATTGATATCTTGGTAAATAATGCAGGAAACAATATTCCTGAACATTTTACAAAAGTAAAAACAAATAATATGGAATATTTAGTGAAGATAAATACTATAGCTGCATTTAATATAGCTCAATTATGTGCATTAAAAATGATAAAATTAAAAAATCGTAAAAAAATTGGTGCTTCTATAATTAATATGTCGTCGCAGATGGGGCATGTCGGTGGGCCAATCAGAAGTGTTTATAATATGAATAAGTGGGGCTTGGAAGGTTTAACAAAAGGTATGGCTATAGACTTGGCAAAATATAATATAAGGGTCAATACAGTTGCACCAACTTTTGTAGTAACTCCGATGACAAAGAAATTTTTAAAAAATAAAAAATTTAAAAAAGAAGTATTAGATAATATTCCTTTAGGTAAATTTGCAGAATTATCAGACATAGCATCAGCTGTAGTTTTTCTTGCCTCAGATGCGGCATCAATGATACATGGAACTTCTTTATTAGTAGATGGTGGATGGACAGCAAAATAATTAAGTTTTTTGTAATATTATTTTTTTTCACAATTAAATCACATGCTGTTGAGTTTAATGGGAAATTTATACAAGGTCATTTTATAATTGGTAAAACAGATCCGAATTCAAAAATTACTATTGATAAAAAAAAAATTAAAGTTTCTAAAGATGGTTATTTTGCCTTTGGCTTAGATAGAGAAAGAAAATATGATGTAGTAATTCAAATAAAAAGTAATGGTGAAAGTCGAAAAATAATAAAAAAAGTCCAAAAAAGAAAATACAATATTCAAAGAATAGATGGTTTAGAGGAAAAAAAAGTGACTCCTCCAGAAGAAGTATATGAGAGAATTAAAAAAGAAAACAAATTAATAGCTGAAGCAAGAGAGATAAATTCTGATTTGGATTTTTTTAAAGATAAATTTATTTTACCTCTGAACGATGCAATAATAACTGGCGTTTATGGAAGTCAAAGAATATTAAATGGTAAGCCACGTTGGCCTCACTATGGTATAGATTTTGCTGGAGATCTTGGAACTCCTATAAAGGCAATGATCGATGGTGTTGTAACATTGGCTGAATTAGATTTATATTTTACAGGTGCTACTTTAATCTTTGATCATGGTCATGGAATTTCAACTTTATATATGCATCTAGATGAAGTATTTGTACAAAAGGGAGATATTGTGAAACAGGGAGATGTGATTGGAACAGTTGGCTCAAGTGGAAGATCAACTGGTCCTCACCTAGATGTTAGATTAAATTGGTTTGGCACAAGATTAGATCCTGCAACAGTATTGAACATTAAATAATGGGTTTACACTTTTCAAAAGAAGAATTTGTATCTAGAAAATCAAAAGTTTTAAAATCAATGAAAGAACAAAATATTGATGCTCTACTTATGTTTAGACAAGAGTCAATGTATTGGTTAACTGGTTATGATAGTTTTGGTTACGTTTTTTTTCAAACCTTGGTTATGGATCAAAAAGGAAATATTGTTTTATTAACTAGAGCACCTGATTTAAGGCAAGCGCAAAACACCTCCAATATTGAAAATATAAAGATTTGGGTTGATAAAGATGGGTCAAATCCAACAGATGATCTTAAAGTTATTTTGGAAGAACTAAACCTTAAAGGTAAAAAATTAGGTATTGAATACGAGGCTTATGGATTAACTGGACGAAATGCTTTAAAACTAAATAAGTCTTTAGAAAACTATTGTTCAATAGAAGATAAATCAGAATTAATTACAAAACTGAGAGTTGTTAAATCAAAAGAAGAAATTGTTTACGTAAGAAAAGCAGCGCAGCTAGCAGATAGAGCTTTAGATGAAGTTTGGAAACTTGCAAAAGTTGGTGTTAACGAATCTAAAATATTAGCTGAAATGAATAAAGTAATATTTGAAGGAGGTGGGGATTATCCTGCTAATGAATTTATAATTGGTTCTGGCAAAAACGCTCTTCTATGTCGTTATCAAGCTGAAAAACAAACTTTAAATAACCCAGATCAATTAACAATCGAATGGGCAGGCACATACAGACATTATCACTCTGCTATGTTTAGAACTATACCAATTGGTAAAGCTGATCCTAAACATCATAAAATGCATGAAGCATGTGCTGAAGCATTAAAGAATTGTGAAAATAAATTAAAGCCAGGAAATAAAATTACCGAAGTATTTGATATACATGCCAAAACCTTTGATAATCTTGGATACAAAAAGGCAAGAATGAATGCCTGTGGTTACTCACTTGGAAGCACTTTTTCCCCTAATTGGATGGATTGGCCAATGATATACAGTGGTAATACTTATATTATAGAAAAAGGGAACGTTTTTTTTATGCATATGATTTTAATGGACTCCAATAATCAATTAGCTATGAATTTAGGTGAAACTTATTTGATTACAGACAAAGGAAATGAAAGATTGGGAAATCAAAAGCTAGATTTAGTAGTTTTATAAATAAAAGATGAATAAATTTTTATTAGAAAAATTAAGAAAGTTCTTTAAATCACTTGGTAAATATGAGTATAAAATTTTAGATAAAATTACAATTTTAGAAAATAAAAAAATTCTTATAAATGATAATACTTTTTTAAAATTTGAAAAAAATAAAAAAAAATCTATTTTCATACCTAAAAAAATTTCAATAGTAATTTGCTTCCACTTTAATAAAAAAAGAATTAAAAACTTAGAAAAAATTTGCTCAAATATTAACCAATATAAGTTTTCAAAAAATGTATCTATAATAACAAATGATATAAATGATGAAAAAAATACTTTTTTAAAAAAAAAATTAATTAAAAAATTAAAAAATTTTAATATTGTAAGGATTAAAAATTGCCCTGAACCTAATTTACTGCCCTGGTATTGCTTAGATTTTATGAAAAAAAGTTATAAAATAAAATCATTTTCACATTTTTTATATCTTGAAGATGACATCTTGATAAATCCAGAAAATATAAATTATTGGATTTATTATAGAAAAATTTTAAAATCTTATAAATTAATACCAGCATTTTTAAGATGTGAGTTTTATAAAAATAAATTGTTTTCTGTTGATAATATAAAAAAGATTAATTTAAGAGATACTCCTAAAATACTTTCAAATTCAAAAAGTTTTGGTTTTATTAATTTAAAATATCCATATCATGGATCCTGTTTAATGGATCGTGATTTAATGAAGGAATATTCTAAAAGCAAATTAGTTAGCATAGATTATGGTATACGACATAAAATTATGAAAGAATTATACCCTATAAAAGAATTAGCAAATATTATAATTGGTTATATAAATGTTCCTAAAGGTTTTTATAATAGATTTTTTATACCATTTAAAAACTTTAATAAAATTCCTGATTATTGTATTACTCAGCATTTAGATAATAAATATTCAAAAAATAAAACTTCGTTTGGAAAAATTGAAGTCAAAAACCTAATTAAATAAACTTTAATTTATGGATTATTTATTTTTATACTTTTTTTCATTAGTCATATTTTTTTCAATAATAGGTTATGGTTTTCTACTTTCTAGAATTATTGATAAAAATCTTTTAAGCATAAATTTGGGTTATCAAGGTTTGCTAGGAATTTTTACACTTACATTAATTTCATATATTACTATTTTTTTTACTAAACACGATTACGTTCACAATGTAATCCTACATTGTATAGGAATTTTTTCTTTTATTTATCATTTTAGAAATGAAAAAAAATTAAACCGTCTCAAGAAATTAATATCAGTTTTTACGATTTTATTTGTCGGCCTTTTAATAATTGTTAATCATGATGACTTTAATTACTATCATTTAACCTATTCACTCGGATTAACTGAGAACAAACTTATGTTTGGTTTGGGTATTTTTTCTCATGGTTACAAGCATCATTCTTCAATATTTTTTTTTAATTCAATTATTTATTTACCTTTTATTAAATATTATTTGTTCCATTCAATCGGATGGTTCACATTGGTTTTTGTTAATTATTTAATCATTGATTTTTTACTTTTTAATAAAGTTAAATCATTAAATTTTGAGTATTTTTTTTACTTATTAGCACTATTATTTATAAATATTAAATTTTGCAGAATTGGTGGTTATGGAACTGATTTATCAGGACAAATAATTTTGTTAACGATTTTTCCATTAATATATTCAACATTAAAACTTAAAATTAATGATAAAAAATTCAAAACAAATTTATCAGTAATTATTATTTTAATTAGTTACGCAACTACGTTAAAAGTATTTTTTATATTAAACTTTATATTATTATTATCTTTTTTAATCTTTTTTAATTCAAAAAAAATTATCAAATATATTATTTTTTCTAAAACATTTATAATTGCTTCAACAACAATCTCACTGCTCTTTTTAATCAATATTGCTTATACTGGGTGTGCAGTTTACCCGGTTAAAGAGACATGTATGGATGAAAAACTAAGTTGGTCTTTAAATAAAAAAGAAGTTAGCCAAATGAATAAATGGTATGAACAATGGGCTAAGGCTGGAGCTGGAACTACTTATAGAGTTAAAAATCCAAGTGATTATATAAAAAATTTTAACTGGGTACCTAATTGGTATGAAACTTACTTTTTGTATAAAGTAAAAGAACTTTTGATTAGTCTTTTTGTTCTTTTTTTCTTATTTTCACTTGTTTTTATAGGACCTAATAAAGCAAAACCAGATAAAAAAAATAGAAACATCTTAATAACTTTATTTATACTAACTACAATTTTATTTTTTGAATGGTTTTATAATCATCCTGCCTTAAGATATGGCGGTTATCATTTAGTGGTAATTATGCTTTTTATTCCTTTTGCCTATTTTTTAAGTTTAAAAAAAATAAACTTTAATAATAAAAAAAAATTTATTATCGGACTAATTATATTTTCTTTTTTTATATTTCATCTAAGAAATTATAAAAGAATAAGTGATGAATTTTTGCGGGTTAAAGATCATAATTTTCCATTATTCTTTGCTCCAACTCAACCTTCAAAAGAAATAAATGTTTCTAATGATATAAAAGTTTATATACCATCAGGAAAATATGCTCAGTCTGGTTGCTGGGTGGCTAAAACTCCTTGTGTTCCAGGAGTTGCAAATATATCAGCTAAAAAAAAATTTGGATTTAAAATATTTTATAAGAACTAATCTAACTCAAAATTTTTTGAATAATCTTTTTTAAGTTTAGTATCTTGATTGTTTTTTTCAAGGTAACAATTACCTATGACTAAAATATCTAACTCTGTTCCCATGAAACAGTTAAATGCATCCTTCGGTGTATTTACTATTGGTTCTCCTCTAACATTGAATGAAGTATTAACTATCACTGAACAATTAGTTTTTTCTTTAAATTTTTTTATTAAATTATAGTATTTTTGATTAGTTTCTTTATGAACCGTTTGAATTCTAGCTGTATAGTCCACATGTGTTACTGCTGGTATTTCAGATCTTTTTATATTTAATTTGTCAATTCCAAATAATTTTTTTTCCTCATTCGACATTTCTTTTTGTTTTTCTTTTTTAATATTTGCAACAAGTAACATATAAGGACTATCATCAATTAAGTCGAACCATTTACCTACATCTTCTCTAATAACAGAAGGTGCAAAAGGTCTAAAACTCTCTCTATATTTAACTTTTAAATTTAAATTTTTTTGCATGTCTGGAGACCTAGGGTCCCCTATTATTGATCTACCACCCAAAGCTCTTGGACCAAATTCCATTCTGCCTTGAAACCAACCGATAACTTTACTTTTTGATATACTGTCAGCAGTTTTATCTATCAATATATCTTCATCAAAAACTTCAAAATTAGCACCAATTTTTTTTAATTCGTCTTCAATTTCAGACTGTTTGTATTCAGGTCCTAAAAAAGATCCTTTCATACTATCTTTAATATTAATTTTTCTAGTATTGTTTTGCTCTATATGCCAAAATGCTAATGCTGCACCTAAAGAACCTCCGGCATCACCTGCTGCTGGCTGTATCCAAATGTTATCGAATATTTTTTCTTTTAAAATTTTTCCATTTGCAACACAATTAAGAGCTACACCTCCTGCTAAACATAAGTTTGGAATATCGTATTCTTTTTTTAAAGATTTACATATTTTAAGCATAATATTTTCTGTAACTTTTTGAATTGATGACGCAATATCCATGTGAAACTGTGTTATTTGATCTTTTTTACTATCTCGTGGTTTTTGACCAAATAAATTATGAAATCTATCATTAGTCATTGTTAAACCAGTTGTGTAATTGAAAAAATTTTGAATTAATCTAAACGATCCGTCATTTTTTATATCTATTAAATTTTTTTCTATAATTTCAACATACTTTGGTTCTCCATAAGGAGCTAGACCCATTAACTTATATTCACCACTATTTACTTTAAATCCTAGGTAATATGTAAATGCTGAATATAATAAACCCAATGAATGTGGAAAATGAATTTCTTTTTTAATTTGAAGGTTATTTTTTTTACCTATGGCAACTGTAGTTGTGGCCCATTCACCAACTCCATCAGCAGTTAAAATTATTGCATTTTCAAAAGGAGAAGGAAAATATGCACTTGCTGCATGACTAAGATGATGTTCTGAAAAAAATATTTTTTTTGAATTATTAAAAGCCTTGTCATGTTTTTTAAGTAAATTTATAAGCATATTTTTTTGAAAAAGTTTTTCTCTCAACCAACTTGGCATAGCTTTTGAAAATTGAACAAACCCTTTTGGTGCCATTGCAACATAGGTTTCTAAAAGTCTTTCGAATTTTAAAAAAGGTTTTTCGTAAAATACAACAGCATCTATTTCAGACATTTTAGATTTTGAAAATTTTAAAACAAATTCAATAGCATTAAATGGATAACTAGAATCATGTTTTTTCCTAGTGAAACGTTCCTCTTGAGCAGCAGCAACAATTTTTCCGTCAATTATTATAGCGGCCGCACTATCATGGTAAAATGCTGAAATTCCTAATATTTTATTCACTAGAATATAGTATAGATAAATGGTGCAACTGCCGATCCTTGAGTTAGTATTATTAAACCACCAAATATTACTAAAACTAATATGATTGGTAATAACCAGTATTTTTTTCTAACTTGTAAAAATTGCCAAAATTCTTTTATAAATTCCATTTTAAAATTGATTCTTCATACTAGATTTTATGTCTTTTTTTTCAATCCAATAAGTTTGTAAATTATTTTTCTTTAAATTTAGTAAGTCTTTTCTTAATAATTTCATAATAAGGGATGTTGGTGTCACAACAGCAAAATAAATCACCCCCATAACAAAAGGAGATATTATTTTTCCTAATAAAATACCAAATTTAAACCATAGGCTGTTTAAAGGAGTTAATAATTTCGAATTTAATAATCCTAAGATTAAGAAGGCAAAAGATAAAATTAACCATAATATTCGAATTTCTCCACCATTTAAAAGTGGATAAATAGATATAATAAGAAAAAAAATAAAAAAAACTATTCCAAAACTTTTATTCGAAGGTAGTTGCATAAAAATTTATTATTTATTCTTAAAATTATATCTAGTTTGAAAATAATATTTAATCAATAATTTTATTCTCAATTTACTATACTACTTAATTTTTCGGCAATTTTAGAAGATGCGAATGGAGTTAAATGACAACAATTATCTATAAATAAATCTTTCGATTCAAATGAATGAAATACTTTATGTAGATCTAAATAAATAACATTTTTTTTTTTAAAATTTTTGATTTCATAATTAATTAAATTTAATACTTTTAATCTTTCTTTATCAACTTTGTTAAGATCGTCTTCCTCTACAAAATATAATGGTGATATAGTAGGAGACAAAATTAATTTGGTATCTAAATCAATATTTTTATAAAGACGATTTAATTGATTATTTATATAATTAGAAAATTTTAAGTCGGTTTCATAATTTCTTGAATTATCAAAATAATTTTTTGATTTAAAAAAATAAACAATATAAATTTTTCTTAAAATTGAAAAAAAATTGATATCACCCCAAAGTGGAATTTTTTTATATTTAAAAAAAAATAAATCTTCAGATAAATAACTTACATGATTTGACCAATTAATATCTTCGTTCCATTTAGCACCAAACATTAGATAAAGATCTAAAGGATTGAAATTTGATAAATATATGTATTTAATTTTTTTTATACTCTTAAATTCTTTAATGTATTTATCAACGGATTGTTTAAATGTATAAGATGGAACGGCTGCGTTAATTGATGTTAAATTTAAATTATATTCAGAAAAACTACCAGGTATACTATCTTTATAATTTACACCGAAGCCAAAAGGTACAGAATCGCCTATAAAAACAATTTTTTCATTATTACTAAACAAATCATGATTAAAATTTTCTTCCTCTACCCTCAGTCTATTTTTATCCGTAAATACTTCCCAATCTTTATTTTTATTTGTAAAAAAATTTTTTTTTAGATTTAATTCGTTATCATTTATAATTTCTGTATATTCTTTTGTTAAAAATGTATGATTTCTTTTTTCAAAAAAATCTATTTTTAAAAGTATAGCTGATGTAATTTCAATTAGTACAATAGTGATAAACAAAAATAACGTAAAACGTAAAAAATTTTTTATTAAATTCATATGAATTTTTGATAATTTAAAAATTTTTATTAATAATTAATGGTATTTATTTTTGAGGCCTCATATCCTCTTTGTTTATACCTGCTACTTTTACTGGTTTTTTCATAGCATCTCGCCTAAATGGTTCACCTAATTCTTGGTTAAGTATTACCTCTATAAATGTTGTTATTCCTTTTTTTTGATCTTCACATGATTGTTTTATTGCTTTTGTTGTTTCTTCCATTGTTTTTACTGTAATTCCTTTTAAACCACATGCATTTGCAACTTTTGCATAACTCAACTCTGGATCTAGTTCGGTTCCTACAAAATTATCATCAAACCATAAAATTGAATTTCTTTTTTCTGCACCCCACTGGTAATTTCTAAAAATTACCATTGCAATGGCAGGCCATTCTTTTCTAGCACATGAACTCATTTCATTCATGCTTATCCCAAAAGCACCATCTCCAGCAAAACCAATTACAGGTATATCTGGACAACCAATTTTAGCTCCTAAAATAGAAGGGAAACCATAACCACAAGGTCCAAATAAACCTGGAGCTAAATATTTTCTTCCTTTTTCAAATGTTGGATAAGCATTTCCTATGGCACAATTATTTCCAATGTCACTGGATATAATTACATCTTCGGGCATTCCTGATTGAATAGCTCTCCATGCTTGACGGGGAGACATTCTATCAGCATCTCTTTCTCTAGCTTCCTTATTCCAAACAGTACCTGGATCATCTTCTTCATGGTCTAAGCCAGTTAATTTTTGCAACCAAGCTGATTTAGTTTTATGAATTAAATTTTTTCTTTCCTCTCTTCCTTTATTGCCTGCTTCTGAGGATAGTTTTGATATTAATTGATTAGTTACAAGTTTAGCATCTCCACAAATTCCAACTGTTACTTTTTTTGTTAAACCTATTCTATCTGAATTCATATCCACTTGAATAATGCTTGCATCTTTAGGCCAATAATCAATTCCATAACCTGGCAAAGTCGAAAAGGGATTTAATCTAGTTCCTAGCGCCAATACAACATCGGCTTTTGATATTAGCTGCATTGCAGCTTTAGATCCATTGTAGCCTAGAGGACCAACAGATAAAGGATGTTTTCCTGGAAAGCTATCATTATGTTGATATCCATTGCACACTGGGGCATCTAACTTTTCAGCTAAAGTTTTACACTCTTCTATAGCTCCACCAATCACTACTCCTGCGCCTGATAAAATTACTGGAAATTTTGCATCTGATAATAATTTAGCTGCCTTATTAATTGCATCAAGTCCTCCTGCTTGTCTTTCTAATCTTATAATTGGTGGTATATCTATATCTACAACCTGAGTCCAATAATCTCTGGGAACATTTATTTGAGCAGGAGCAGATCCTCTAATAGCTTTTTCGATAACTCTATTTAATACT
>MDTG01398028.1_pt1 | contig 10189 bp, 10 predicted proteins | sample 811421 | NCBI WGS metagenome assembly MDTG01 (sample SAMN05326645, study PRJNA326480) | marine metagenome | isolation source: seawater | place: Pacific Ocean: South East | collected 2011 | reverse complement strand
GAGCGGGCAATGGGACTCGAACCCACGACCTTCTCGTTGGCAACGAGACGCTCTACCACTGAGCTATGCCCGCTTGTTTAAAAGTTATTATAAATAGCGGTTTTTTAAAAAGCAAGCAATAAGAAACTTTTTAAATTTTATTTGTAATTAAATTTTTTAACCCATGGATCTATGATGGGTTTTATGTTTTCTAATTTATTTTCGTATTTTTTCCATCTGTTTACAGCTTGTTTATATATTGGTTGAGTGACTTGGTTGTAACTTGGCGTTGAAATCAAAACTCTTTTTATTGCTGTTTCCTGGTATTTATTTATTGAGTCTGACCATTCTAAATTTAAAAAATCTAAAACCTTTCTTACATTTTCTTCAAAATTAGAAACTAAGCCTTCATATTTAACTGTATAATTTTGAATTTGAAAAATAGTAAGATATTGATGCCATAACTTCATTATCTCATTATAAAGAATAGCCGTATCATTTATATTTATAAAATTTGCCATTGCATCATTAAGTAAAAAATCTTGCATGAAGCAGCTTAAAACGCAATCATATGGATTGCGTAATGTAAATAAAAATTTTGCATTTGGAAATACTCTAATTATCTCTCCTACAAAAATTATATTTAAAGGATTTTTATCGATATAAATTTTATCTTTTGACTCTTTTCCTGTGAATTCAAGTCTATTTTTAAAATAACTTTCTCTTATTCTTTTTATATCATTTAAACTTATTTTATTTAAATTTAAAAAATTTCCATTAGTTAAATTTTCGAGTTCATTTTTAATTTCATTAATTATAGGTTTTTCTTCGATTATTTCAATTTTTGGGTGACTTCTTAAAATTGTATCTAATAGAGTAGTTCCAGATCTAGGAAATCCAATCAAAAAAACTGGATTATTTATTTTTTCATCATCTTTAAATAATTTCCATTCTTTATATTTATCTTCAACAAAAAAATTAACTCTTTCTTTAACAATGTTTAAGTATCTATCTTTATTTATTTTACTTCTTTTATTTTGAAAACTTAACTGATTCATTTTTGAGAAATTTTCATAAGCCTTTTCATTTTTATTAATTTTGTCGTAACTTTTAGCTAAAATTAAAAATTTTGTTTGCTCTGATGATTTTTTTGCATAAGAAGATGACTCTAGAAGAGAAATTACTTCATGAAATTTTTGATTTTTAAAAAGAACTTTTCCTTTATATAAATTAACAACGTTATTTTTTTTAAATATTTTTTCTACTTGTTTTATAATGATCTCTAATTTTTTTTCTTCATGGCTTCTTTCATAAAAATCCATTAATTCTTCATACGTATCAAAAAATTTAGGGTTTAATTTAATTGTATTTAAATAAAGTTTCTCTAAATTTTTAAAATCTCCTTTTATTTTGTATATTTGCTTAAGATTAGTGTAGGTTGCAAAACTTTTAGGATTTAGATTATAAGATTTTAAACAATATTTTTCAGCTTCTTCAATTTGTCCATTCCTGCTTAACATTAAACCAACGTTATTATAAGCTTCTGCATATTTTGGATTTAAATCTATTGATTTTTTTACATTTTTTATTGCTTCCTCAATTTTACCTAACTGAAAATAAGTCAATCCTAAGTCATTATAAGCACTATAATTTTTAGAATTTAAATTTGTGTATTTTAAAAATAGTTTTAAAGCATCAGAATATTTATTTGTTTGAGCATATATAGTTGCTAAATTAAAAATTGTGTTTAAATGGTTAGGTTTTAATTTTAATACTTTTTTATAAAGATTTGAAGCTTCATTTAAATTGTTTTCTTTTTGTTTTTTTAATGCTGAAAAAAAAATATTTTTAACTTCCATTTACTAAATATATTTTATTAAAAATTAGATTTTATCTAAATTTTGGTCCCCACATCCAAAGTGCAAGAGTTTTTCTTATTCCACTTATTACTTTATTTACTTTATGGTTTGTAAAAGATGGAAATACAATTACGCTACCAGGTACCTCAAAATCAGGACATTTAACCTCTATACCTTTAAAAAGAACTAGCTCTCCACCTTCATAAGGCTCATCAGAGCAATTAATCATTGCTGTTAGTTTAACATCTCTAACAGGACTTAGTGACTCCGCATCTATATGCCAAGAATATTCAGTACCAGGTTTATAAATATTATAATTAAAAACTTTGTCACCTGTTACAGGAAATAAATCAAAACCGTAATTATTAGTATTTGCAGAATAACAATAGCTGATAAACTTATTTAATTTTTGTGCAATCGATGCGAATTTAATAAATTGTAATTCAGAAGTTTTTAAAGCTGATTTTGCAGGTGAGTCATAATTAATTTTTTCCTTTTTTTGATTAATTTCTTCGTTAAGTTGCTTTATTTCTTCTGAACTATATAAATTTTTAGTTACTGCAAAAACTGATTTTCTCATGAAAAAATATTATAATTATTGGTTCGTGGAATTGCAAGCAATAACAAAATATATAAATTCAAGTAAATATTAAAAATTTATTTTATTAATTTTTAAAATGTTCTGTATTTCAATTAAATAATTTTTATATAACTTCCATTTCTCAGAGGTATTTTGAACTATCTTTTCTCTTACTTGATGCAATGAAGCAGTTTCAACAGGTCTATTATTATTCTTATTATAATTTTTTAAACTTATTTCCCAATTTAAACTCAATTTTTCTAATATTTTTTTTGTACAAATTTGATAATTTGAAACAAATTTTTCATAATTAATATTAATAATTTTTTCATTAAATTTTTTAAACCAAAATTTCATTAAATCATCATATAATACAAAATATTCTGCAATATCAGTTTGGCTTAAAGTAAATTCCATTCCAGAATCTCTAAAATTAATCTTATAATTTGACCAACAAACTGCCATTGGGTTTCTATCTAAATGTATTATTTTTGCTTCTGGAAAAGCCTTAATTATGAAGCCAATCCATTTAAAATTTAAGGGCAATTTATCAATTATAAACTTTTTATTGGATAATTTTACAATATTATCAAAATATTCAGATCTAATTTTACCAATAACCTCATCAAAATTTTTATAATTATTAATATAAGTTTCATCAATTATTTTAGGTAAAAAATTTAATTCTCCTGCACCATATATTTTAGAATGAGCTGATAAAATTCTCTCCATTAATGTAGTGCCAGATCTAGGCATACCTACAATGAATATTGGTATTTTATTAATTTTTATTTTTTTTTCAGTTTCATTTAAATAATTTTTTTCAAAAAAAATTTTTAAATTATCAAATATTTTTTTTTCATATTTTAATGAAAAAATAGAATTATTTTTTTTTATAATTTTACTTTTTTCTAAATTTTTAAAACCTAATTCAATATTATTTTGATCAAAATATCCTTTGCTTAAACTATAGAATATGTCTATTTTATTTTGATCATTTTTATTTTCAGTAGTTATATTTTCTAAGCTTTTAAAAATTTCATCATTTTCATCGATGCTTGTTATTTCTATATAGTTTTTGTAACTTTTAAAATTAAACTTATCTTCTTTTAAAACTTCTTTATAATATTTTCTAGCTACTTTAAAGTTTCCCAAAATAGCATTAATTGCGCCAAGATCATTTTTTGCTATTAGGTTATTATTGTCTATTTGTAATATTCCCTCGTATATTTTTTTGCTTTCTTGATATTTTTTATATTCTTTATAAAGAACAGCTAAATTAAAATGAGCAGCAATATTATTTTTATTTGAAGTAATAGCCTTTTTATAATTTTTGATCGCATCTTCAATTAAGTTTATTTTTTTTTGAATATTGCCTAAATTGTTATAAGCTTCTGAAAATTTTGGATTTAGAGTTATTGCATGATTAAAGGCACTAATTGCATTTTCATAATTATTTAATTTTTTATTTATATTTCCATAAATATAAAAAAAATCAGGGGTTTTTTTAAAAATTATTAATTTTTTAAAGATTCTTTCTGCTTCTATATAATCTTTTAAATTAATTGAACTTAAGCCCAAAATGTATAATAAATCAAAATCCTTTGGGTTTTGTTTAAATAATTTCTTACCGAGTTTTAAAACTTTAATAAAATTTTTTTGTTTAAATAAAATTAAAATATTTTTTTTATTCTTAACATAGCTATTTGAATTCATAACTTATCTGTTATAATTTAATTATTATGAAAAAAGAAGATTTACCTAACATTTTACCTGTTTTTCCTTTATCAAATTTTATTATTTTTCCTAAAACAACTGTACCGTTAAATATTTTTGAGCCAAGATATATTCAAATGGTCAATGCATGTATGAAAAGTAATAGACTAATTGGTATGGTACAACCCAAAAAAACAGGTGAGTTAAAAAATCCTGACTTGCATGAAGTTGGATGTGCTGGAAAAATAATTAGTTTTAATGAAACTGAGGATGGGAGATACATAATAATTTTAAATGGAATATGTCGTTTTAAAATTAATGAAGAAATAAAAAATGACAATTTATACCGTGAATGTGAGGTAAAATATGATGATTATTTTAATGACTTAAAAGATTTGGATGAAGAAATAAAATTTTCAGATCTAAAATTAATTTTTTATAATTTAAAGGAATTATTTAAAAAACAAGGATATGACATTGATTGGAAAGAAATTGAAAAACAAAGTTTAGATCAAACTATTAACACACTTTCAATGGCATCACCTTTTTCTTTAGAGGAAAAACAAGTATTACTTGAAAGTAAAAATTTAAGTTTAAGAAAAAAAAGATTAGAAGAGATTCTTAAAACTTATATAGTTGATAATTTTAATAATAAGACTTTACAGTAATTAAATATTTATACCTTTGTCAGAAAAATAAGTAGCATAATTATTTAGAATATTGTTTTTTCTAAATAATTTAAATAATGGATCAGATATTGAGTTATTAAGCTTATTATCTAAATTAAAAAAATTATAAATAAAATCTAAACCAGAACCATAAATAAAGTTTAAATGTTTAGTTTTTTTTTCAAAATCACTAGCTACAGAACTATCAATTTCTAATCCCAAATATATTTTTGCATCAATTATTTCAGATAAAATTTTAATATCTCTTATATTCATGTTAAATCCCTGACCGGCCAAAGGATGAACTTTGTGTATTAAATCACCAAATGATAAAATGTTATTATAATGATAATTTCTAAGTGATGAAAATTTTAATTGAAAATTTTCTATTTTACCAAATTTTGTAATTTCATATTTATTACTAAATTTTACTACTTTTTTTTTAATTTTATTATAATCAATTTTGTTTTTACCTGAATATGAAAATACTATTGAAGTTTGAAAATTCGATAAAGGTAAATAAGCCAATGGACCATGCTTTGTAAATATTTGCATAGCAATATTATTTTTTATTTTTTTATGGGAAATTATCAATGTGTATGCTGAACTAAAATAATTTTTTTCAAATTTTTTAGAAAAAAATTTTTTTGTTATATTGCTTTCTGTTTCTGTATTGATAATTAAATTATATTTTTTATTAATTAAGTGAAGATCACTTTTTTTTTTTGATTTAATAAAATTGATATATTTATTTTTTTTTAAATCTTTCAAAAATGAATTATATATTTCATTATATTTTATTAAAAAAAAATTATTTTTGTTACTATTTTTAAACTCATATAATTTTTCACTGCTTTTTTTTTCAATATAAATATTAATCTTTTGTGTAGGCCAAGATTTTAAATTTAATTTTTTTTTATTTTTTTTTAAATAAGTATAATTTTCATTCGAAATTGCTAATGTTCTAGGTGAATCAGATTTCTGTAAATCTAATTTAGAGGTATAATAAATATCTACCTCTAATTTTTTATTAGCTAAAACATTTGCTAATACTAAATTTGTTAAACTTTTTCCTAATAAGCAAATTCTCATAATATAATTTAATTTTATCAATAAAAATTAAATGATACAAAGTGACAAATCATAATTTATAATATGAATATTAAAGTTATTTTTGAAAAAGTTACTAATTTTGCATTAAAAAGAATATCAGAGTTAGTTGGTATTATACTATTGTCTTTGTCCATAATACTTTTGACTTCCCTGGCTACTTATTCTCCTGAAGATCCTAATTTTATTTTTCCGGATAATTTAGAAATAAAAAATTTATTAGGTATACGAGGCAGCTATGTTTCAGATATTTTTTATCAATCTATTGGTTTAATATCTTTTTTAATCCCAATATCTATTTTTTTTACTGGAATAAATATATTTAGGAAAAAAAAATTATTAATATTAATTGATAGTTTATTTTTTATTGCTTTATATTGCATTATAGGATCATTATTTTTTTCTATTTTTCATACTGAAACATATTGGTTGACAATTAATGGTAATGATGGGTTTGTTGGTAATCTATTTGAGGAAAGTTTTTTTACTACTTTAATTAATAAAAATAAAAATATTAGTTATTATTTTTTAATATTATTAATTTTATTTCTTTTTTTATTAAGTATTAATTTAAAAATAAAGGAATTTTATAAAAGTCTATCTTCAGTTTTTAAAATCTTTAGAAAAAGTAGTGATAATATTATAAACGTTGAACATCAGAAAGTTAAATATCCTGAACAAGAAATATATCAAGAAACAAGAATTCAAGAAAATTTTTCATTTGAGAATAAAATTAGAACTTCAGAAAAATCTTCAATTAAATATAAATTACCTTCTTTAAATTTTTTAAAAATTCCAACAAAGAAAGATAAAACTTCTGATGAAAATAAGATTGATGAAGAATCATTGGAAAAAATTCTACTAGATTTTGGCGTTGAAGGAAAAATTAAGAAAGTTAGTAATGGACCTGTTGTAACTTTATATGAATTTGAACCTGCTCCAGGTATTAAAGTTTCAAAAATAATTAATTTATCAGAAGATATTGCAAGGAATACAAGTTCAGAATCTGCTCGTATTGCTACTATTCCTGGAAGTAGTACTATAGGAATTGAACTTCCTAAAACAAAAAGAGAAAATGTTTATTTAAGTGAAGTTATTTCTGACGCAGGGTTTAAGAAAAAAGATATTAAATTACCAGTTGCTTTAGGCAAAAGTATCTCTGGTGTTCCAATTACTAGTGATTTAAGTTCGATGCCTCATCTTTTAATCGCTGGTACTACTGGATCTGGAAAATCAGTTTGTATAAATACAATTATATTATCATTACTTTACAAACACTCTCCAGATAAATGTAAGTTTATACTTATTGATCCAAAAATGCTTGAATTATCAACTTATGAAGGAATACCTCATTTGCTATGTCCAGTTATAACAGAAGCAAAAAAAGCTGCGTCAGTTTTAGGCTGGGTAGTTAAAGAAATGGAAAATAGATACAAACTAATGACAAAAGTTGGTGTGAGAAACATTGATGGATATAATGATAAACATAAAGTTTCAATGCCATATATCATAGTAATTGTTGATGAAATGTCTGATCTAATGTTGGTAGCTGGAAAAGAAATAGAAAATTATATCCAAAAACTTTCTCAAATGGCTAGAGCTGCAGGAATTCATATTATTATGGCTACACAAAGACCAAGTGTAGATGTAATAACAGGAACAATCAAAGCAAACTTTCCAACAAGAATTTCTTTTCAGGTAACATCTAAAATTGATAGCAGGACAATTCTAGGAGAACAAGGTGCCGAACAGCTTTTAGGAAAAGGTGATATGCTTTACATGACTTCTGCAAATAAAATGACAAGAATTCATGCTCCATTTGTTTCAGAAAGTGAAATTGAAAAAATTAACGATTATTTAAGAAACCAGGCAGAACCAAATTATGTAGATGAAATTCTTAATTTTGCAGACGAAAAAGAAAGAAATAATGATTCTAGTGAAAGCAGTAACTTGGATGAATTATATAATTCTGCTCTTGAAATTGTAAAAACTGAAAGAAAAGCGTCTACATCATTTTTGCAAAGAAAGTTACAGATTGGGTATAACAGAGCAGCAAGGATAATTGATCAAATGGAAGTAAACGGAGAAGTCAGCCAAGCTAATCATGTTGGTAAAAGAGAAGTACTTAAATGATTAAAATTATAATTTTTTTTTTTATTCTAACAAATTTAAACGTAGTAAATGCTTCTCCAAATATTGAAATTGCAAATAATTTTGAAAAAATCAATTCATTAAAATTTAAATTTATACAAAAAATAGATAATAATAATAGTGAAAAAGGGGAATGTATTATTTTATATCCAAAAAAAATTTTTTGTTCTTATGATGATATTTATAATAAAGTTTTAGTATCTAATGGCAAATCCCTAGTAATTAATTCAAACAAAATAAAAAATTACTTTAGATATCCTCTAAAAGATACACCACTTAATTTAATTTTAGATAAAAAATTTATTATATCAAAAATAAATGATCTAAAAGAAGATTTAAGTTACCCTTTTTTTTATGTTTTTGACGTAGATTATAAAAATGTTTCAATAAAAGTTTTTTTTGATAAAAAAAATTTAGATTTAATTGGTTGGGAAACTACTGATATTTATCAAAATATTATACAAACTTTTATTTCAGATATTCAAAAAAATGTAGTGGTTGATAATAAAATTTTTTTAATTCAAAGATATATTAATTAATATTTACGTTTATTTTTTCAGATTTAAATATTCTCATTCCACGGGCTTGATAATTTTTTAATGCATTTTTATGATCTAGTGAACAAGTATGAACCCAAACTCTATTTATTGATTTTTCAAAGGATTTATTAATAGCTTCCGAAAGCAAATATCCACCATATTTTTTACCAAAATACTCGGTTAAAATACCAAAATAAGCAATTTCACTCTGATTTTTCTCAAAATCAAAGATTATTTCAAAATAACCAATTAAGTTTTCCTTATCTTTAAGTACATATGTTTTAACTTTTGAATTTTCTACATAGATTGACCATTGACTATCTTCCCAGACTAATCGATCAATCCATCTATAATCTTTTCCTACTTGTTTATATAAAAACTTGTTAAGTTGATAATCAGGTGGATCAACTAAAGTTACATTGCAATTATCACTTGGTATCTTTGATGCTTTTAATTCATTTATAGAATTTATTTCTAGATAGTTTCTATCTACTTTAACTATCACGAAACCATTTTACCAATTTTTTCACCACCAAATAAATGGAAATGCAAATGGGGAACTTCTTGGCCGCCATCTTCACTTATATTAGCTAATGCTCTATATCCTTTTCCGCTATCAGCTGAAATTCCAAGCTGTTTTGCAACATTATTAATTCCTTTTATTAACCCTGTTATCTCATCAGATGAAGCATTCTGACTAAAATCATCAAGATCAACATATTTGCCTTTGGGAATAACTAAAGCATGAATTTTTTTTTGAGGATTTATATCATAAAAAGATAAAACAAATTCATCCTCATAAATTTTTTTACAAGGAATTTCTCCTCTTAGTATTTTTGCAAAAATATTATTATCATCGTAACTCATTTTTTTCTCTTATTTAATTCTTCAATAACATCTTCGATTTTTATTTCATTTGCCTCTAGATACATTATCAAATGATAAAAAACATCAGCAGCTTCATGAATTTTATTTGTATCTTTTTCTACTGCTTCTATTAGTTCGTTTATTTCTTCTAAAACTTTATCTTTACTTAAAGATTTATCACTTAATAATTTATTAGTGTATGAACCCTCCACAGGATTGTTTTTTCTTTCTCTTGCGAGATTAAATAGACTCTCTAATGTATTAAGCATATCAAATTCTAACAGGTATTCCTTTTGAGTCCAAATATTCCTTGGCCTCTTTTACTGAGTATTTTCCATAATGAAATATTGAGGCCGCTAAAACAGCACTAGCATTACCTAATTTGATGCCATCTACTAAATGATCAAGATCTCCAACTCCTCCTGATGCTATAGTGGGTATGTTTATCATTGAAGAAATTTTAGACATCAAATCAATGTCATAACCAACCTGAGTACCATCTCTATCCATGGATGTCACCAATAACTCACCTGCACCACTCTCCTCCATTTTTTTTGCAAATTTTAACGCATCAATTCCAGTATTATTTCTGCCCCCATGAGTAAAAACTTCCCATTTATCTCCATTTTTTTTAGCATCAATTGCAACAACAATACATTGGTTACCAAATTTTTGACTTGCCTCCTTAACTAAATCTGGGTTTTTAACAGCAGCAGAATT
>MDTG01266192.1_pt1 | contig 10189 bp, 10 predicted proteins | sample 811421 | NCBI WGS metagenome assembly MDTG01 (sample SAMN05326645, study PRJNA326480) | marine metagenome | isolation source: seawater | place: Pacific Ocean: South East | collected 2011 | reverse complement strand
GACATTGTTGCATTTGCTTCCACTGCATTTATACCCCAACGGTCGATACAGATTGGATTTATTTTCTGATAAAGCGACGCACGGTATTTGTATCCGTGGCCATTAGAACATGATGTGGGCACTGTTTACGTTTTATTTTTTGTTGGGATTGTGTTTTCAATTCCCGTCGGTTGCCATGCGTTTTTGGTTGATAGACACGGTGGGGGTGTCACCAGCGCAGATGGCGGCGATTTTTGGCGTCGTCGCCATACCCTGGTGCCTCAAACCCTTGTACGGATTCGTTTCTGATTCCAATCCAATCTTTGGGTACCGCCGTCGGCCGTACATGATTGTGGGTGCGTATGTGTCATCCACGATGTGGATTCTCTTGCCATTTTGTCCCCACGACGAGTTTATCATTACGTGCGTCATGATGGGTTCCTCGTTGGGTCTGTGTGTGGCCGACGTGATGGCGGATTCCCTGCTTGTCGAAGCGGCCCGGCACGAATCCGAACAAGACCAGGGCACGGTGCAAAGCTGGTCGTGGCTGATGCGTTTTGCCGGCGGATTGGCCGCCTCTGTGTTGGGCGCTGTCGCGTACGACCATCTGGGCGCCGCGCAAGTCTTTCTGCTCAATAGCATGTTTCCTATCGTCATCGCAGTCGCCGCGTGTTTTATTCCGGATGCACCGGCCACGGAAGTGTACCACTGGAAAACGACCACGGCAACCTTGTGGGGGGCGATTCGCCAGCCGGAGATTTACAAGCCGGCGCTCTTTATCTTTTTGCTGAGCGCGACACCTGGATACGGCGAGGCGTTCACGTTTTTTTACCAACACGAGCTCAAGTTTACACCCGATGAGTTTGGCGCGCTCGACGTCATTGGGTACATTGTCTCGATGGCGGGCGCGTACATTTACAAACGGTGTTTGCGTCATGTTTCGTTCGTCCGCATCTTTACCTGGGCACTCGTCATCTCGTTTGTACTTGAAAACACCTTGTTTATCTTGGTGTTTCATTTAAACCGACCAATGGGCATTCCGGACTATGTCTTTGCAGCCGTGGAACGCGTTATCCTGACACTCGTGGGTGAATTGGTCATCATGCCGATGGTCGTCCTGGGCGCGCGTGTCTGCCCAGTGGGCGTCGAAGGCACGTTGTACGCACTATTGATGTCGATCTCCAACATTGCGGGTGTTGTCAGTTCCGAATGGGGTTCGTTGTTGACCAAAATGTTTGGCGTAACGGCCGTGGATTTTTCGTCGTTGTGGAAACTTATGTTGGTCTGTCATGCCTTGGATCTTATTCCTATTTTGTCGGTGCGACTTGTACGCAACGTGACTCCAGAAACGTCTATTTAGTGGCAATCCAGCGAACAGCAATGCCGCCCAAAAAGAGGCGCATCGTGAAAACACGCCAACGTCGAGAGCATCCTGTCGTCGAATTGTGGAACACATTGAGCAGTCTGAGTGCCTTGATGGCCAAATCTTCCAAACAGTTGCACCAATACAGGGCTCTGTTACAACAAGTCGCGGAGATTACACAACACGATACGATTATCGTGTCGGAAACATTACCAGACAGCGTGGGGCAACAGAACACCTGGTCGGCCGACTTTACGTTTACAGAAACGAGTCCGAGCGAAATCCAACGGTGGGTCGATTTCTGGCTGCGGACCGTCGAACTAGACATGGCCGAAGCGATCAAACATCGCAACGAAGCCATGCAGTCTTTACGCGAAACGGACGTCCTCGACGACGAGACGTTAAAAACCAAAGCCGCTGCGTTGACAGAAGCGGAAAACACAGCGACCAAGTTACACGCGGTACGTCATCGATGGTCACGTGTCGTGCGTTTTGACAGCAAGACATCGAAAAAGACATTGTCTTCGCATACGTTGGCATGGTTGGAGCGGTGGCTGAATCAGTGGAACGATACGCTCAATACATTTAAGAAACGTCAGATGCACATTAAAGAGACGTATACACGATTAGAACAATTCGATCAATAAAACGGTCTGGTCTTTTCTTTCCATAGTTTTAATCCGTCATGCCATCCGCGTTCTTCAAACAATTGTGCACCCTCGGCCACCAAAAAATCTTGCGTCTCTTTGCGCGTCCGTAATGGTTGTATTTGGAGTGCGACGACAATCTCTCTGTCTTCGGTTAGGCGCGGCACGCCGACGCGGTGGGCCTCGTCTTCAAACAAGAGTCGGTCCATTTTGAGGAGGTCCAGCCACGCGAGAAACTGTTGACTGATGCCCAAGAGGCCGCCCTGAATATGTTGCCATTTGGTACGCGTCGGAAAGTCGTGAGGCTTGCCCCAAGTGCGCAGCGCGTCGATACACCATTTGTGTACGACGCTCATGGGTTCTTGTACGGAAGGCGCCGGTTCGCGCAAGATGTCGGGGCGACGACGTGCCACGTACGCTACCATGTGTGCCAGCGAATCGCGTGGAAAATGTGGGTCTTCCGTGAACAACGTGAGCAAATCGCCCGACATGTCCTTTTGAGTCAGACCTGTTTAAGTACTATATAACCAAGATATTTGTAAGGCACATGTGGGTCTCGGACGGACTCTTGATCGTTCTTGGGAACGTGGCGGTGGCCGCCTGGTGTGCACAGCAGGAAGGCCTTTGGTGGTCGTCGGTGGCCTGTTTGCTCCTCTGTTGGACCTGGTCGCACGTACAACAAATCATGCACGACGCACAGCTGACTGCTATGATCAAGACGTTGTCGTCGCCCGAGTGTTGTTTTTCAGGATGTGCCTTGCGCTCGGCAGCCGACGCCCGACGTTGGTCAGGTGGCCTGCGCCTGGCCGCCGGTGGTGCGGCGGCGGTGTCCGCCGTCCTGTCGTGGTACGTAGACCATGTGGAGGTCCGCGTTCTCTGGTCGTGCACCGTCGGCCTGTGGCTCGCGTCGTGTATCCCCATGACCGTCACCTTGTTTCAATGTGCGGCGGCCGAATCCGAGAACAAACAGGTCCATCGCTTTCGAGCGACCGTGGCGATTTGGATGCTACACGACGTGCTTCTCGGTGGGTTTTGGCTGTACTTGGCGACGACGTTGGACAATATGGAAAACGACAGTGAATGGTGTAAAATTCTCTTGTCGATGATTTCGTGGCATATCCTTGTATTGATACTGCGTACGTTTTTCGTGTTTCACACATCGTCTCACAAGACACAACCGTGTTGTGGACCCGGGGCGCAGCCCGCCTGGTGGCGCGCGCTGCAATTTTTAGCGTTCATGGTATTGTATTTGGTCATTGTCGAACGTGTACGCCAGCATCAATTGCGTGACATGGGATGCACCGCGGCGGCGGCCGTCGCCGCAGGTCTCGCCTTGACGGCGCTGGTCTGTAGCCGACGTAGTCTCCTGTCGAATACGAGGAAGCGCCCTGACAGTGTAAGGCGCGCCCCAACGCCGACAGAAAAGGGGTCTCTCCTCGCTTTTTGATTTGTCAAAAGGACCTATATAAAGTATGTTCTAAGACGCAACATGTCGAGGCTCGCCTTTCGTTCACCCACAGTAACACCCGAACCCACGGAACATACACCCGCAACGACCCGCCATCACATCATTCTGGAGACGACCGTCAAGCCCGTCGGCGCCAACGATTACGACAAAGACCGTGTAGAGATTCAGGCAGCGGCGCTCAGTTCTCTGCGCAACCAGGGAAAGGATGTGTTTGAAATGAACGAAACGCGCAAGGTGCAGAGCACGGGGACAACGCTGTATCAAACGACCGAGACGTATGGTACGTCCATGTCTATCGAGAAAATGATTGAATGTATGCAAGAGGCCGACCTCACCTTGCGTGTCAACTTTAAGCGTCCCGGTGTACACTCGAACACAACGTGCATGGAACTGTCCACCGAAACATTACAAAAGCTCGTGCAAACCACACCCGACGTCAACGGTCATCGTGTCGCCGAATTGCGTGTCAAAGCCGAACTAAGTGCCAACGTCCCCCGACACGGTGCCATGTACGTGGCGATTACCGAAAAGGGCACACAACACTACCTATCCCACATCGATTACAAAATCATGACGTCCTACGACGAAATGTATCACGAATACAAATAAGAACGAGTATAAACATTTCTTTTTAAAAAAAATATATGCACATTTTTCCAGAATACCCCCACACATCCGGGTCCCACGTCTCCCAACGGCGCATCAATAAACAAAAAGATGCGGTCATTCACGTACTCCAGACACGTCAGGCTGTTATTCTCGGCGCGTTTCAACAACTCGCCAAACGTCGCTCCAAGCCCCCGAAAATCGAGCTACACATCGCCGACGCCGTTGAAAAAGTGCGACACGCTAAAGTGATGCACGATTCGGACGACTTGCACGGCGAGAGCGACGACTACCGCATTTGGATTCCCGCCGCTAAAATGAACGACACATATCTCTTTGGTGTTATGTTGCACGAAGCTTTGCACTACTTGGCGACCTTTGATGGGAAAGATATTTGTGCCAAAGACGAACACTATGTCATGGCCTTGTTGGGCGACGACTGTTAAATGACCGACGCTAAAAACGCCGGTTTCTGCAACGGCGTCAACCGACCCACACATCCCAACGTCCACTGGCGCTGATAACACATCTGGTGACGCTCCAACTGCAACTGCCACGCGAATTCGCGAAAATAATTACAACTCTTCATAACTCCAAAGCGTTTATCCACGCGCGGCTGCCATACCACATTCGACCGGAAATACGGCAACGAGGCGTGATTCAACGGATTCAAGTCGCGTAACGGGAGAAACTGTAAAATAGAACACAGGAGTTCGTACGGTAAATGTAACATCTTTAACTTGAGTTCTTTTTAAGTACTACGTTTAGTCGTCTTTTTTATCGCCGTCTTTGTCGTCTTTTTTATCGTCGTCTTTCTTTTTTTCATTCGTTTTTTTAGGTTCCGCGGCCGCCGTTGCGGCTTCACCGCCGGCCGAATCATTGTTGTCGCGCGTCTGGGGTTCCGGCGGCATCGTTTCTAAGGGCAACGACGTATTTTTACACGCGTGCTCTACGTATATCTCCCACGGGATGACACCCCGTTGATAGTGATTGTACAATTCGGTGTTGGACATGAACGGCGTAATCGGAAACGCAATCTGCACTTGCAAACGTTTCTTGAGGGCGTAGACGTCGGTGACGCCGGCCCGTTTACGTTTTTTGCCCATCGCTTTCAAAAGTTGTCCTTGAATGTCTTCGGCGTAGATAATGTTGTACAGGTATTCGCACGCGTTTTGTATGTTTTTCTTCCACCAGAGAATGGTTTTATGAAATGTTTGGTGAGTACCGTCTTCGTCGTTGCCAACACGCGTGTCGGCCATGATCAGCGAACGCGGGACACCCATGACACCACACACAATGTCTTGAAAATTCTTGATTTGAACAACTAAATCGGCGCGCCCGGTCATGGCCGGACGACCGACCGCTTTTTGACCGATCGGCAAGGTGACGACGTTTTCTAAGATATCGCCGCCCCGCGACGGGGTTCTCGAATCCCCCGAGAAAAACGAATCGTACATGGCTTGCTGCTGCTTCAGTTGACTGATATTCGAACGATTGCGGCGAAACTTATTGGCGTCGCTGTTGTCTTGCATGTCACCGTCCGCATAAAAATCGTATTGCACACCCTCGCTGTTGTCAATCTTGGTGTCAACCACCTCCGTCAAAATAGGTGGGTTCGCGCGCTGCTGCTCCATCGACAACGACGTACCACGCAGTATATTGATGTACTGAATCTCGGGCATCAGCGAACACACCATCGACTGAACCCGACCCTCCATCGTCGGTGAATACCCAAACAAATCCAACACCAGCGTGTCCGGCACCAGATTCATCTGGTCGTCCAACACTTCATACGACCGTAGGCCAAGCTGGTAGAGCAGTTTAATTTGCACCGAATTGGGTTCAAGCACCACCGGTACGCGGGCGGCGTCGGCAATATCGATAAAACGCACGACGACAATGCCGATCGCCAACACGGCGTCCAGCGCTTGCTCACAAAACGGTAGCCAATAATCGTTCATGATTTCCTGCATGTGTGGATCCGGTTTGACACGACCGCGGCGATGCGAAAACACGATACCATTGGAAAACAAATAATTACGAATCAAGTTACGACACATGGCCACCGCCGTTGACGAGCGCAACACACTATACGCCGAACGAATGTCCTCGCGCGAAACACACACACCCTGTTGCTCCATGCTTTTCACCAATAGTGGACGCTTATATACGTTTAAAACCAAACCGACTCGACGACATCAATGGCATGCAACCAAATGCAAGCTTCGGCCGGGTCACGAATGACCTTGGTTTGGGGGGCAAACGTGTGTCCGGAGACATATTTGAGCGAAAACGGATACTGGCGTGTCACAGTCTTGCGTTGACCACCGTACGTTTCCCGACACTTGACCGTCTTGGACGACGACGACGGGGGTACGGCCCGAACATTCAGTACCGATTGAATCCCGGCCACGGGCGTGCACAAATAGACATACGATTCGCGCATCGGAAGACCGTCTAGAACGACATTCTTATTCGTCAACACTGTATAATCCGAATCCGCACATACGCCACGCAATACGTCTGAAATATGACGAATCGAGACCCGCCAGTACACGTCGTTTATCTGGCTCTCGGTCGCCACCACACCCGGTGCTTTCTCCGCGTCTGACGCGTCAGGCTTGGTAAACTGGACCGGCGTGTCTTCGCGTAATAGATAGACACAGGCCAGTATCAATACGGCTGTGCCGGCGATATAGATGACGGCACGCTGCCACGCCGGACGCCGTGCCTCACGATATATCGAACCATGTCCACGTTTTCGACATAAACGCATCTTACACCAACGAATCGACCCTATATATACTCGGCACCTTGACACAATTCAGAGGAATCCATGGAGACGATTCAGGCAAACGCACACACTTCCACGGTGGACCCCATCGTCATCGCACAAAAGAAGAAATACATTGCCAAACTTAAAGCCGCACAAGCTGCCGTCGCCGCCGAAGAAAAAGAGGAACGCACAATGCAACCGACGACCCTCGGCGCATTGCGGCGGCATTTGGACGAAGAGACACGCCTCCGGAAAAACAAAGGCGCCGTCGAAAGACTATTGGAGACAGCCGAAGCCGCCCTCACGGCGCTTGAAACCCCCACGCCGGCACCGCGGCCACCCGCCAAAAAATACTTGCCCATCGTGTCCAGGTTTGGTGTCGACGCCGACGGCAACCCCGAAACGACGGTCGAAACCGTACGGCCATCGGCCGACCCATTTCGTTGGGAACTCAAAACTTGTCACCATTCGTGGCAACCGCTTGGCGACCCCGGCCAAGTCGAAATCCGCCCTGGACCCACCGACAACGGTTCGGTACGTTTGGTCGGGGATGACGGCACCACAAGTAACGTCATCGGTATCGACAAAACACTCAAACAACACGCGAATAAAATTCGGAAACAAACGCACCGCTTTACAAACGAGGACCCCATCTTTGCCTCTAAATGCGCCGTCGTGGCCGACCGGATTCGTTCGTTTTTACAAGGACAATTTCTCCCGGGGCGGTTCGAATTGACCGGACGTTCATTGTCGACGCGCATCTTTGAAGACCGCGTGTTACAATTACCACAACGTTTGGGTCGCACCACCGACGAAGTCATCGCTCTGTGCGACGCGTCACCTGCAGACGATGACTACTGCCGGATGGTCGAGTTTGTCGACCCGACGATTCGTCTGGACCCGGATGGTATGCGCCGAAAGATGCGCTACGTCAAATCCGGCCAATCGTTGGTGCTGAAATTGTCTGACGAAGCAGGCCGTGCCGCCGCGCGGGCTGCGGACGCGCGACGGGTAGCGGTGGCACGGCGGGCAGCGGCAGAACGACGTGTGCAGCAAGCCCTCGAGCGTCAACGTCGGCAGCAAGCCTTGGCCGCTCGACGTCAGCGCGAAGCCGCCCAACGTCAGCTTGAAGCTGACCGTAGATATGCTGAAGAACAACGACGACGGCGTCAAGTTGAAGCCGCACAAAAAGAAGAAAAAGAGTTTGACCCAGATGAAGATCAACCACAGGGTGCCGTTTTCGAAGACGATAACTCTGATTTCGCAGACGGGCGGTCTGTTTACGCATCATCTTCAGAGGATGAGGACGACGCTCAGGCCGCCGCTGAACAGGCCGCCGCCGACGCCGCCGTCGCCCGTCTCCAGGCCGCACGCGCCGACGCCGAAAAGGCCGAACGTGAACGTCGCGAAGCCGCTGAACAGGCCGAACGTGAAGCTGAAGAACAGGCGGCCGCCGACGCCGCCGTCGCCCGTCTCCAGGCCGCACGCGCCGACGCAGAACAGGCCGAACGTGAACGTCGCGAAGCCGAAGAACGGGCCGAACGTGAAGCCGAAGAACAGGCCGAACGTGAAGCCGAAGAACAGGCCGCGCGCGAAGCCGCCGAAAAGGCTGCGGCCGAACGCCAAGCCGCCGAGCTCCGGCAATCGTCTGAGGAAACAGACGATGGAGACGACGGGGACGACGATAACTTTGAAGACGCCAATTCAGCCGCCGCCGCCGCCCCCGCTGCCGCCGCCGCATCCGAGACACCCCTGGAAACATGGCAGCGTTTTGACCCTGGAGCCGATGGTGAATTAGATCGTGCCACATTCAACGAGGCGCTCGAAGCACAAGGCTTCCCAGAAATGCCTGGCGGGAACAGGAAAACGTTTTTTGATACGGAGTTTTACGATATCCTTAGTGGAAAGAAAAAACCGGAAGACTTGACCAACATTGAATCGACGGTGGACGTTGAATCGGCGCCGGAACCGGAAGAAGATGAGGGCGACGGTGACGCCTCTGGACCACAATCCGCCGACGCCGGACAATCAGAGGCCGACGCGGATTTGGCGATATTGGCCGGCAATCCCACTATAACACAACTTCGCGAAATCAATACACGCCGTCGCCTGGGCATTAAAACGGCCGGACCCGGACGCAATAAGCAAACGGTTTCGGAGGACATTCGCGCGGCCCTTGAAAGAGCGCCTGCCCAGCAGAGCGCCGCAGTCGGTGTGCGACGTTCTAAACGCCTGGCGGGCAGACGCCTGGTGGACGAATCTCCAGCCGTGGCCTTGTCGGGTGCGCAGCCCAATTGGGAGTATTCGACCGAAGATGAGGCGGTCGAGGACGAGTCGTTGACGATTCGCGACCAGTCGTCGGACATGGAGTTTGCCGAATCGTCGGCCGTCGAGACGGATAGCGATGTCGAAGAACCCGTGCCTATGTTGGCCTCGGTGCCCGAGACATCGGCGCCATCGTCGGAGATGGAGTTTGCCGAATCGTCGACCGCGCCATCGTCGGAGATGGAGTTTGCTGAATCGTCGGCCGCGTCGGCGCCAACGTCCGAGATGGAGTTTGCGGAATCGTCGGCCGCGTCGGCGCCATCGTCGGAGTTGGACTTTGCGGAATCGTCGGCGATGGACACGGACAGTGAGATGGAGTTTGCCGCATCGTCGGCCGTGTCGACATCCGGAATGGACTTTGCCGAATCGTCGGCGGTGGACACGGACAGTGCTAAGGAAGACATTAGCGAAAAGTGAATATAAAAGTAATCTCGTTTAGTCTTATGAAAGGTATGACGCATAAAATTATGCTATGTTTTGTCCGGAGCGATTCGGACATCTTGGAAGCGTCTTGGCTAAATCGTGCCGCCGCGGCGATGGCGTCTACCGACGACGACGCGCCACCGTACATTCACGCCGAATTGTTGTTTGTCCCCCCTGGAACCGGCGAAGGTCGTGATACGGTCGCCGGAAAAGCGTGCAGTGTCCTATACTCGGGCAAAGTGCACTTGGAACAAAAACGTTTTTCACGCAAAGAATGGTTTTTCCGTTCGATGCAGTGTTCCAAAAGCCAGTACGATTCGATGATGGAGTTTTGTACCGAGCACCAGGGCGACGGATTTAACCATCTTGGATACTTTTTGTACTGGTCACCGTTACGACCGAGCCCTATGTCGTATACGTATTTGGGAATGTCACCCCGTTGGTATTGTTCTGAAATTGTGATTGCGGCGCTGAAACATGGAGACATTTTGTCGGAAGACGTTTCGTCGAGCATGCATCCACACGATTTGTTTAAACTCGTCAAACACACATCCATGGCGGATTGTGGGCGACCCATGAAAGGTATGGAATTATCCTTCGTT
>MDTG01251701.1_pt1 | contig 10189 bp, 8 predicted proteins | sample 811421 | NCBI WGS metagenome assembly MDTG01 (sample SAMN05326645, study PRJNA326480) | marine metagenome | isolation source: seawater | place: Pacific Ocean: South East | collected 2011 | reverse complement strand
GCGGCGCGGTGGGGCGGCGCGGTGGGGCGGCGCGGTGGGGCGGCGCGCTAATATTTATGTGTACTTATGTGTCCTTTGCTACAATAATCGGTTCACGCGATCAATTTGCAGAGAGCGACGGCATGCCCACCACCACGTTGAGGGACGCCGGTTTAACCGACGAAGAAATACACCAATTCATACAGTCTTTCAACACGGTAGGAGACGCCTTCTACTTTTTGGGCGCATCGAGAACGAGCGATGTGATCGAGCGCGTCAGAGGAGTCGTAGCGAGCACGGACGCCGCGCCGGACGACGAGGGCGGCGAGGACGACCTTTTTGTACCGGAGGAGTGTCCCAAGTTGGTCGAGATGCCTTCCGTTTCAGCGCCTACGGTGGATTGCCTGAAGCCACCGAAGAACATGCCGAGCATGCCAGCCGTGGCGTTCCCCGACACAATAGTCGTGTTCGACACGGAGACGACCGGCTTGAAACCCGCGATCGTTTGCCAGCTCGCGTACATGGTTTTGAAAAATGGAGAGGTGCAGTCCGTCTCGGACCACCTTCTGAAACTACCCGAAGGAGTCAGAATTCAGAAACAAGCCGAAGAAGTCCACGGAATATCTAATAGAATGTGCAAAGAGCGTGGTTTGGACGCAGAGGTCGTGCTGTCGGATTTCCTGTCTCTCTGTCGAACCGCGAGAGCGGAGGGCGGAGCGGTGGTAGCTCACAACTCCAGATTCGACGCCCGCGCCGTGTTGGAAACCTGCGAACGGTGGAGCGTCTGGTGCGATTTCGATAACGACCAGCTCTATTGTACAATGAAGAACAGCAAACACTTCTCCCCCTTGTTGAACAGGGCGGGGCGCGTCAAAGATTTCAGAAACGAAGAGCTGTACGAGTACTTTTACGACGAAAAACCGACGTGGGCGCGGCTGCACAACGCCTTGGACGACGTCCGAGTTACGGCTCTTAATTTGGCCTGCGGCCTTTCCCGCGGACTGTTCACTCTGCCGTAGCACCACCTCGTACACGCCGCGTCCGTTTTCGCTCAGCTCGTCGCGCTCGTTTGTACTGGCCGTCGGACTCGAAGCCAAATTTGGCCCACGTGGGGAGAGATTCCGCGTCTTCTCTAGCCTTTTGAGCGCGTTTGTTGCATATAAACTCGTTCAAAGAAGAAAAGCCTAACAAATTCCAAAGTTTTACTGCGCGTTCCGCGCCACGAGAGGTGCGCTCTCTCTCCTGTCGCATCCGGCGTTCCATAAAGATTTGCATGCCTTCTCGTTCGTCCGCCGACGACGTAAAAACATGTTCGTGTATTTTCAGCAGCAATTCGTCTGGCAAATCAAAATTCGCGCCCAGCAGCGAAAGGTGAAGCCACACTGTTCCGGGGCGGTCGGCTGTGCGACAGTGCGCGAAATTGGCCGGCATGCCGCGACACGAGCGGACCAAACGACCCTCGTATCTCTACAAACCCGCGTAGAGTATTTCAATGGCCAGATGCCGCTACGAGCGCGACGACGCCAGCTGAGCGCCGCGACGCCGACGTGCGTGCGCCGCCCGTGTACACGCACGCGATGGACGCGAACGCGGCGTACGCTCTAAGGGCGTATTTGAGGGGCCACAGACGGCGGTCCAGCGATCCACTCCCAGTCGTTCGCGATGCAAAGCTTTGCGTTAGCAACACCAAAGATAGTGGCTCCTGGACGGCCAATGCAGAGAACGCGGCGACTATCAAGGCTCCGTTCACTATTCGGTATTTTGCTCCAAGGGTGTGGGATCGAGGCAAATCTAGCAACGATAAAATAACGCGATCCGTCCAAAGCAAGCACAAACGTAGAAGCGCGACGCCTGCTATGGACGGCACGCACTGTTCGGTAGTTTCGGGTAGAGAGTAAAAAATGAATTCGTTGTTAAGACGGCAATTCTGAAGTAACAGCGAGCACGCGTATACGTGGATGAACGCGTTAAGCGCATGAAACGCGAGTGCCGCAAGAAGCAGCACCGGCCGCGAAAGTCGGTCGCCAATCAAGCGCGCGATCGCGAACGTCTTGTCGATTACAAAGACGTTGGACAGGACTATCGCAGACACGGGAGGGACCGAAAAATAAAGAGCCATAGACAGGACAGACGCCGGTGATTGAACCATCGCGCACGAGTTCGCCAGTTTTAGATACTCTATACAATACACCCGTTTACTTACTACGCGGTGGTTTAGCGCTGTTAGCCGCTCGCGCGGGTGCTAAACCATCCTCCCACCCCGTGCTCGGAGCTACGAGCGCTGCCTTTTTACCAGTCTGTTGCAAAAATCCTCGTCTTCTTCGTCGTCTTCCGTCGTCAAGTTGACGTACGCCTTTTGAAAATTGGACTGAACGCCGTCGCTCCCTTCGCCGTCGCTCCCTTCGCCTTTGCCGTCGCCGTCGCCGTCGCCGTAGGCGTCTTCGTCGTCGCCCGACTCGTCCTCGTAAGAAGAGGCGATTTGTATTTCGTCGTCGTCGTCCCCAAACCCGCTGTGTTCTCCGTCGCTCGAGCTTTCGCCTTCCTCGCCTTCCTCGCCTTCCTCGCCTTCCTCGCCTTCGTTACGAGAGCGGGGTGCGTTGGGTTCGAAGTATTTCAACAAACTCTGTATCGGTTCGTCCGCCGAGTCCATTACGGATCTCACGATGCCATCTACCACATCTTCGTCTGGAAATTCTCCGCAGTTTTGTGCCACGACGGTCTTCACCTTTCCGACCGACAGCTCGACCGCTCCTTGGACAATCCCCTTCACTAACTGTGGAACGTAATTCGCATCCGCTTGCATTTCTGGTGGTGTATCCGTCGCTCTAAAAAATATGTCCGTACGAGACACATCTAATTAGCGTGAAGAGAGAGAGACGTGCGCACGGCCATGGCGACCTACAACCTGGTGCAAGCAGACGAGATCGCCGCGTCCGCCAGCATTCTGCGACGCAAACGTCTCAACAAGCCAAAGAACAACTGGTGCTTGGGCATGACCATGGACCTCTTGCTCGGAGCTGGGCCCTGGGTCGTCGGCTCCGCGGCCGTCGCCGCTGGTCTTACAGCCATCTACACCGAGGTCGAGGGTGCGTCGGATACGTTCGCGCTCTTCAACGCACCGGTCGCCATAGGAGCGATTGCCACGTTCGCGGGATTTTTGCTCGTGGGTAAGCAAGGCACCAACCTGGGAAACAACGCTACCATCGTAGGCGAATTCGGAAACCTTTCCGGCTCGATCCTCAATCTGGCGCTGTTCATCAAGTCTCAGATATCGAGCGGCAAAGGCATCGAGTTCCTCACTCTTCCGGACGGATCCGGTGGGTTCTACCAGACCACTCGCATCGGGCTCGTTCTGTCGTCGCTGTGCTACACCGTGAAGTACAACGGCCGCGGCGTCGCCGTAGACCCGTCCGGTCTGCCGATCGGACAAGACACCACCCTCACCAACTCGTACATTGCGCTCACGTCTCCTGCAAACGGTTCGCCGGGTATGTCCAACTTTGCCGCTCTCGTGCTCATGATCGGCGAGCTCGTCGACGACTTCCAGACCACCGCGGGAGACCGCGCTTCGGAGTACTCCGTCCTCTTTGGACAGTTGAACGCCATCACGGCTGCCGAAGGTGCCATCATGGGCACAGCCGGGTACGGAGGCCCATTTCTTATGAAATACCTTCTGTACATTCTCTATTCACTCTACCTTCTCCTACTTCTCATGACAAGCCTGGTCCCAGACAACCAATGGAATTCCGTGTGGATCATCGCGATCCTTTCGTTCACCACGATCGCTTTCTACCAGATTTCGGAGCGGTACGGGAATCCAATGAAGCTGAGAAGCCGGTCTATGGGACAGGCGCCGTTTGTGAGCTCGGCTTGCGTCGACACCGAGGTCGCCGTCACGGCGGCGTTCGGCCGAGCGAACAGCACGACGATCGGCATCTCTTCGGACACCGGATCGGTCGCGGCGCGTGGCATGACGTTCAAGCTCGGAATTTGAACACGGACGCCGATTCGCGTGGAGTGTCCGCGCGGCGCGGCGCGTCGTGCGAGGCGTGGCATGGAGTGGCGTGGCGATCAGTTCAAATCCCAGTGCTGAAAGGAGCTAATTCTTGCAAAGTCATAGCAACGAATCCCGTATCGAGTTGAGTGAACTTAGTCCAGAAATCGGCCACGCTGGTGTGCATGTAGCCTGCGACGATATTGTCCCCCCATTCGAAGACCCGAGACGTAATATGCTCTATCCGACCTCTCGTCACTACATTTCTGAATTCAAGCAACGCCAGCCCGTTCATGTTCAGGTGTAGTTCGTATTTAAATAAAATTCGGTAGTACAACCAAAACCACGTTTTCATGACGCGTTTTCTCTCGTCGTCGTAGTCTATAGTTTGATCGTTGATAAAGTCCTTAGCTATTTGAACCTGAACGCACGCCGGGTGCATTCTCAGTAAGTATGCGATGTCGAACTTGTTTTTGATCGCGTCGTCAATAAGAACCACGAGACGACTTCTCACAATCGATCCCAACTTCATTGTCGCAAGCGGACCGTAAGTTGTAACATCGTATATCCCGATACACGATCTGTAAATGTTAGTTGCAAGCCACGAGATGATTTCTCTCATTCGGAGACTTCGAGGACGACGGATTCCGTCGTCCTCGTTCGGTTTTGGACCAAGTCGGTGGTAGAGACGCTCCACTATAAAATCGCTGTCTCCCATACGGCCCGTTGGCGTGTGCGTCACAAAATAGTAAATGCCACCCAACAAAATTTTTAGGCCGTTCGTTACTGTTATTGGTAGCCGTGTTATTGTTCTTTCAGCTTCGATTAACCGTTGCAGAAAATGTTCCAATAATTGACGAATATAGAAGAAATTGTGGGCGTCATCTAATCCTTCGTCTGTAATGAGGTCAGCAATAGCACTCAAAATTTGCATCGGAGTGGATCTATTGAACCCGAGGCCGAGTTCACGCAACGGTCTGACCATTCTCAAATCACCGTCGAAGTATGCCGAAGCTGCTTCCTCTTCGACATCTGTCTCCGCTTCCTCTAACTGCGCCTGGCGCTCCGGATTGTTGGCGCGCGCCTCGGGCGGGGTCTCGTTGTACCAGCTCCCGCGCTCGCCACTGTCGTAGACGCCGAGGCGCTGATCCTCGCCCTCGATGGCGTTGGCGTCGGGCGCGAGGCGTTTGAGCACCTCCTGCGCGATGGGCGTCCGGTCCATCATCGGGCAGATGCGCACGCCGTTCTTGATCGACTCTTGGAGGCACGAGCTGTGGAAGACGTGGCCGCACTTGAGCTCCTCGATGAGCGCCTCCACGTCGTACGTCTCGTCGCCCAGATCGGCCTTGTCTTCAAGCGGCGCGCGGCAGATGCCGCAGATGTCGTCCCGCCCCCAGAACTTGTAGTTGGGGTGCTTCTTGGACTCCTCGTCTTTCAGCGCGTCTTGCCACCGCTCGAAGGGCTTGCCGCACGGCGCGCAGTGCAACGATAGGCGGGAGAGGTTGGGAAGCGACGTGCTCATCGTGCGCACGTTCGGTCTACGATCTATACGCTACAATAAAATTGAGTAAAACGGTGCTTATCTAAAACTATACAACGTTGAGCGTTACTGGGTCGTCGTCCGCGTTCGCCGGCTTCGATTGGAGAAGCATCGGTCCGTCCGCGCGCGATCGCTCCTTCCTCTCCCGTTCCTCCTCGCCGTCCTCCTCGTCGCTGCTCGAGTCGTGCGAGATTATTATGACGGGGAGGCTTCCCCGTGAGGGCCGCGCAGGAGCGATCACGCCGCGGGCGAACGGATACTCCCTGTCGTACTGGTCGATTCGCCCTCCGTTTCCCCAACAATCCGCGCAGGGCCCCGAGCAGCATTCGCAGCTGCATAGATCGATTACCCGTCCTCCACAAGCTTTGAAAACGATGTACAAGAGGATGAAAGCCAACCAAACCGATAGGAAGATCCACAACAGCGCAGTGGAATCCATATATATCAGCTTCTACTCCGCTAATAATTGGCGGTCGATTGGTATATATCTCGTGGGAGGACGAAGGCCCACGCCCACACCAATATTTTCTCCTCGTCCGTCGCCTGCTGGCATGCTGCACGATCGTCTCTGTGAATGAACGCGAAACGTAAAGCGAGCGACCACGAAGGCGACTTCGGTCGCGTTTTGCCCACTCACCCCCAGTACCACAATTTGGCGGTACGCGCGTGCAGAGTCGACGCAAATCACTTGAAGAGCGTGCCCGAGACGCACCGCCTGTACCGCGAAATCGCCAAGCGCGTCTTGAAGATGCACGGGCTGGCGTTGAGATGGGTGTCTCCCAGCTGTCCGCACTTTGGAGAGCTTGCGCGGATCGCGGTCTGTTCAAAACCGTTTTCTATAGAATTCGTGCCTTCCAAACGCGCAGACTATTCCACTTTGGCAAGGGTGGCTTGCGAGCACGACGGCGCGGCTCTCATGGTAGTAGACCAGGCGTTCAGAGACGGTCGCATCGCCGAGATCGCGGTTTACCACACTCCCGAGGCGATCGGGTTCGTGCGCTCCAACTCGACCAACTACGCGACGCTGGCGAGGCGCGCGGTGGAAGCAGATCCAGAGGCGCTTCTCTACGTCGACCGCTCGCACTCCGTGTATACAGAGTTGATCAAGGACGCCCCAGAACAGGTAGAATGCGACCAAGATCTGGACGAGCGCGGCGAAGACTTCGGTTACTTTTACGCGTGGTGGGAACAAGCTCCTCCGCCAGCCCCCGCTCAGCCCAGGCGCGCGGCTCCACTGCGAACGACGCGTCTCCCGCGTCCGCCGCCGCAGCCGGCGCACCCGGCGCGCCCGGCGCCTTCCGACGGGCCGGCGACAAAACGGCCGCCACCGCGTCCGCGCGCTCCTGCCACTCTCAAAGAACCGAAGCGAGAAGCGCCCGATAGGATGCACCAGCAAGTTTCCGGCGCTGGGTTGTTCGAAATGATTGTGGAGCGGGACTGCGACGCGGAAGCGGCGTGCGCTTCCGCGTCGGGAGTGCAGCTCACGCAAGTAGTCCACTCACGGACGCGCAATCGCGCTCTGCGCGTTCCGGGCGCGGGCGTTTTTGAAACTGTATGGGAAACCTCTTAAAAATACTATTACTCTTCAACACGCGTCGGAAACGCACTCTACTCTACGCTACCGGCCGCCGTGTCCACCGGCCGCTCTCTACGCGGACACCTCCGCATCGCTGGCCGCAGCCTCTCTCGCCTTCTTTACTTTGCGGATGCCTCCGGCCTTTTTCATTTTTTGGTAGGCGATCGCCGCGTTCGCCGCCGCTTCAGTGACTGACTCCTTAAAATCGCCGTGGAGCGAAGCCATGAACGCCGCCTGTAGCAAGCTCGGTTTGACAGTTTCCGACTTCTGCTTCGCGTACTCGGACGAGATGATGCTCGCCGAGTCGAGGATCTTTTCGAGCGTGAACTTGAGCATCAGATTGAGCTCGGCATCCACCGCGCCGCTGGTGGTGGTGCCTACAGACTTTGCGAGTCGATTCAGCGAGCTGTTGAAACTACGCTCCTTGAATTTTTGCGTTTTGACCATGTCTGGTGTGCACAGCTTATTTTTTCTTGGCTGCTAGCTGCCGGGCCGCGCCAGCGTTTTTTAGCGCGGAAAATTACGAAGCCTGGCCGCGACGTCTCTCCTCGGCCGGCGCGACTCGGTGAAGGTTTGCCGCGCCGGCGTCATGCGAGTGCGACGCAGCGTCGTCCGCGAAGAGCGCGACTCGCTCTTCTATTTCGATTCGGCGTTCGGAGCTGAAGTCCGCCCTAGAGCATCCATCACTTGTTCTTTGCTATTATCGTCGTCTTCGTCGTCTTTCGTTGGTCCCCCGTATCAGCCCGTCGACGCTCCGGATGCGAGCCTGCGTAGGTGCGCATCGATTACGACGTCTGTCAAGGAAGGCATGTTTTGGCACTGCTATACTCGCTTGTACTGTGTAGTAAAACGGATTATGTGGTTTGAGTCAACATGATAAAGTGTTTCGTACAAATCGTGCCGATCGATGCGCGCGCATGTCGGTACGCAGGGCTGGGGCGCGGCGGATGGCCGCTCGCGGGGCGTGCGCAGCCTTCTCCTCAAGACGGATGCCTCCTTCTACGCATCCGAATACTCCAGCTCTCTTGGCTGAGTGCACTTGACTTTGTTACGATCGTCTTTCTTGGCGTCGTGCCAGCGCTCCTTGGTGTCGCCCGGAGGACCTCGCGGACGGTGAACCCCGGGAGTCTGTGGCACGTGCTCGGAGATGGACGTTCCCTGCATTGCTGCGTCAATGGCTTGCGTGGTGGACGAGACGGGTGTCGATGGGCGCTCCTCCATGTCTCGGTTGAGGGCCTCTTCTTTCACTTCCGGTGAAAGGTGCTTGCTTTCGGACTTCCCGCAGAGTTGGAGCTCGCGTTTGTTCCCACAGAGTTGGCGCTCGCGTTCGTTCCCACAGAGTTGGCGCTCGCGTTTGTTCCCACAGAGTTGGTGCTCGCGTTCGTACTTTTGCAAGCACCTCACAAACCAAGCACAGAGAATCCAGGTGCATGGCGTCTCCGCCCTTGCTCGCGTCCGCCCCCCCATGCCCGCCACGACCGCCGTGGGCGTAGCCCGGCCTCCCCATACGCGTGGGTTGGCTGACACGGCCGTCTTGCACGCCTTCCACCCGCTTCCGCCGCGGCCCCGCGCCCGTGCACACTTGCGGAACATGCGCGCGCAGCGATATCGTGCGCTTTGACCGACGACGCATACGCGTCGACACCCGAATACAGGTAACATGTCCGCGTCTAGAGAAATGAACAATCTCAAGAACACGTACGGATTTGAGGTTGCTCCCTGTAACACTATCATCAGTCGCCGTGACCCATCGTCGAACTTGCCGCCGCCGCCCCCTCCTTCTTCGATTGCCGATGCAGTCAACACGAACAACACTATCATCAGCAAGAAGAAGAAGAAGAAGAAGAAGAACCCATACGCTGGAGCAAGCGGGCCGTTTAGTCGCAAGCCGAAGTGGTCAAAGTGCTGAGCTGCAGCAGCTCAGCTCGGTTGAAGACGCCCGACGAGATGCTGGGGGGGGGTCAGCCGGCCTGCCCCGGGGGAGGTTTTGTGCCAAAACCATTAGGTGGGGTGGGGGGGGTGGGTCCCAGCCGGGACGCGCGCCTCGGCGACGCGCTGCGAAGTGGGCCTCAACTCTTTTCACATATTTGAGTCAACACTGTAATTTTATTGCTTCTGCTTCTTGGCCTCGGCCGCCTCGGCGTCCTCGCGGAGGGCGCGCTTGCGCTTGCCGATCGCCTTGTTGTCTCTAAGGGCCTTCTCGATGCGCTTGTCCTCTGGCGTGGCATTGACACGGTCGTAGAAGAGCTCGCAAACGAGGAGGGGGCGGTCCTCCTGCTTGGGCGGGAGCTCGAACTTGGGATCGGCGAGGGTGCGGACCGTGTCGACGAGCCGTTTGCAGCGCTTCTCCCACTGTTTCTTCTGTTTCGGGTGCACGTGGACCGTCTCGGCGTCCTTGGTCGGGCTCGTGAAGCACGATGGGCGGCGCACGCCGTCGTAGCCAACGTACGCGTCGGGGTTTAATCGAATCATCACGACGGTCTTGAAGCGGTTCTGGCGAACGAAGCTCTCCTCACGCTCGCGCTCTTTTGCGCAGAGGTAGCTTCTGTGCGAGTGCTCGTCGACTTCGACGATTATCACGCGATCGCCGCGCGCGACGCGGGCGTCGGGGCGAAATCGGGTGTTCACACCTACGACGAATGTGCGATGCGTGAACGACTTGTCAAAGGTCCAGTTGTAGTCGGGGAAGGCGGCTTCCAGCACCTTCCGCACGGCCTGCTCCTTGGCGTGGACCCACCCCCGAGCGCGCTTGGCGCGCGGATCGTCGGGGAAGGAGGCACAGAAACAGCGCACGCACCGCCCTTCGTAGACGTTGCCCTTGCCTGATTGAATTGAGTAACCGAGCGGGCACTCGCCATCGCCACCGGCGACGCCCACACACCGCACCCCGCCGCCGCAGCCTTTGCAGAAGCGCCGCTCGCCCTTGCCGTTGGACATCGCAAATTGATTGCACGTTTCGCACGCGATATCGTAATGTCTACCGATTCCGATTCGGACGGCGCGGTACGGCACGTACTTGGTTTTGTCGGCCACGCGCCAATAGACCTTGCCCTTCTCGGCGTCCTCGGCCTTGGCGGGCGCGCGCGGCAGCCCGTCGAGG
>MDTG01207568.1_pt1 | contig 10189 bp, 11 predicted proteins | sample 811421 | NCBI WGS metagenome assembly MDTG01 (sample SAMN05326645, study PRJNA326480) | marine metagenome | isolation source: seawater | place: Pacific Ocean: South East | collected 2011 | reverse complement strand
TTTTACTTTAAGACTTGCAATGCTTAAATTATCAAAGTTATAGGGTTGGTTATCATCATCATAACGATAATTTACACCCTCACAATTTGCTTTGCTTAACTCAACGGCAATATCATCAATAGAATCAAATTGTATACGGTTATTATTATAATAATAAGTCAACACATTATGACTTTTAAGTTTATACATATATAAAACAATTTGCTCAATATGTTCTTTATTTACAATATAACTACTCATTTTTTACTCCTTTAAATTTATAAATAACTGTCATTAGTTAGATATGTATATAAGTATATATAAATAAAAACATATTTCAACCATTAGTTTGATATTTATAAATAAAATTAATTTCTTTATAAATCATATAAATATAAATTTCATGAATAATACAATTTCATTATTAAGCATCATATTTATCTTAAATTATCATTTTTTTAGCAAGTCGCCCGGAAGCCTTGCCAGTACTGGCACACAGCATAGGTTCTTCTAAGGTCTGACGATTGGTAGGTTGCGCGATCGCATTTTTCTTTTAGATTCAGGGCTATATCATTCACCATATTTATAATACATAGAGTTGCTTTTGTATTTGATTTAAAAGTGGTTTATTCTTAGAATATGGGGTTTGATACTTATAAATATATATAAAATTGGCTACTCAGAGAGAACTTGCAGAACATTTAGATTTATCACCTCAATCTGTAACGGATTTAGTGCGTAAAGGCGTATTTATAATAAAAAGAGGTAGATCGCCTGTTAATATAGATGCTTGTAGAGTTGCATACATTAACTATCTTAGAAAAGCAGCTAGATATACTAAAAAAGATGGTACTGGTGATATAGGCGAAGAAAAAACCAGATTAACAAAAGCTCAAGCCGATGCTGCTGAATTAAAAGTATCAGAGCTAGAAGGTGAATTAATACCAGCTAAGTTAGTAGAAGATACCTGGACTGACGTTGCAGCAGTTATAAGAGTTCAATTACTTGCTTTAGCTTCTAAAATTGCACACTTAGTTCTTGCCTCAAAAACATATCAGGAGGTTGAGGCGATTATTAACAAAGAAATATATGAAACTCTTGATGAATTAGCGGAAAGCAATGGAATACCTAAAGAATATGCAGAGCGTGCTGAAAAGCACAATGCAGACGTTCAAGCCTCCCCCAAAACTAACGATTAGCCAATGGGCTGATAGCTACAGAAAGCTATCACCAGAATCTTCTGCTGAAAGTGGTTCATGGCATACCTCGCGTTGCGAATATCAAAGAGAAATAATGGATACGTTTAATGATCCTAATATTGAGAGGATAGTTGTTATATCAAGTTCTCAAGTTGGCAAAACAGAAATATTATTAAATGCAATAGGTTATTACATAGATCAAGATCCTTCACCTCTAATGTGTGTACAACCTAATCTAACTATGGGCCAAGCATTTAGTAAAGATAGGCTTGCTACTATGATAAGAGATACAGAAAGACTAAAAGAAGTAGTTGCTGACGCTAAAAGTAGAGATTCAGGAAACACCACTATGCATAAACGCTTTAATGGAGGTCATATTACAATATCTTCTTCTGGATCAGCAGCAGGTCTAGCCTCACGTCCCATCCGTGTATTATTACTGGATGAAATAGACCGATTTGAACACAATGTAAAAGGTGAAGGCTCACCTATATCATTAGCAATAGCAAGAACAAAGACTTTCTTTAATAGAAAGATATTTATGTGTAGTACACCAACAATAAAAGGTATATCTGCTATTGAATCTGCATTTGAAGAGTCTGATAAGCGTTATTACTACGTTCCTTGCCCTGAATGTAATCATAAACAGGTATTAAAGTGGAAAAATGTTGTTTGGGATGAAAATAAGCCTGAAACTGCTACGTATGCATGTGAAGAATGTGGATCTATTATTGAAGAGTCAAAAAAGCAATGGATGATAAATAATGGTGAGTGGATAGCTACTGACAAAAGTGTAAAAACTGCTGGGTTTCATATTTCTGAATTATATTCAGTATGGTCAACATGGGCTGACATGGCTACTAATTTCTTAGAAGCTAAGAAAAACCCTGAAACATTAAAAACATTTGTAAATACATCTTTAGGAGAAAGCTGGATTGACGAGCAGGGTGATGAATTAGACTATGAAATATTGTTAAGCAGAACATTAAACTTTGATTTAGACAATATTCCTGAAGATGTAAAAATAATAACAACTGGTACAGACTTACAAGCCGATAGAGCAGAGATAACTACATGCGGATGGGGAAGAGACTATAAGTGTTATGTATTAGACCACCGCATAATATGGGGAGATCCTAATACAAGAGCAATATGGGATGAATTTGATAATTATTTAAAAACTAGATTTAAAACTGAAACTGGTAGAGTTATACCTATATCATGCTCTACAGTTGATTCTGGTTATCATACCAACCAGGTTTATGCATTTACTAAACCAAGACAAGGTAGAAGAGTCTTTGCTGTTAAAGGATTATCAACAGCAGGCAAGCCAATTATATCAAGACCAACTTTTGTAGGTAAAAATAAGGCTGTTTTGTATGGAATAGGATCAGATACAGCAAAAGAAGCTATTTTTGGAAGAATTACTGCTAAACCTGAAGAAACTTCATTATTTTTCTCAAATTCGCTTGATGAAGAGTATATGAAGCAAATAACAGCAGAAAAAAGGATTACTAAGTATGTTAGAGGTAGAAAATCGCTTGTTTGGAAGCAAATACGTGATCGGAATGAAGGGCTGGATTGTTTAGTCTACAATTTTGCTGCTATTTACATATTAAACCCAAATTGGGACTCTTTTGAGCAAAAGAAGCCAAAAACACCCAAAAAACAGCAAAAAACATCAAATTTTGCTTATTCTTGGAAAGATTTATAAATATCATACTTTTAGCTTGACTTATTTATAAAAAACCATAGCGTTTACTTGAGATATATCAAAATTTAAGTAAGAGGTTTTTCTTGGGAAACGCATTTGACTCAGCCTATTATCCTTCTGAAGTACCAGAATTGTTACAGAAGGGTGATTTTTGGGCTTGGAAAAAAACAAATCTATCAGCAGACTATCCTTTGTCTGAATATTCTCTTAAATATAAGTTTTATCTGATAGATGGCTCAACTGCATCAAACTTTACACTTGATGCAACTGAGAGTGACGGAGAATACCTAATATCAACCTCAAGCACCACATCTCAAACTGCTGGCGATTATAGATGGGAAGAAATAGTTGTAAGGACTTCTGATAGTGCTGAAAAAATATTATCAAATGGTTTTAGTACAGTTTTTGATAATGCAGTTAGATCCTATGCAAAAACTATTTTAGATGCTATTGAGGCTGTTATTTCCAACAGAGCTACTATGGATCAACAATCAATGAGTATTGCTGGTAGATCATTATCAAGAATGTCTGTAGATGAATTAATGACATTCAGAAATCAATTCAAACAAGAATATTTACAAGAAGTAAAAGCAGCGAGAATCAAAAACGGTAAGGCTTCTGGAAATACTATTAAGGTGAGGTTTTAATGGCGTGGTATGACAGATTTATAGGTAGAGAAAAGCCTAAAAAGAATAAATTCACATTCAGAAGAAGCTATACAGGCGCAAGTACAGGAAGATTATTTGCAGACTTTTTAACAAGTTCCTCAAGTGCCGATGCTGAGATAAAAGATAACATAAGAATTTTAAGAGATAGAGCAAGAGAATTAGCAAGGAACGATAGCTATATTGCAAGATACTTAAACCTGATGGTATCTAATGTTATCGGAAAGCATGGCATAAGAGTTTCCAGCAAAAGTCGAAATGCGAATGGGGCGTTAGACCTTGCTGGAAACCAGCTTATTGAAAAAGCCTGGCTTGAGTGGCAACAATTAGGACAATGCACCACCAATGGCCGCTTAACCTTTTTAGATTGTCAAAAAATATTTATTGAATCCCTTTGCAGAGATGGAGAGGTGTTAATTAGAAAAGTAAAAGCTAATGATTCACCGTTTGGCTTTCAATTGCAGTTTTTAGAAGCAGATCATTTAGATGAAACTAAAAATGATGTTTATAAGCCTTCAGGTAATAAAATTAAAATGGGTGTTGAGGTAGATAAGAACGATAAACCAGTAGCTTATCACCTATATAAAGAACATCCTTACGATAGAAGCTATGTAAGCCAAAATCAACACATAAGAGTACCAGCAGAAGAAATAATACACGCTTACTTACCACAAAGAGCAGAACAAACCAGAGGCGTATCTTTAGTAGCTACTGCAATGGCAAATGTGAAAATGTTGAATGGATATTTAGAAGCTGAAATAGTTGCAGCACGTGTAGGCGCATCTAAAATGGGATTTTTTACATCTAGCGATGGAAACTCTTACGTAGGTGACGGAGAGTATGAGGATGATTTCTCACCTACTATGAACGCACAAGCAGGCCAATTTGAACAATTGCCTAATGGTATGGATTTTAAGGCTTTTGATCCAACTCACCCAACTTCAGCATTTGAACCTTTTACAACTAGCGTGTTAAGAAGTATTGCTAGTGGATTAAATATTTCATATCACTCACTTTCTAATGATTTAACAAAAACTTCGTACTCTTCAATCCGTCAAGGCGCTTTAGAAGATAGAAGCATGTACCAAATATATCAGCAATTTGTTATAGATCATTTCATACAACCAGTTTTTAAGGCTTGGTTAGAAATGTCTATCTCTACAGGATATATCAATTTGCCAATGGGTAAATACGATAAATTTGCTAATTCTATTAACTATATTCCTAGAAGTTTTGCCTGGATTGATCCTTTAAAAGAAATGCAAGCAAATGTAGTTGGATTGCAAAATGGAACAGTTACTTATTCAGATATAAGTGCTGCATACGGTAGAGATACAGAAGAATTATTTGAACAGCATCAAAAAGAGATTGAGTTAGCTAAACAATACGACATTGAATTGGCATATCAACCTTTTGGTCAAAAACAACCAGTAGAAGCAAAGATAGCTGGTGGGGATGAAGAAGATGCCTAAACCAACTGAAGGAATGAAAGTAGAAGCTCGTAAGGGTTTAGCTTGGCGTAAAGAACATGGTAGAGGCGGAACAAGGGTTGGTCTTGAACGAGCTAATCAAATAGTTAATGGTGAAAACTTATCAGACGATACAGTAAAAAGAATGTACAGCTTTCATGCAAGACATCAAGTAGATAAACAAGCTGAAGGCTATAAGCAGGGTGAAGATGGCTATCCTTCAAATGGAAGAATCGCTATTGCTCTTTGGGGTGGCGATGCAGGATTTAGCTGGTCAAAAAAATTAGTAGAAAAAATGAAAAAAGAAGGAGATAGAGCAATGCCTGATGCATTAAAAGTTGGTGATTTTGTTAGCTGGAATAGTAGTGGTGGAAGAGCTAGAGGCAAAATTGTAAAAATAGAGAGAGATGGAAAAATAAATGTACCTAATACAGATTTTACGATTACTGGTACAAAAGAAGATCCAGCAGCATTAATACAAGTTTACAGAAGCGGTGAGCCTACAGACGTTGAGGTTGGTCATAGGTTTAGCGCTCTAAGCAAGATTAATCCCATTAGGGATTTTAACGATTTCAATTCAAATGGATTGGAAGAACATCCTTTATTAAATGATAAAGAGGAGAAAACTATTATGGAACATAAAGACAATAGACATATCCTCAATGTAAGTGAAGAAGATAATAAAGTTATTGTTGAATTTGCGAAACATGAGGATGTAGAACATGAGGAAGAAGTAGAAGAAGTACAAGATGAAGCACGTGAAGTTGATGTAAAAGTTGAAGAAGAAGATAGAAAAGTAGTTGACCTAAAAGTTGAATACAGAACTATTGATTTATCAAAGTCTTACATTGATGAAGATAAAAGACGTGTTCGCATAGGTGTTTCTTCAACTGAGCCTGTTATGAGGTCATTTGGCATGGAAGTGCTAGGACACTCGCCTGAAGATATAAACATGGAGTTTATGAACTCAGGCCGCGCACCTTTGCTTTTGGATCACGATGTTGAAAAGCAAATAGGTGTAGTAGAAGAATTTAAACTTGACGAGACTGCGCAAAGAACAGTTGCAGTAGTAAGGCTGGGAAAGTCTGCTCTAGCTCGCGAAGTATATGAGGACATGAAAGACGGAATACGGATGAATATTTCAGTCGGATATAGAATCGACAAATTAACCAGGATGACTGACAAAGACGAGGAGTATTACAAAGCTAATTGGACTCCGTTAGAAATTTCTAGCGTGGCCATTCCGGCTGACCAGAATACTAGACTTGTTGGAGTTGGACGTTCTAAAGACAAACAAGACAAACACATTGAGGTAAAACTAATGGAAACAGAAAACAAACAAGAAATTAATCTTGATGAAGTTAGGTCTAAAACTATGGATGAAGCTAAAGCAGAATTTAAAAGAAATTCAAAAGAAATTATTGATTTAGCTGCAAGACATAACAAAAGAGACTTAGCGGATAAAGCGATTGCCGATGGTATCTCTGTAGAAGAATTTAGAGGTTTATTGTTAGACAACATTTCTAACGATACTCCGCTAGAAACACCTTCAGAAATCGGTATGACAAAAGAAGAAGTCAAAAGATTTAGCTTAGTAAAAGCAATTAGAGCTTTAGCTAATCCTTCTGATAGAAAAGCACAAGACGAAGCAGCATTTGAATTTGAATGTTCTGAAGCTGCTGCTAGAGAGCATGGTAAAACAGCACAAGGTATTATGTTACCTTCCGATGTCCTAAGAAATTGGGGTAGAGATTTAAACACATCTGACGATTCAACTTTAATAGCTGAAGATTACAGAGGTGGCGATTTTATTGATGTTTTACGTAATTCAAGTTCAGTTATGCAAGCTGGCGCAACTATGCTTAGAGGCTTACAAGGAAATGTTGTAATACCTAAGAAAACTGCTGCTGCTTCTGCTGGATGGATTGCTACAGAAGGCGGAGATTCAAGTGAATCAGAATTTACTGCTGGTTCAGTCACAATGTCACCAAAAGTTATTGGCGCACATACTGACGTAACTAGACTTCTTTTACAACAATCTTCACTAGACGTTGAAAATTTAATTAGAGATGATTTAGCACAATCTATAGCTTTAGCTATTGATTTAGGTGCATTAGCTGGTAGTGGCTCTTCAGGACAACCTACTGGTATTGCTAATACTTCTGGTATTAACACTACAACTTTTGCTGCTGCAAACCCAACATGGGCTGAGATTGTAGCTATGGAATCCGCAGTTGCTAATGACAATGCTCTAAATGGATCATTATCTTATATTTGTAGACCAGCAGATTACGGAACACTAAAAACAACCGAAAAAGCAAATAATACTGCTCAGTTTGTTGTTGATCCTGACGGAAGAATGAATGGATATAACGTAGTTAAAAGTAATCAAGTAACAAGTGGTGATTTCTACTTTGGTAATTTTGCTGACTTACTGATTGGAATGTACGGAGGCCTTGACATAGTTGTTGATGCTTTCAGTCATAGTAAATCAGGAAGCGTAAGAATAGTTGCCTTGCAAACAGTCGATTGCGCTGTACGTAATGCAGTTTCTTTCTGTAAATCAAGTGATTAATTAACTAATGATGAAATGGAATGGGGGCAGTAATGTCCCCAACTTAAAAATGACTAAATATAAAATTTTACAAGACACTATGGCTGACGGAAAAAAGGTTCATGCTGGCGATGTAGTTGAGCTATTGGAACATGAGGGCAATGCCCTTATTGGCTATCAAAAAGCTGAAGTATATGTACCTGTAAGCAAACCTAAGAAAGCTGATAGAAGTGTTGGTTTAAAAAAATCAGAAACTAAAGAAGTTAAAAAGAGATAGTTATGGCTTTAGAGACTGCTTCAGATTTTGATTCATATCTTGATGCTTCATTTGGTCATGGGATTGCTGTTACTTACACACCCAATGGTCAAAGCAGTAAAAGTATTAACATTATTTTAAATCAAGAATATGTAGATATTGATAGTGGAACTGTAGCTGCTGAAGGTTATCAACCTGTAGCTACAATTAAGACTACCGATGTTACTGGTATTGCACATGGAGACACTATTGCAGTTCCAAACATAACTGATTTAAACGGTAATGTAATTAAAGCAGCAACTACTTTTAAAGTTATAAATTTACAAAATGACAATACTGGTATTACGCAAGCATTGTTGGAGGCCCAATAATGGCTTTTCACGTAAGAAGGCAAATTAGAGAAAGAGTTGGAACAGTTTTAACTGGTTTAACTACAACTGGATCTAATGTATTTCAGTCAAGGGTTTATCCTTTGTCTGATGCCGATTTACCAGCATTACTTATTTATACAAAAGCAGAAGAATCTGAACCTCAGATAATTGGACAAAACAGGACAACATCAAGAATTTTAGCTCTTGCAGTTGAGTGTTATGTCAAAGCATCTTCTGACTTTGACGATACAGTAGATCAGATATGTAAAGAGGTAGAAATAGCTATTGCAGCAGATACTACCTTAAATGGATTAGTCAAAGACTGTTTCTTAGAAAGTACAGAGATTGAGTTTAATAGCGAAGGCGAAACTCCTGTATCTGTAGCTACATTAACTTTCTTAACTAACTACTTTATCCAGGAGCAAGCTCCTGATGTAGCAGTTTAACGAGGTAAAAATTATGAAATTAATAAGTCCAAACGGAAAAGTCTCAATAGAAGTTCCAAAAGCGAACGTAGAGACAATGTTAGGAATGGGTTGGAAAGAAGAAGCAGCCCAGCCAAAAGGCAAATCAAAATCTTCTTCTAACAAACAGCCGAAAGGCGAGGTGAAATAATGGCAACATTTAAAGGAAATGATGGCGTTGTAAAGCTAGGTGGATCAGGCGGAACAAACGTAGTAGGTGAAGTTAGATCATACTCCTTAGAACATACTGCTGATACCGTTGAAGATACAAAAATGGGTGACTCTTTTAGAACTTACAAGTCAACCTTGCAATCTTTTTCTGGAACATTAGATGTTTTTTGGGATGATAGCGATTCTAATGGTCAGGGTGCTTTTGTAGTTGGTAACGAGATTGAAATAAATCTATATCCAGCAGGTACTTCTGATACTTATTATTCTGGATCAGCTATTGTAACTAGCGTATCAAGAACTGGATCATTTGATGGCATGGTTGAAGCATCATTAGGTGTACAAGGTACTGGTGCATTAACTACAACTACAGCTTAGTACGATGTCAGCAATAGATAACGCAAAAAAACATTTTGACACGCTGGAAACTAGAACTATAGAAGTCCCTGAGTGGGGTGATGATGAAGATAATCCGTTGGTGATTTATTGTAAGCCAATTACTCTTTCAGAGACTTCTAAGTTTATGAAACTAGCTAAAGATGATGATGTACAGCTACTTGTTTATGTGCTTATTTACAAAGCATTAGACGAGTCAGGTGAAAGGTTATTTACTATTGCCGATAAGAAAACCTTATTGGAGAGAGTAGATAGGGATGTACTAATTAGAGTATCCAGCGAAGTAATGAACAATGTTTCGCAGGATCAAATTAAAAAAAAGTAATAGAAGATAAGCAGCTATATTTAAAGTATGCATTAGCTGAAAAATTAGGAAAAACTTTATACGAAATCGAAAGAATGACTGTAGAGGAGTTTCAAGGATGGTTGGCTTATCTTGAAATTAAGGATGAAAAACAATGTTCTCAGGATTAGCAAAAAATAATTTACTGTTCACTATAGCTGGTGATGATAAGTCAGCTAAAGCTATTAATAGTTTTAAGAAAAATGTTGGATCTGCAAATAGTGTTGTATCGCAACTAAGAAATACTATCCTTGCTGCTTTTAGCGCAAGAGAAATTATTGAAGCTGCTAACGTCATGATTGGCGTAGAGAACAGAATGAACGCCTTAACAGGTAGTGCTTCTGAGACTGCTATCGCCATGAATAATATGCGTAGGATAGCAAGTGATTCAAGATCAGACTTTGATGCAGTCGCTATGCTATATACCAGGTTAGCTTTAGCTACTGAACATTTAGGAGCAACTCAAAGGGATGTAGCGGATGCGACACAAACTGTCGCAAACACTTTTATTATTGCTGGTTCGCATGCTCAAGAGGCAAATAACTCAGCTAGACAGTTAGCGCAGGGTTTAGCTTCTGGCGCATTAAGAGGTGACGAATTACGTTCTGTTA
>MDTG01174064.1_pt1 | contig 10189 bp, 11 predicted proteins | sample 811421 | NCBI WGS metagenome assembly MDTG01 (sample SAMN05326645, study PRJNA326480) | marine metagenome | isolation source: seawater | place: Pacific Ocean: South East | collected 2011 | reverse complement strand
GGTTTATCTTGTTGAAGCATTAACCACATACCATATACATAATCTTTCGCATGTCCCCAATCACGTTGACTATAAATATTCCCTAATTGTAATATATATTTTTCTCCTTTACTAATTTTATTGACTCCGTTTACAATTTTCATTGTTACAAAATTTGCACCTCTTCGTGGACTTTCGTGGTTAAATAAAATTCCATTACAAGCAAACATATTATATGATTCTCTATAATTACGAACTAAATAATGACCGTATACTTTTGCACATGCATATGGAGATTGAGGACGAAAAGGAGTTGTTTCGGTTTGTGGTTTTTCTAACACATCTCCAAACATTTCACTTGTTCCTGCTTGATAAAAGCGAGTCTTTTCTTGTAATTTTTTTGACAAAGAACGAATTGCTTCTAATATTTTTAATACACCAATTCCATCCACTAATGAAGTATATTCTGGTATTTCAAAAGAAATTTGTACGTGACTTTGAGCGCCTAAATTGTAAACTTCAAAACGTTCAATCTCTTTATTTTGTGTAATGTTGTGAAATAATTGCGTTAATGATGAACCATCAGTTAAATCTCCATAATGTAAATGCAATGAATTACGTATAGGATCAATACGTTTTGTTGTAAACATCGTAGATGTTCTACGGACAATACCATGTATTTCATAGTTTTTTTCTAATAAAAGTTCAGATAAATAAGAACCATCTTGTCCAGTAATACCGCTTATAAATGCAAGTTTTACCATTATAATTAATTTATATAATGATTATTTAAATAATAGTTATATAAATACAATAAAGAATAGTATAATTAAATGATTTATTTAATTATAACAACCTGTATAGAAAATAAACATGGAATACAGAATAATGATTCGCGTAAAACTCGTTATATAGATTGCATACAACAAACATTATCTTTATTGCAAAAACAAAATTCTTCTATTATTCCAATTATTGTAGAAAATAACGGATTACGTCAAACTTATTTGGATGTATTTGATTGTGATATATTATATACAAATCATAATCAAAAAAAGAATAAATATAAGGGAGTCAATGAACTACTTGATATAAAAGAAGTTATTTCTCATTATCAAATTCAAGATGATGATATGATTATTAAATTAACGGGGCGATACAAACTATTTGATTTGTCTTTTATTTCCCTTGTAGAGTCTAATCCAAATAAACATGCATTTATAAAATTCTTTGATGTATATTCTCAACAATATAAACAAGACGATTGTGTTTTAGGTTTATTTGCTATAAAATGTAAATACTTAAAAGAATTTAACTATAATGAAAAAGATAGTTCAGAAAGAGAATTTGCAAAATATCTTAATGAAAATGTTCCTTCTATTATGAATGTTCCACAATTATCCTTAGAATATTGTCTTGGAGATGATTTAAGTATAGTTTGTGTATAAATTATATCTATATAATCATAATGAAAAAAGATATTATTGTATTTGATGTAGATGGAACATTATGTGAATCTTCTAAACAAATTTTAGAACACCATGCAATTCTATTAAATCAATTAAAACAACATTATGATATTGCAATATGTGGTGGCGGTACATTGTCAAAAATATTAAATCAAATAAATAATAAAATTTTATTTCATCATTATTTTAGCGAATGTGGTTGTGTATATGATAAAAATAATGGAGAAAATAATAAGTTAGAATTACAAAATATATATACAAAAAATATCCGCAAGCATAAAAATTATAAAAAAATAAATATTTTACTCAAAGTTGCCTTAAGATTTTTTAGTAATGTAGACTATATTTTAACAGGTCATTTTATAGATTTACGATGCGGAATTATCTATATATCTTGTATTGGTATGCAGGCAACTGATGAAGAAAGAATTTATTTTAAAGAATTAAATAAAGATGAATGTATTAGAAAACAATTAATAGAATTGTTAATTCAAAAGGCGATTGAAATAAATAGTTTAGATGAAATCAGTATAACTTATGGTGGAACCGTTGGAATTGCAATTTATCCAAAAGAATATGATAAAATTCAAATATTACCAACATTAAAACAAAACTATGATAAAATTATTTATTTTGGAGATAGGCATGAAAAAAATGGAAATGATTATACTATAATACATTCAAATCATATAATTGGTCATAAAATTAATAGCGTTGAAGAAACATATGATATTTTAAATAAAGTTTATTTACACTAAAATGCTTTAATTTCATTTGGAGTAAAAATTTCACGAAATACTTCATTATATTGCGCTAAAAAAGTATCATCCTTAATTAGATATTTTCCATGTATAATTGTTGGTTTTAAACCAATTTTATTTATACAATCTAATGAATTATATATTTCATTTAACCATATTAAAATATCTATTTTTTTATGAATACACGCACATAAAAAAACTTTTTGAAATACAAATGGATCATTTGCATCACTATTATTATTATAAAGATATTTTAACATATATAAATCACCAGTCTTTACATAAGATAATGCTATTTTAGAAATTTCTTCTACCATAATATATATATATATATTTATATAATGTTTAAATACCCAGTTTATCATTATAATATGGAACAATTTTATGACATTGGTTTCGGTTGTTCTTACCGAAACATACAAACCATATTATCATGTAAAAAATATTATCAAGACTCTTCCATTGTTGTACCACATGTTACAACTATTTTGTCTTTTTTTAACCCAAACTATCAAGAACAAATTGATAAAAAAAAGACAAAGTTATTGTGGATTGAACCATTTCAAATACATCAATATTTTCAAACATGTTATCAAATGAAAGGAGAAAATTTAATTTATATATTAAAAGACGAAAATCTACAAAATATGCTTAGTACAACAATAGAATGTTATGATATATATACAAAAGACAACTTTCAAGATCTTTTGCAAAAAATAAGAATTCATTTTGAACTTTCAAAGTTACCAGTTATAATTGATAATGGAATTTATTCTTATTGTATTGGATATATAAATGAAACAGAATTATATATTATTGATCCACATCAAATAGACGGTTCGTGTATATATACAAAACCTTTTTCTTATTTAAAAAACTCTTTTTGGATGATTTATATTCCAAGTGAATAAAATATTCTATTTATAGTTTACAATGACATGTTTCTGGGATGGTATATTAAATCGTTTAACTGAAGAAGATTTTAAACAGTTTCATATTCAAAAACCAAAAAATAGAGAATTTGTATTATTTCTTAAAAAGCATAATCAACAAACAAATCATGTTACTTGGAATAACGAATTATTAACAAAAAAACAATTAGAAGAAAATTTTACTCATGTAAAAGAGTTTGATGTGAATACAATTAGAGGTGGATATTTTTGTTCTACATTTGAACCATTTTTATTTTTAGTAAGTCAATTATTTCAAGTAAATCTAAATCATAATTATTGTGGACACATGATACAATATAGAATAAATGAGAAAGATAGAATATTACAATTTAGTTCAAATCAAAGTCATTTTAACATTTAAAGATATATATTAATTACATATCAAATATGTTTCGTAATATTATTTTATTTCCTCATAAAGTTGGACAACGAATACCAGGTGTAGATAAAACCCCTTATTTTATTAAATCTTTACTTCATCCTCATAGTAAAATAATTGAAACATCTGTAAATAATAAATTACATATAAATTTATACAATTTATATCAAAAAAATATTTTAATAAATGGTCCTAGAGTAAATATTGGCGGAGACCATTCTATGAGCATTGCTACAGTAGCAGATTCTATACGAAGATATCCAGATTTAAAAGTGGTTTGGATGGACGCTCATGCAGACATTAATACATTTGAACAATCCAAATCAAAAAATTTTCATGGAATGCCTTTAAGTATTTTAACTGGGATTGAAAAAGATTCTCGTCTTAAATTTATTAATAAAACAATTGACCCAAAAAATATTTTATATGTTGGTATTCGTGATATTGACCCATTTGAACAAGATATCATTGATAAATATAATATAAATATCATAACAATTGATGAATTACATAATGATATTTCTATAGCTTGGAAAAAAATTTCTACTTTTGTTGGAAATAATCCACTTCATTTTTCGTTTGATGTTGATGTTTTAGATCCTTCTATTATGCCATCTACAGGAACATCAGTTTCAGATGGTTTATTATTGAAACCTTGTAAAGAGATTATTGATAATATATTACGTAAAAATATAGTATCAGTAGACTTAACAGAGTTAAATCTCACAATTGGACATGTTGAAGAACGAGCAAAATCAATTGTACATTTTACTTATTTATTTAAAAACTATATTTTTTAATTGAAATAATAAATTAAAAAATATATTTATTCAACTGTTACAACCTTTGCTAGATTTTTTGGTTTATCGGGATTTATTTTTTTACGAATTGATAAATGATAGCACAAATATTGCAAAGTTATCATAATTAATATTTCACAACATGTTTTATTTTTAGGAACAAGTATAACATCGCATTGCTTATTTTCAGTATCTAAATGTTGTATTAATTCAGTTTCAGTTGTTATAACAAATATATACGCATCACGACTCATTAGTTCATGATATGTATTCATCATTTTATCTATATTTTCATGATTTATTAATAAAATAACCGGAAAATCACGATGTATCATCGCAAGTGGACCATGTTTCAATGACGCGGCCGATAATCCTTCTCCATGAATATAACAAATTTCTTTCAATTTAAGCGCACATTCTTTTGCAACATATTCCATGGACCCTTTACCCAATATAAAAATATGTTCAAACATAAGTCGGTCTAAATTACCTTTTTCAAGAATCACATTCATTTCGTGATTTATTTTTTTAATTTGATAAGTTAATTGATTCATTTGAATTGTTTGATCTTTTACATAATTAATCATTTCTAAAAAGTCGATAGACGTTAATGGAAATTTTGTTTTTGTCTTTTCTTGATAAAGCCATAATGAAAATAATTTTAACAATAATACACTACTGTTAAATGATTTTGTGGATGCAACCGCAACTTCTTTTCCAACATTCATATAAATTCCACAATCAACTTCTTTTGCAATTGTGGAATCAATTACATTAATAATACCCATTGTATAATGATTTGGTTGAATAGAATTCAAATGTTTTATCAAATCCATTGTTTCACCTGATTGAGAAATAAAGACAAAAAGACAAACCCCATGCGGAATTTGAGATATTTCAAAATCTCCACCATCAAAACAAAATACATTTAATTTTTGTAAATGTGTCAATTCTTTTAAATAATGATACCCAATACAACTTGCGTAATAACTTGAACCACAACCAAGAAATACAATATTTTGAATTTTATGAATATTTGGAGATAATTGACGTAATCCTCCTAAACAAATGGCACCTTGCATAATACGCGCTCCTTGATTTAAAGATAAAAAAAGAGTTTTGTCTTGTTCCATAATTTCTTTTTGAGTATAATGACTATAAATTCCCAAATCTTGAGTTAAATAATGAGAAGTAAATTCAGAATCTATTTCTTTTTTTATAACTAATGATTCGGTTTCTTCAAATAAAATTCCTTGATTTTTTGACAATACTATTAATTCATTGTTATTTACTTCATAATAATGATTTGTATGATTTTGAAATCCAGATAGTTCACTAGTTGCCAATAATTCATTTTCAGTTTCACTAATTAATAATGGACTACCTTGTTTGATTAAATAAGCAAGGTTTGGATCTTCTTTATTTAAAATAATTAATCCATATGTACCTTGTAATAAACGTATTGCTTTATAAATTGCTTCTTTTGTCTTTTTTTCAGTTTCATAAAGATAAAAATATTCAATCAAATTAACAATAATTTCAGTATCTGTTTCACTATAAAAATTATATCCTTTTGTAGATAAAAAATCTTTTAGTTCTTTATAGTTTTCAATAATTCCATTATGAATCAAATAAAATAAATTATGATTTGAAACATGTGGATGTGCGTTTGTTGTATTTACTTTTCCATGGGTCGCCCAACGACTATGACCTATACAAATAGATGATTTATATTCTTTTGTTTCTTCGTAAAATACTTTATAAGTATCATCACTCGTACAATGAATTGATTTTTTATGTGTTTTGTAATCATTTATTTCTTCATCATAATAAGCAATTCCAAATGAATCATACCCACGATTTTGTAATTCATATAAAGAAGAAAGTACTTGTTGTACTGCATCATTGTTTTCATTTTTAGAAATATATAATGTAATTCCACACATAATAAATTATATTATATAGTTTTTTTTAAATGTTCTATTCCTAAATAAACAAATGCAAGTAATATTCCATCATATAATGCGGAACTATAACCTGCGTTATGAAACCATCTTGAGAAAAATGAAGAAGTCATTGGATAAGAACGATAATAGAAACAAAACCCACTTGTTAAAAGAATAGTTGTTATTATAATAATCAATAATTTATATAGTATTTTTTTAATGTTTAACATATTTATTATAAAATAACCAACTTGTAAATATAAAAAGACAAGTATAAAATCCAATGGCACATTTTTTACAAAATGTTTATTATAATATTCATTAACAATTGTATGTTGATTTGTAATATAATGAGGAACTTTTAATAAATAGGTTAATACAAATAAGGTAGTAAAAAAACTCATTGTGTACTGAAGAATAAAAGTTGTATCCATTTATATATTAGTTGAATAATAAAAATTGAATATAGTTAAATGATAGAATAATAAGATAAATCATGAGAATTTGTGTATATGCAATTTGTCTTTTGTCTTTTACAAATGCACTAAATTCTCCACAAAAAACACGGTCTCTTGCATCAAAACATTATAAATTGGTTCCTTATTTTGCAAAAAATTATGTTAAAAAATATTGTTTGAAAAAACATGAAAAAGAAGAAATGATCCAATATGGATATCAAGGATTTATGCGAGCGTGTCAAAAATTTGACGAAACAAAAGGAGTAAAAATATCAACGTATAGTAGTTTTTGGATTCGAAAACATATGGATGATTACATAAAAGATAAAATGAAAAGAGACAAAATGATTCCATTGAATCAAGAACTACGCTTTAGTATAAAATCAAAAAATAATCCAATTTCAATACTAGATCAATATAATTTGGAAAACTGGGAAAAAGAATTATTAATTCGTAAATATTTTAATAATAAAACATTTAAATCAATTGCATTAGATTTGAATGTTTCCCGAGATACATTGCGAAAAATATATAATACTATTTTTGAAAAAATAAGACTACAAGAACAATAATTTGACGAACTGAAAACATGTGAATTAACTATAATAGCATATGAACAAGATGTCAGTGTAAAGTATTTAAAACATATAATTGTACGTCAAGATGGAATAAATAAAAGAGTTTATTTACTGAATTTTTACCAATAATTGATAAAAGTTTTGATAAAGAAAAAATTAGAAATTTTGCTGAAAAGATAAGTGAAACTTCATTATTATTTCATCCAGATTTTTGGTATGAAAATATATGTGTAGATGAAAAAGGAAATTTAAAAGCAATTGACTGGGATAGTAATATGTATAATATGAAATCTAAAAGTATAAATAACCCTAATAGTGCAATTGAAATGATAATGATGAGATATAATTATAAATTGAATTTATTGAATTTCTATGGAGAAGGTGTTCGGTAATTAAAAAAATAAAGACACCCTATGACATTTGTTGATTGTAATTATTCATTTGTGTTGTATTATAAAATATTTTTTATTATAAAATATTTTATAATAAAAAATATTTATATAATTTATAAATGGTTGTTAATAAAACACGCAATCAAAAAAAAAGATACACACGAAAAAAATTAGGAAAAAAAAAGAAACCTGGTAAGAAAAGATACACACGAAAACGTTTAGGAAAAAAAAAGAAATATAGTAAGAAAAGAATGCGAGGAGGGTCATCACTGAATAAGACATCACTGAATAAGACATCACAGAAAAACACGCTGGCGTATATCGACGAGTTGCCGAAGAACCACGACTTCATGCTGGACTCCATCCGGTACAACGGGGTTAATGCACTGAATTACGCCTCGGACAAGCTGAAGAACAACCGCGACTTCATGCTGAAGGCCATCAAACTGCACCCGGCTGCGATGCACTACGCCTCGCCCACGCTGCAGAAGGACCTCGAGTTCGTGAAGGAGGCCATCAGGCAGAACGAGGGTGCATTTAATTACGTTCACTCAGATCTGTATCAGTACCTCGGCCTTTTTGGTGATTTTGACGATAATGATCCTAATAAGGACGGTAAGAAGACACTTTTTGACGATAATGATCCTAATAATGGACAACGATAATTAAAGTAGTGAGAAGCCACTTTTTGAAGATAATGATTCTAATAATGACGGTAATGAGTACTAGTAAAAGGTGCCCAGTGGCCAATAAAACACGTAATTAAAAAAAAAGATACACACGAAAACATTTAGAAAAAAAAAGAATGTGGGGAGGGAATAATAGTAAAAATAGTTCGCGTGTTGAGGTGATTCAAAAATTAAATCAATAAACACGTTTTGCAAGTGGAATAGAGTGAATTTCGTCTTTATCCAAAGTTTGTCGAATGACGTTTCGTGTTTTCATATTTACATTTTTATCTTTTAAATAACCTAAACTATGAATTAACCAATTTATATCATCACGTTCAGGATAATCTTCATGAGAATGTGCTCCTCTACTTTCTTTTCTAAATTCTGCACTTTTCATTGTAACAAATGCATTATCTAATAAATTTTTTAATTCTAACATTTCAATAAGTTCGGTGTTAAATTCTTTTGATTTGTCTTCAATAGAAACATGATCAAATAAACTATATATTTCTTTCATTTTTTCTACACCTTCAGTTAATAATTGACTATTACGAAATACTCCAGCGTGTTTTTGCATGACTTTCTGCATTTTTAAACGTAATTCTCCAACACGAATATCTCCTTTACGATAAATATAATTATTATACTTTTCAATAAAATAATTTAATTCTTCTTTATTATAGTCTTCTAAATGTTCTTCTTTTTTATTTTGAATTGCAATATTTTCTGCACACGCTTTTCCAAAAACAACAATATCTAATAATGAATTTGCTCCAAGGCGATTTGCACCATGAACGGAACTAGATGCTGCTTCTCCCGCTGCCCATAAACCTTCCATAATATTATTTTCATTTTCTTTATTTGGTATAATAACTTGTCCTTTCCAATTTGTTGGAATACCACCCATATTATAATGAACTGTTGGAATAACTGGCACAGGTTCTTTTGTTACATCTACATTTGCAAAAATCTTGGCTGTTTCTGAAATACCAGGTAACCTTTCTTCAAGTAGTTCATTTGGTAAATGATTTAACGCCAATAAAATATGATCTTTATTTTCTCCTGCTCCTCGTCCTTCTAATATTTCCATTGTCATGGAACGCGAAACAACGTCGCGACTTGCTAAATCTTTTGCACTAGGAGCATATCTTTCCATAAAACGTTCTCCATTTCCATTCACTAAAAATCCACCTTCTCCGCGACATCCTTCTGTTAATAATACTCCTGCGCCGTAAACACCAGTTGGATGAAATTGAATGAATTCTGCATCTTGAAGTGGAATATTTTGACGTAAACACATTGCATTTCCGTCACCGGTACACGTGTGCGCACTTGTTGCTGAAAAATAACAACGACCGTATCCACCAGTTGCAATAATTGTATTTTTTGCCTTAATAACATGATATGTACCATCTTCCATATTATATATTAGAGAACCAACACATTTTGTTTTGTCTTTATTCATTAAGAGTTCTAGTGCAAAATATTCAATAAAAAAATTAGCATCATAATTTAATGATTTTCCATATAAAGTATGTAACATAGCGTGACCGGTTCTATCTGCTGCACACGCGGTACGATACGCTTGACCACCTTTTCCAAAATCTAAACTTTGTCCTCCAAATGCGCGTTGATAAATTTTACCTTCTTTTGTTCGTGAAAATGGTAGTCCAAATTCTTCTAATTCTAATACTACTTTTGGCGCTTCTTTACACATATAATGAATTGCATCTTGGTCTCCTAACCAATCACTTCCTTTTACCGTATCATAAAAATGCCATTTCCAATCATCTTCTGTTATAT
>MDTG01114147.1_pt1 | contig 10189 bp, 10 predicted proteins | sample 811421 | NCBI WGS metagenome assembly MDTG01 (sample SAMN05326645, study PRJNA326480) | marine metagenome | isolation source: seawater | place: Pacific Ocean: South East | collected 2011 | reverse complement strand
TCTTTGTATTCATAATTTCCATAAGCATAAACATTATTTAAAAAGAATAAAGAAGAATATAAGAAGCTATATATTTTAATATTGAAATTAAGAAATTTAAACATTTTATAAATCGATAAATTTAATAAGTTTTTCTTTGAAAATAATTATATTATAAATAAAGTATATAATTAATTTTATTATTTCTAATTAAGATTAAATTCCCTTTGAAATTGATAATTATTGAAAGAATAAAATGAATTTAATGATTAAATTTAGTAAATAGAATTCTTAAATTATATTATGAATATTACAAATCACAAGAAAACAAAAATTATAGTTCTTAGAATTGGAACTTTACCTTCAAATTTAAATCCTGGTCAAGGAGAGGCTTGTCATCAATTATTCAAATCTTCTCTTTTTCAAACAATTATGTTTTCTCCTTCACAACCCAAAGAAAAATATCATTATGAGCTTAATAAATTTGGAAATAAGTTATATTTTTTATTATTCCCAAGTTTGATTTTTCCTAGAAATATAAATTTTTTAAAAAAATCTTTTTTATCTTCTTTGAGGATATTAAATGTTCTTATCGCTTCATTAATTATTTTATCTAAGTCCAAAATATATTCTGCGAGGATTATCCATATACATCATATTTTTTTCTCTATACCAGCTGTTATCTTCAAACTATTAAGGAAGAAAGCTATTATTACTATTCATGGTTCTGATATTTATAAAATTAAAAATTCATTCATATTAAGGAACGTCCTTAAAATATTTGACAAAATATTAGTTGTTTCATTAATTCAAAAGAAATTATTAGAGGATTTTATTGATGTAAATAAGATTTACTATATAGCTAATGGGGTAGATAATTCCTTCTATAAGCCCAAATTAAATTATGTAGAAAGAGAAAATATTATCATTTCTATTGGAAGTCTAAGATGGCAAAAAAATCATAAAATTCTTGTAGAAGCCTTTTCTGATATTCATTATAGATATCCTGATTGGAAGTTAATTATTTTAGGAGAGGGTAAAGAAAGAAAAAATCTTGAGTATCTTATTAATCAGAATGATTTAGAGAAGTACATTTCACTAAAAGGATCATTAGATAAAATAAAAGTAAGAGATTGGCTCTTGAAATCAAAGATTTTTGTAATTTGTTCTTTAACTGAAGGTTTACCTAAAGCTTTGCTTGAAGCTAGTGCAAGTGGTTGTGCTTGTATTGCTACTGATGTGGGAGATTGTTCTAAAGTACTAGAAGATATAGGGTTAATATCTATAAATAATGATAAAAATAATTTAATTTTTAATATTGAAAGATTAATTAAAGATCAAAATTTAAGTAATTTATTAAGTATTAAATCAGTTGAAAAAGTTAAATATTATTCTTGGGAAACCTATATAAATATTCATAAAGATTTATATCATCAACTATTAAGTTAATCAAATGTATAATAATTTTATTTATAAATGTATTTAGATATTAATGAGAAATAATCTTTTAAAATATATTGAATATAAAAATAGATGTACTCGATTAGATAGTAATAGAAATAATAAATTACATTTTTTCTCTTCTAATATTGCAGTTAAAGTTTCTTATATTCTTTATATATTAGGTTTTAGTCCAAATTCAGTAACCTTTTTATTTGGTGTTTTTGGGATTTCTGCAGCATGTATGTTTTTTTATAATAATCCCATAATTGCTTATATTCTTTGGCGAATACATATCATATTAGATATGGCAGATGGAAATATAGCCAGAGCAACTAAAAGATTTAATCCTTATGCAAAAATAACTGATAAATTTACTCATATCATCGTAAATCTAATGGTTTTATCCGCTTTGTTTTTAAGTAGTGAGTATGTGCTAACCAGTAGAAATAATTTAAAACTATTCATAACTTTATTAGGCATATATTCTATTTATTTTCTATTTGATATAATTTCTTCTTCTACTGGTTTTAATTCTTTTTTAAGAGCTCCATCAAATTTTTTAGCAGTAACATTTAAAAATATCTGTACTCAAGAAGGTTTATTATTTTTTGTAACTACAATTCTTTTCCTCGAAAAAAGAAATCTTATAAATTCTGATTCTTATTATTCTATATTATTAATTTTTTACAATTTTACTTATCTCTCAGCAGTATTAGTAAAAGTATATGGCCTAAAGATTAGAAAAGTATAATTTAATATTATGTGTGGTTTCTTAACTTGCTTTATAAATCAAATTAATAAAGATAATTTAATTACCTTTGATGAATTTAAAAATGCATCTTTAGATATTTCACATAGGGGACCAGACTCAAATTCAATTTTGAATTTTAAAAATATTGTATATTTTGCTCATTATAGATTATCAATAATCCATAGGAATCCATCTTCCGATCAACCTTTTTTTAGTAAATGTAAAAGATATATTTTATGTTTCAATGGTGAAATTTATAATTATAAAGATTTAGCTCAAAGATATTTTCCAGGAGAGAATATTAAAGGAGATACAGAATTATTAATGTATCTTTTGGCTAATAAGAAATATGATAATTTTTTAAATGAATTAGAGGGGATGTTTTCGTTCGTATTTTACGATACAAAAAATAATTATTATTTTGCAGCAAGAGATAGATTTGGAATTAAACCACTTTATTACTATATTGACGATTATTATTCAATCTTTTGCTCTGAGCCTTATCCAATAGCAAAATTAAAAAGATTCGAAATTGATGAAATCAGCTTAAAGGAATTGCAATCTTTTAGAAGACCTACTCCAGGCTATTCTTTTTATAAAAATGTAAATGAATGTTTACCTGGATATATAATTAAAAAAAATAAAATTGAAAGATGGAAGCAATCTTTATCTAAAAAGTCATTAGATAAATTTTGTCAGGATGAATTATTTGATAGGATTAAATATGTTTTTGATCTTAATACTATTGGAGACTTACCACATTGTTCTTTTCAAAGTGGAGGAATTGATAGTTCTTTAATTGCTTTATTAACTAAGCCTAGCAAAGTATATACTGTAGGTATGATGGATGATAATGAATATATTTTGGCAAAAAAAATAGCACAAAAATTAAATATTTTAATAAAAGAATTTATGCTAGATAAAAATCAATATATTAATCTTTTAGAAAATTATTTACAAATTAAAAAGGAACCACTAAGCGTTCCAAATGAAATTCTTATATATAAGATATGTAAGGAAATAAATTCTTATAATAAATTTTTCTTATCGGGAGAAGGTGCAGATGAAATATTTTTTGGATATGATCGAATATTTAAATGGTCTCGTAATGAAGGTAACATATCTAATGACGAAAATTTTTTAGATGCATTTTTGAAAAAGTATTGTTATTCAAGAATAATTTTTACAAGTGAAAGATTCTTACAATTTTGTCATAAAATTCTTAGCAATTGTGAAACCAGAACTGATTTTCTTGAAGACTTTTTTCTAAATTTTCATTTAGTGGGGCTACTAGCAAGAGCTGATAGAGCATCAATGGCAGCAGGCGTTGAAGCACGAGTACCTTTTTGCTCACATACAATAAGTAACTATATGTATAGAAGACCTTATGAAATTAAAATCAAGGGTGATTTCTCAAAATACCCTTTAAGAGAAATTATAAAAAAAAGTTCTTTGAAATTTATTTTAAATACTCCAAAAATAGGTTTTAGGACTTTAGTGCCAGGTTTTAATCAATTAGAAACATATGATTATATGCTAAAGTTATACATAAAAAATTATAAGAAAAAGTGATTATTGGTTATACAGCAGGTGTTTTTGATCTTTTTCATGTAGGTCATGTAAACCTTTTGAGAGCTGCTAAAGGATTATGTACTCATTTAATTGTAGGAGTAAGTTCAGATGAAATAGCTATATATAAAAATAAAAAACCTGTAATTTCTTTCGAAGATAGAAAAGCAGTAGTGGAATCATGTAAATATGTTGATCTAGTTGTGGGACAATATTCTCTAGATAAATATGAGGCCTTTAAAAAAATTGGATTTAATATTCTTTTTGTTGGAGACGATTGGTATAATAAGGGACAATGGATAGATATTGAAAAAAAGATTAAACCTTCAAAGGTTATTTACCTCCCCTATACCCGAACAGTAAGTTCGACTATAATCAATAATATATTAGAAAACAAAAGAAATTCATTGTGAAAATTTCAAGATTAATTTCCAAAATATTTTGAAAAAATTTTTATAAATATTTCCAAAAGTGTATAATTTTTAATCATATTTAATTTTCTATTTATAAAGGAAAAATTATTTGGAGGTTTGTTTATTTTATAATCTTCTTTTATTGCTCTAATCTCACAAACTATAGAGTATGGATTACCTTCTATTTTCTTTTTTCTTAAAAATTTTGTTACTCTAAATTTTGTTTGATTACATTTTTTCCAACCTAAATATTTTCTATTTTGAGAATAAACTATATCAATATTCATGACTTTAAGAGATTTAGAAATCTCAAATATTATATATTCTAAATTTCCTTGAACGAATTCTTTTTTGCCATGAAGAAATAAAGGAAAATTTATAATTAGAATTCCTGATTTATCTTTTAAAACCCTTGATATTTCAGAAATCCCTTTTTGTAAGCTAACACCATATTCATACCAATGTTCAATAGATTGATTAGAGATGCAATAATCATATGTTTTAGATCTTAATGGTAAATTCTTGACTGATCCAATTATATTAGCTAATGTTTTTACTCCTCTCGAATTATATTCTTGAACATCTATTCCATCTTTTTGAATTAGATACTTATTAGTTGATCTTATAATCGAAGATTTTGCTCCACAACCTATTTCTAATATCTTTGAATTAAAGTTTAGATCATTAAGAAATTTTTTATTTAAGAACTCTACGCTATTATGTAAGGGACTTTCCTTTTCTTCGTAATTAAAATTTTTATATTTATCAATATTTATCAAATTTAATTTGATAAATTTATAATTTTTTTTAAGAAATTGATCTAAATATGTTTTGTAATTATTTATAAAAATTTTCATTTAAGTCGACTTAAAAAATTTAATTATCAATTTTAAAATTAATAGTGGTTCAAAAATATAAAGAACTTTACTTAACCAAATTGTCTTAATTGCCCTAATTATTCTATTTTGGTTGATTTCACCTGTTAAGGATGCCGTAATATTTAAAGAAAATCGAGAATTAATATTTTTAAAATAATCTTTTAAAAATTTTATATTTTGATTTTCTGTTTGAATAAAAATTTTTAAATCATAATTTTCTTTATATAAATCTCTGAATCTTTGTTTGAGCTCGTTTTTATTTTCATTATTTCTAAAAACTATTAATTTATTTTCTAATTTATAGTCTTTAGTTAAATCATTTTCAATTAAGTTTATTATTGCATTATTAAATGAATCTAATGAGTTTGAAATAACAATTATTTTGATGATTTTTTTAAACCCATAATTTTTTAAATATTCTTTTATCTTCTTTTTGTATTTTTGAATGAAAATTTTTAATGCCATTAAATCTGTATTTATTAAATATTCTTTATGTTTTTTGAATTTTTTCGTTAGATCTTTATTTATTTTAGAAATATCTATTTGTTTTTCATTTAAGCCTTTTATACAGTTATAAATATATTTTTTTTCATCATAATTATAAATTAACTTATATTCTTTACTTCTTACGCAACATATTCTATTCGATTGTCCTAAAAATCTTGCATCACATCTTGCTAGTTTGTTATAGGAAATTTCACTTTGATTTAAGTATGGAAGAAGTGAATCGCTATAATTTAAATAAGTATTTGGAAGATTAATATTTAAGTAGTCTAGTAAAGTGGGAAATATATTTATTGTAGATATTTGCTCTTTAAATTGCATATTTTTAAAACCTGGCAAAGACATAAAGAAAGGAATCATGATATTGTCGTCTGTCATGAAAATATCATGTGTCATTTTTTTCCTTTTTAATAATTCTGGGGTTATTCCCCTAGATGGGTCAGGATATCCATGATCGGAACATAGTATAAAAATAGTATTTGAATGAGTATATCCATTCTCATAAAATAAATTAATAGTATTTTCTACTTTATTTGAAATGTTTGGATCTTCTCGACAATTGTAATCAATAAACCAGAATTTATTTTCTGGTTTTAAACCATTGCTTTCATTTCTTAATGCGCATTTAATGAATTTTAAAATATCATTATTTGTCCACCAATTTCCATGACTAAATTTTCTTGGCCACTTATGCCTTGGATAAATATTTAAGCAAGTTAATTTTTCTCTGATATCTGGATGCATTAAAGCGGCATAACATTGCCACCCTTCTTGATTTAATATTGAGGTTAATGATGGATATAGCTTTCTATCAAATCGAAAATCATTATAATTTGATCCAAGTATGAATGAATGCTGTCCAGTCATCATTGCACTTATTGACATCACAGTACTAGGTGCAGAAGTAACTACTTCAGTAAATTCAATAGATTTTTCTTTGAATTTATCCATTATTTCTAATCTCGAGCGATCATCACTAGAATAGTAACGCCTTACTGAATCAATAAATATCCAAACTATATTCAATTTAAGTTCTCCTAAAAGAAAATAACTTTAATCTGGTTTCTTCCCATTTATTGAATTTAGAACCATTTGAATGCATCCAATCATTAGTTAATAATTTGAAATTATTTTTTTTAAAATTATTTATAATTTTTGTTTCGGTTCTATAAATTGCAGAATATGTGGTTTGTAATTCTTTGGAAAATTTATTATTTAATAAATATTCAGCTTTTATAGCTACTGGCTCTCTTAAAATTAAGATAGAGTTATTTATTGAGTATTTTTCTAAGAAATTTAAAATTTTATAAAATTTTGGTTCATTTAGGTAGAGTAATAAACCTGAAATAAAGATTAGATCATAGGGCGCATTTTCTGGATTTTTTTCAATACAAATATCGCCAAAATAATAATTTATATTTTTGCAATTATGATTCCTTTCAATATATTTTTTACCTAAATTTAGCATCCCTTTAGAGGTATCTGTAGCTAAAACATTTCGACAATTTTGTGAAAGTAAATTAGTCCATTGACATGTTCCTGCACCTATTTCAATGCATGATTCATAACATTTATTTAAATCTTTTAGTAGAGATTTTACTTTTTTTTGCTCTATATTACTTTTCTCAATTGATAATTCTTTATCGTAGGAAAGGTTACTAATACTATGTATATAAGATAATTGCTTTTTAGATTGTTCTTCCCAGAAATTTTCCATGTTTTTAAAAATCTATATTAGGAATACTTGATCCTTGAATATTAAAAATTTTCATATCTGATAAAAATTCATGATTAAATGTTGTTTTATCATTAGAAAATTTACCTGGAATAGGAAGAATTCTTACTCCTAAGGGTTTATTTAATTTTTCAGAGAGTGTTATAACATCGCAAATAATAGATCCAATAGTTTCGCTAAATATTTCCCCAGGGACAGGAACCATATCTAATCCGCATCCACAAACTGTTGAATAGAGCAAAAGAGATTCTATCTTGAGAATTCCCTCACAGGATTGTTTCGCAAGCCACTCATCTTCTAATGGTGAGAACATTACACCATTAAAGCCTGCTTTTTTAGCTCCTGATAATTTAAATGATTCATTAATTAAATTAGTTAACCGAGAAGTAATTGATAATGATCCAAGATTTCCTAAAGTATTGACATTCAAAAGTTCATATAAAAGACCAATACTTTGATTAGTTCTTGGGATTGGAGCTAATGATGCATCAATACCCTCATAATTAATTATGGAATTATTTACAAGTAAGTTATTTAATTCATGAAGGATATCAATAAGTTCATTTTTATATTGAATAAGATTTTCTGCAAAATTATTGTTTGAATTTTCATAACATTTATCAATTAATGAACCAAGAGTTTCTAATCCAACAGAATAGGATAAAGGTTTTTTAAAATTTGAAAATGGAAAAAAAGGAGTATTCCTTGTCTTGCCATTGCTGATCCCTAATCTGAAGTTATCAAATCCATTATTAGATAATCTTGAAATATCAATTATAGTTTTTGAGTAAGCATATATAAGAGATTGCTCAGTTTTATCAACTATAAGATGAATAAAAATTGTATTAATTTTAGTAATTATGGTTTTAATGATTTCTGAAATATTATCTATATTTTCAAATTGAAAACTATTCAAACTCATTGAGAACCAATCAATGGAGGAACTTCTGAATAAAGATTCTAAATATTTAAGTGTATTTATTAGACTTGGTAGACTTGTTATTGATATATTTTGACTAAATATTATATTAATTCTAAGGGTCTTGATATCTAAAGATTTATTTTTAAAAATTTCAAACTGTTCTAATATCATTTTAAATTGTTCTTTAATTTCTTTTTCTGTGCTCTCATAACTTATTTCTAAAGATGACGTTATTGTTCTAAATTTTATTTTTTTCATTTTTTTAAACTCCTAAATTTTAAAAAATCATCAGTATTATTTATTTCAAAAATATTATTATTATCAATTAATAGATCGAAATTTTTTAATTCTTCATCAGGAATTAAATCTGAGGTGTAAATTGATTTATAGTCTTCACCAATTAAATTAATCCAAGATTTTATTTTTGATACTTTAGTTCTGATTATTCCCAATGATTCAGGATGATTTCTATTTAAAATATTTCCATAATATTTTCTGATTATTACATTATTTTTTACTTCTAAATTGCAAGCTTTCTTAGATCTTTCTTCTCTTATTGAACCTACAATAATATTTTTTGCATTATTTGATCTAAATTTTTTAAAGAAATCATTATCTATAAAATAATCACCTGAATATATATCTATTATTTCATCATCAGGTAGAGAATTTATTGCTAAAGCTAGGCTATGAGCACTTTTAGTGTATGACCAAGAATGATTAATTACAACATTGATATCAGGATAATTATTTAATACTGATAGAGAACGAAAACCTAAAACAAAAAGTATTTTTTGTCCATAAGTATCTATAAAAGTCTCTAATATTGTTTTTTTATTGATAGGATTTTTTAACAGTATTTTTGGGAAAATATCTGAAGTGTCATAAGATTCTCCTGCGGCAAGGATAATTGCTCTGTTCATTATTTTAATTCTTCTATATCTACAGGATTAAAATAAGGTAAATTAAGTTCATGTTTAGCAGTCTTGTAGGGGAAAAGTACTGAATTTAAGAAATTATCTATTATTAAATTTGAATTTACTAATATATCTTCTCTTAAAGAATATGGTTTAATATCTTTGTAAGAAAATATGTAACAAGGTACTTTTTTACAATTAAGTCTTAATGCAACCTCTAATCTATGATGACCATCCATTACAAGATTATGCTCAATGGCAATAACTATTGGCTGTTTCCATTTTTTCTCTTCTTTTATTTTATTTAATAACCAATTTACTCTGTTGTCATCAAATTCTTCAATGGGGTTCAATTTTTTTGGATTTATAAGAAAGCTTTTCATTGTAATAAAATTTTAATTATTTTTTGATAATAATCTTAAGCAACTAATGTATTCATCATAATTATTAAAGGATAGGACTTTTTCACCTAAATCATAATAACGCATTGTGAAATCTTTTCTATTCTCAAAAATTACCTCATGGAAATATTTATTAGAGTTTTTTGATTTATTTTTAAAAATATCTAATGATTTTTCAAACCAATTAAAAATTGCATTTCTATTCATCCATGTAATTCCGTACATTTTTAAAGAATTTTGATGATTTCTTGAAGAACTTATATAAACATTTGAAATAAAACCATCTTTAGAATAAGAATTTTCAATTTTGGTATCAATAAATCCTCCTTTATCATTACTTTTAGATAACCCTTTTGTAGTCCAGTAAATTAATTTTTTTGATGAATATTCTTTATGATTTATTTTTAGATAATCCTTTAGATTTTTTAAATCTGAATCATCAAAGACGCTATCTGCCTCTATTATTAAGATACCTTCATCCAAATTTTCACCAATATTTAGAATTTTATTTATTGCTAAATATAAAGATATTAAATTGGAATCATTATTAAATTCTTTATTAACAACAAACTCAATATTCATTTTATAAATGCTATTTTTATTAATATCATCAATTATTTCTTTGTATTTATGACCAATTACTATATATATAGGTTTATTAGAAATAGTATTTACTT